>Ga0265294_10006697_pt1 | contig 13776 bp, 17 predicted proteins | sample MunlanPumphouse3_FD_192504 | JGI IMG/M metagenome (GOLD analysis project Ga0265294, IMG submission 192504) | Groundwater microbial communities from a municipal landfill in Southern Ontario, Canada - Pumphouse #3 | ecosystem: Environmental > Aquatic > Deep subsurface > Groundwater | place... | reverse complement strand
TTTGTTAAAAAGAAAAAAGAAAAAGAAGAAAGAGAAAGAACTTTTTTAATTAGCTCACTTCAAGATGATGTAAGTAGAAGTGATAAACCGCTTACATATAGATATACTGCGATTAATAGCGATGGAAAAAAAGAAGTTAATACCTTTATTGCCTATTCTAAAGTAGAAGTTTATACTTATTTAGAAAATGAAAACTATCGAGTATTAAAAATAGAAACTTCCAAAATGATTGAATTTTTATATGGACCGACATCTTTTAATTCCGGTAAATTTAAAAATAAAGATTTAATATTTTGGCTTACTCAATTATCTACTTATATTAAGTCAGGTATTCCTTTAACGGATTCAATGCGAATTCTAAGTAAACAGATGAGTAAAGAGGCTAGTAAGAAAAGGATTTTTGATTCAATTATTTATAATCTAACTCTAGGTGAAGCTTTTTCTTCGGCTCTAGAAAAACAACATAATGTTTTTCCTCAGCTTTTAATTAATATGATTAGAGCAGCAGAGGCAACAGGTGAACTTGAGGAAACTTTAGATGAAATGGCTAATTATTATGAAGAAGTAGAACAAACTAGAAAACAAATGATTAGTGCGATGAGTTATCCTACAATAATAATGGTGTTTTCAATAGCAGTTGTTGTTTTTATCTTAATTTTTGTTATTCCAAAGTTTGAAGGAGTTTATGAATCAGCTGGTGCTGAAATTAATCCATTTACTTTATTAATTATTAATTCAAGTGATTTTTTAACTTCTAATATAACTTATATATTATTAATTATGTTTATTTTTAGTGTAATTATAATGATTTTTTATAAAAAAATTAAAGCTTTTAGATATATGTTGCAAAAAGTTTTAATGAAATTACCTTTAATTGGTAAGATTATTATATATAAAGAGATGAGTATTTTTGCTAAAACATTCTCTTCACTTTTAAAAAGTCAAGTATTTATAACTGAAAGTATTAGTTTACTTACTAATATTACTAATAATGAAATATATAAAGAAATAATGATTAAGACAATAGATAATATTGCTAAGGGTGATAAAATTAGTGATTCATTTAAAAATCACTGGGCTGTCCCAGATGTAGCATATTACATGATAGTTACAGGAGAATCAACTGGAGAACTTGCAGACATGATGGCTAGAGTTGCTAGTTATTATCAAGGGAGTCATAAGAGTATTATTAATAGTATGAAAAGTTTTATTGAACCGGCAATGATAATATTTTTAGCTGTCGTTGTTGGAGGAATTGTTATGGCAGTAATATTACCAATGTTTGAATTATATTCTAAAATAAAATAGGGAGGTATTATGGGAGTATTTATATTTATACTAGGTCTTTTACTAGGATCTTTTTATAATGTAGTCGGAATCACACTTTTAAGAAAAGAATCAATACTCTTTCCTCGTAGTCATTGCCTTAAATGTAATCATACTTTAGTATGGTATGAAAATATCCCTGTTATTTCTTATCTTTTCTTAAGAGGCAAATGCAAAAATTGTCATCAAAAAATATCTTTTATGTACCCATCTATGGAGCTTTTAACTGGGATACTTTTCTTAATTAGCTATAACTTATTTGGAATAGGGTATGATTTTTATTTAGCAATAATTTTATCTAGTTTGGTAGTCTTAATACTTATAACAGATACTAAACATATGATTATTTTAGATGAAATGCTAGTAGCAAGTGGGGTACTAATTTTATTAGTTAATATTATTTATAAAGGTTTAATATATTCTTTACAAAGTTTAGGAAATGGTTTAGTAATATTTTTAATGATGTATTTATTAATGCTTTTAGGAAACTTCTTATTTAAAAAAGAGTCTTTAGGCGGTGGAGATATAAAGTTATCATTTATTGCTGGAATGGTTTTAGGTATTCCAATTGGTATATTTTACATAATAATTGCTGCTTTTTTAGCTTTTCCCTATGCAGTATATATCTCAATTAAAAACAGTGATGGAACGCTACCTTTTGGACCGTTTTTGGCAACTAGTTTATTTTTATGTTTTTGTAGTTGGAATTTACTCTTTGAATTTATTAACACTTTATTTAATAAAATATAAGTATCACAAAATTATTGCAAAGACGAATGCTGATAATATTAATATTTGGAATGAGTATTATCCTTATGAAATGTTTAAAGAGGATATAGAAGAAAAAAATCTTTACTTGTTAACAAATAAAGATGAAATTGTTGCAGTATTTGCTTTGTTTAGGCATTTTAACTAATTTAATTGCCCAAAAAGCAAAGAAAGTAACTTGTATAGAGCTTGATCAAAGATTAACAACTCAACTTGAAGAAATAGCAAGGCAACATAAAAATACTGAATTGGTTTTTGGCAATGTCCTTAATTGCTATATTCCCAAATGTGATAAAATTATTACATCATTACCATATAGGATTATTGAACCTTTTATAAATAAATTGTTAAAGTGTGAATTTAATGAGTTATATATGATAGTAGGAAATAAATATGTGGATGGAATCTTAAAGAAACAGAACAATAAACTGTCTATTCTAACAAATTGTTTTTTTCAGACTACAAAGTATTTAGAAATTTTTCCTAGTAGTTTTAATCTCAACCAAGAGTAAAATCTGTTTTAATAACTTTAATAAAGTTTTATAGTCTTAGGGGTTATAATTTAACCAAAAACAAAAGCAAGGAAATTATTAATAAATTAAATTTATCAGAAGAACTGTTGAATAAAACTTTTGAAACTTGTTCTAATGATGATTTTAATGAATTAGAAATAAGATTAAGTCAAATAACTAAATTTAAGTAACTATTAATTCTAAATTTCATTTTTTTAAAGTTTATACATAATATTAAATGTGATTTTATGAAAAAAATAATCCTGTTACTTCTTTTAATTTTACCTATTAAAGTTGATGCTATAAGTGCCTCTGCTTATATTGTCATGGATACAGATAATATTAGAGTATTAGAAGGAAATAATATTCATGCTCCTTATTTAATTGCTTCAACTACTAAAATAATGACCGCAATGGTTGTTATAAATAATGGGAGTTTAAAAGAAGAAATAAAAATAGGAAATGAAGTTTTAAAAAGTTATGGTAGCGGTATTTATATTGAAGTAGGTGAAAAAATAAGCGTTGAAGATCTACTTTATGGTTTAATGCTTAGAAGCGGAAATGATGCCTCTATTGCGCTAGCTTATCATGTTGGTGGTTCGATGGAGGGCTTTGCAAGTCTTATGAATGATACTGCAAAATCACTTAATATGAAAAACACTTTCTTTTTAAATAACCATGGACTTGAAGAAAATAATAAAGATGGAAATAAATCTAGTGTTTATGATATGGGACTATTATCAAGCTATGCTATTAACAATAAAATTTATCAAAAGATAACAAGTACTAAAAAACATATAGTTAAAACTAATTATAAAACATATATTTGGAATAATAAAAATAGACTTTTAAATACTTATCAGTACTGTACTGGTGGTAAAACAGGTTTTACTGAACTTGCTAAAAGAACTTTAGTTACTAATGCTTCAAAAGATAATATTAATTTAACAATAGTAACATTTAAAGATAGTAATGACTTCCAAAATCATGAAAATTTATATAATAAATATTTTGCTGATTATAAGAATTATACAATAGTAAAAAAAGGAAATATAAAAACTAAATATAATAACACATTTATTAAAAACGATTTAAAAATGACTTTAACAAAAGCTGAATATAAAAAACTAGAAATTACTATTAATTATTATGATGAAAATATTACCAATATTATCGGTGAGGTCGAACTTAAATTAAATGGAAAAGTTTATCAAACAGAAAAAATATATCTAGAAGAACAAAAACCCGAAAAATTAAATTTTTTTCAAAAACTTTTTAGAAAGCTGGGATTAAGTGGTTAATATTATTTGGGGAGCCTTTATTATAATAGGTATTATTTATGGCCTAATTACTGGTAATATAGTAGTTATTAATAACGAAATAATTGAAAGTGGGAATACCGCTTTTAATTTAATAAAAGATATGACCCCACTTCTTGTTATATGGATGGGTCTTATGAGAATAGCTGAAGCAAGTGGTTTAATTAAAAAAATTGCTAAATTAATGACGCCTCTTTTATCTAAACTATTTCCTAAAATACCAAAGAATCATGAATCAATAGGTTATATCGCTAGTAATATTGCCGTTAATATGGCTGGCCTTGGCTCAGCTGCAACTCCTTTTGGTTTAAAAGCAATGGCTAAACTTCAAGAACTTAATCCTGATAAAAAAAGAGCAACTAGCTCAATGATTACATTCTTAGTTTTAAACACTGGTGGTGTTACAATTATTCCGACAACAATTATTTCTTTAAGGCTTACCTATGGTAGCCTTAATCCAACAATTGTTATTCCGGCCTGCATAATAGCAACTTTATCTGCTGGTATTGGTGGTCTTACTCTTGATTATTTTATCAGGAGGAAAAATGACAACACTTAGTTTTATTTTATTACCACTTTTAGTATTATATATAATTATGTATGGGTTTAAAAAAAAAGTAAACATATATGATGAATTTTTAGTAGGTGCTAAAGAAGGATTAATTACCACTTTTAAAATAATACCTAATATAGTTGCTATGATTTTTGCAATTAATATTTTAATTAAAAGTAATATCATTAGTGATATGTTTTTATTTTTAGAACCATTTCTTCATAAAATAAATTTAGCAGCAGATATTTTACCAATGACATTCTTAAGAAGTATATCAGGTACCAGTACACTAGCAATTATGGTAAATATATTTGATATTTATGGACCTGATTCAACAATGGGCTTACTTGCTAGTGTTATTCAGGGATCATCAGATACAACTTTATATGTAATTGCTCTTTACTACGGAAGTATTGGTATTACTAAAAATAGATATGCTTTATCAGTTGGACTCTTTTCTGATTTATGTGGAATAATTGCTTCCTTTTTACTTGTATATTTACTATTTTAATAGATTTTATATTAAAAATTTAGTACAATTAAATAGAGGGATTGATATGGAACGTTTACAAAAAATTATTGCTGAATCTGGATATACATCTAGAAGAAAAGCTGAAGAATTAATTAAATCTGGTGTTGTTTATGTTAATGGTAAAAAAGTTACTAAGCTAGGGACTAAAGCATCGGCAAGTGATGATATTACAATTAAAGGAATAACTCTTAAAAAAGAAGATAAGGTTTATTATCTTCTTAATAAACCAAGAGGAGTTATCACTTCAAGTTCTGATGATAAAGGAAGAAAGACTGTTGTTGATTTAATAGATACTGATAAAAGAATATATCCAGTTGGAAGACTTGATTATGATACAACCGGACTACTTATTTTAACTAATGATGGTAATCTTGCTAATATTTTAATGCATCCTAAAAATAAAGTAGAAAAAAAATATATTGCTAAACTTAATAAAAGCTATGCTATTGCTGATTTTCATAAATTAAAATCAGGTATTATAATAGATGGAGTAAAATGCATTCCAACTAAAGTTAAAATAAAAGAAAATAACCATGATAAAGATACATCATTGATAGAAATATCTATCATCGAAGGTAGAAATCATATTATCAAAAAACTATTTCTAGAAATGGGTTATTTAGTTGATAAATTAACTAGAGTTGAATATGGATTTTTAAAATCAGGTAATATTAAAAGCGGAGAATATGTAAAATTATCTATTAAAGAAGTTAAGAAATTATACGATTATAAAATATAATTACTCCAAAAACACACAATGAAACACTCCAAAAAGGTATAACAAAACACTTCAAAAACATATAATAAGGTTGATAAACTATCTAAAATATATTATAATTATAATGTAAGGCAGGTTATTATGAAATATAAAAAAAGGATAATCGATGAAATAATTGAATTAAAACTAAAAGTAGCTGGCGGAGTAGTAATTAGAGGGCCTAAATGGTGTGGTAAAACAACAAGCGCTAAACAGGTATCTAAAAGTGTTCTTGATTTACAAAATTTTGAGACACTTGAAAAAAACAAACAAATAGCTGAAAATGATATTTCTTTATTATTGGATGGAGATAAACCTCGTTTAATTGATGAATGGCAAATGCTTCCTAAAATATGGAATGCAGTTAGACATTATATTGATGAAAAAAATGATGTTGGGTTATATATTTTAACAGGATCCGCTACACCACTAAAAGATAAAACACTTCATACCGGCATCGGCAGATTTTCATTTGTTGATATGAAACCGATGACTTTATTTGAATCAGGAGATTCAAATGGGAGTATCTCTCTTAAAGATATAGCCCAAGGCAGTATTAGAGTTAGAGGTCAAAAATCTAATATAGATTATCAAGAACTAGCATATTTAACTTGTCGGGGTGGTTGGCCTGGGGCTATTTCTAAGTCAAAAGAAGTAGCATTAGAGATTGCAAAAGATTATGTTAAGGTACTGTTAGAGTCAGATATATCAAACATAGATGGTGTATCAAGAAATCCAATTCTAGCTCGTCATATCTTAAAATCTTATGCAAGAAACATATCTACGATAGAATCAAATCAAGCTATATTAGAAGATGTATCTAAAAGTTATGGTGAAGTAAGCAAACAAACAGTTTTAGATTATATAAATACTTTAAAAAGATTATATGTAATAGAAGAAATAGAAGCTTGGAATCCAAATTTAAGGTCAAAAACAAGCATTAGAACTTCATCTAAAAAAAGTTTTGTAGATCCGTCTCTAGCAACCGCTACTCTTGAAATATCTCCTAAGGAGCTAGCGCTGGATCCAAATACATTCGGTTTCCTTTTTGAAAATTTAGTTAACCGTGACTTAAGTGTTTACACTAATAAAATCGGCGGTCATGTAAGACATTATAGAGATAGATTTGGTTTAGAATGCGATCATGTTATTAACTTTAATAATGGTAAATTTGGTTTAATTCAAACTAAACTAGGAAGCAGTCAAATAGACCAAGGATTAGATAAGCTTAGGGAAGTACGGAGATTAATAGAAGAAAAAAACAAAGAGAAAATCCTAGTTAAAGAGCCTGATTTTTATATGGTTATTACTGGTGGAGACACAGCTTATACAACAGAAGATGGAATCTTTGTTGTGCCTATTGGCTGTTTAAAAGATTAAATAGAATGAGAGATGAAGAAATATGTATAAATGGGTAAATGTGACTGAAAATTTTTCAGAAGAAGCAAGACATTATATGAATACTTATTTAGAGATTAGTGAAGTGTTAGATGAACAAGTAGAAGTAAGCTTATTTTCTTCTAAAGAAGATTTATATGAAATATATTTTTCATATGATATATCTTATGGAATCATTTATGTAGATGCAAAAGAAGCTTATGCAAAGCGAGAAAAAATAAAAGAAGAGATTGCCAAAGAATATGAGATTAATAAAAAGTTAACTGATGAATTTATAAATTCATTTGGTGAAAAATATAATGTTTGTTTACCTCCAAATATGTTTTTTGATACGACATCAATATTAGGCTTTTAAATGCAGAATACAAATGTTTTTATACCAAATTTAATGTGATAGCTATGACCAGCCGGATAATGGAAAGCACTATTATTTAAAAGCATTATATGATCATATCGAGATAAAAATCATTGATAATCACTGCTAGTGAAAAAACAATTTACATCAAAGGTATCAAAGCAATCAATTTGATTATTATGAAAATCAAATGAATTAGAAGAATATAAAGATTGAATAAAACATTTTTTTAAATCAATCATAACATATCCTAGAGGAGAAGTTTATGATTGATTTTTTTTATAATTTACACCCAGTTATTCAAACATTATTAGCCAGCTTTTTAACGTTTTTTATAACTGCTATTGGATCGGCGATGGTATTCTTATTTAAAAGTATTGATAAAAATAAAATGGATAAATTACTTTCTATATCAGCAGGTATAATGCTAGCATCAACTATGTTTTCCCTTATTAATCCGGCTTTATCATACTCGGAAAATATTCACTTAAATTCATGGCTTTTATGTGGTTTAGGAATATTTAGTGGCGGACTATTATTATATTTAGGAGATAAATTTTATCAGAGAACTAAGAAAAACGACCGCATGAATATGTTGATTTTATCAATAACGATGCATAATTTTCCAGAAGGAATGGCAATTGGGGTAGCTTTTGGTTCTGCAATATATGGAGTACCAGGAGCAACAGTTATGGGAGCATTATCTCTTGCACTTGGAATTGGTATTCAAAATTTCCCAGAAGGGTGCGCTATTAGTTTCCCTCTTTATCGAAAAGGATATTCAAAACTAAAGTCATTTTTAATTGGGGCAGCAACAGCAGCTGTTGAACCTATAGGAGCCCTTCTGGGTTTATTTTTAGCAATTAAATTTCAGTTTATATTACCATTTTTGCTTGCTTTTGCAGCTGGTGCGATGTTATATGTAATAGTTGTTGAATTAATACCTGAAAGCATGACAAACGAAAAAAAAGACCAAATGGCCTTACTTTTAATTATTGGATTTATTATTATGATGATTCTTGATATTTCTTTAGGTTAAATTTTCACTTCCATAATAACTGGCATAATAATTGGTCTTCTTCCAGTTAAATTGTTAATAAAAGGATTAAGTTCTAAAATAATTTGATTTTTTAAATCTAAATAGTTATAAGAAGTTTTAATAGAGTTAGTTATTATTTCGCTAACTTTTTTTTCTATTTTAGCAATAAGCGGAATATTTTCATTAATTAAAACAAATCCTCTTGTTGTAATATTAGGTCTAATTAATAATTCTCGCGTGCGAGGATTAATATTGATAATTGCCACTAAGATGCCATCTTGGCTCATTAGTTTTCGATCTTTAATAACAACTGAACCAATATCACCAATTCGAGATCCATCAACATAAACATCTCCAGCTTGAACTTTTTTACCTTGTCTTACACCATCTTTTGTTAGTTCAAGGTTATCTCCGTTTGCACAAATAAATATATTTTCTTTAGGAATGCCACAGTCTTCTGCTAAATCACCATGAGCTTTAAGCATGCGGTATTCTCCATGAACAGGCATAAAATACTCTGGATTAATAAGCCTTAACATCCATTTTAATTCTTCTTGATTGGCATGCCCTGATGTATGAATGTCAGATAATTTAGTATTAGTATAAACTCTAACACCTTTTAAATATAATTTATTAATTATCCGGTTGATACTAACTCTGTTGCCTGGTATTGGACTTGATGAAAAGACAACTATATCATCAGTCATTAGTTCAATTTGCCTATGAGTCCCATTAGCAATTCTTGATAAAGCAGCAAGTGGTTCTCCTTGAGAACCAGTACACAAAATACATATTTCATGTTTCTTTAAGCTTTTGGCTTCACCCGCTTCAATAAAAATAGTCTTATCAGTAATTAAATTATTTTTAATAGCGATTTCTTTAGCTGTTTCCATACTTCTACCAAATGTAACAATCTTGCGGTTATTCTTCCGACACGTTTCAATAATATGTTTAATTCGGTAAATATTAGATGCAAAAGTAGCAAGAATTATTCTTGAGGTACTTTTGGCAAAAACATCACCAAGTGCCTCATCAACCGAGCTCTCACTTTGTGATGAACCTGGATTTAAAGCATTAGTACTGTCAGATAATAATAATTTTACTCCCTCTTTACCAAGCTGCGCCATCTTATGAATGTCGGCTATTGGTCCAATTGGAGTTAAATCAAACTTAAAATCACCAGTATTAAATATAATTCCATTAGGTGTTCTAATAACGATTCCATAACTATCAGGTATTGAATGAGTAGTATTAACAAAATCAATTGTAAAGTGTTTAAACTTAATCACCGTATTTTTATTATAAGTTTCAATGTTTTTATAACCAACTCCTCGATCAGCAAGTTTATTTTTAATAAGATCAGTACTAATCCCTGGTGAGTAAATAATTGGAATATTTAAATTTTGAACTAAAAACGAAATACCACCAATATGATCTTCATGACCGTGAGTAATAATTAAAGCCTTAATCTTTTCTTGATTATTTTTTAGATAAGCTATATCTTGAATAACATAATCTATTCCTAGTAATTCTGATTCTGGAAATAATACTCCAGCATCAAGAATGATGATTTCATCATCATGAGCAATAACATACATGTTTTTGCCGACTTCTCCTAAGCCGCCAAGCGCAATAACATTCGTCACTTTTTCTTTTTCTTTCATGTTTCCTCCTTGAAAATTTCTTTTTTAAACTAAAAACAATATATTTTGACCCAAAATAATTCATAAATAAATAGTATTTCTCTTCAAAATAAAAAATTAAAAGTTTTCTTGGTATTTGTATTATAGTATAAGTTTTTAATTTTGTCAAACTTTACAACTACTTTACAAATACTAAAAACAAATAAAAACTAGTTTTGTCGAAACTGTTTAAAAAGTAGGGCTATTACCCTATATTACTTTAAAGGCGGAAAATAATGTTAAAAATAAATATGGAATTTAGAAAAGGAGTACTTTTTATAAGATTAAAAGGTAATCTAACTAAAGAGACAGTTAAAAGTTTAAATGAATACTTAATACCAGTTATTATTAAACATGGTATTAAATATATTGTTTACAACTTAGGAGCACTTACAGTAATAGATAATTATGGAAAAGAATCATTAGAAAGAGGCATAGAAGCTGCTAGACTAAATCACGGTGAAGGTCTTATTTGTAATACAAAACTTATTTTAAATAATAAATTTAAAATAGTGGAAAATGAGCTAGCAGCTCTATCGCTAATAAATATGTAACATGGAAGAAAAGTTAATATTACAATATGAAAATTATATATATAAAATAGCTAAAAAGTTTTATAATGTTGAAATATCAGATTTATTTCAAGCTGGATGTATTGGTTTAATAAAAGCAAGTAGAAAATTTGATGAAACACTTGGGGTAAACTTTATGAGTTTTTCCTATAAATATATATTTGGGGAAATGTATGAACTTACTAATAAAAGTCGAGATATTAAATTAAATAAATATTATTTAAAAATATTAAAAAATATTAATCTTGCTAAAGAAGAATTAATTCAAAAACTAAAAAAAGAACCGACTCTAACTGAAATATGCTTATATGCTGAAATAGATGAGACTATAGCAACTGATGTTTTACTATTAACTGAATCAATGTTAAGCCTTGACTATGAATTCGAAAGTCTAGGAGAATCTGAATTAATAGACTTTATTAAAGTAGAAGATAATGTCGATGATAAAATATTAGTAAATGACTCAATAGAAACTTTAGAGCCTCTAGAACAATCAGTAATTGATTATCGTTATTTCCAGGATTTATCACAAACAGAAACAGCAACTGTTTTAGGTATTAGTCAAGTTAAAGTCTCAAGACTTGAAACTAAAAGTAAAAAAAAGATAAAAGAGTATATTGCTTTATAAAATCACCCATAATATAATTAGGTGATTTTAATTTGAATAAAAATAAATATTTAAAAATTGTCAAAGACTTAACTCCAAAAGAAAAGAAATTAGAAAATTCTGCTCTGGCATTTCTTATGGGAGGAGTATTAGGATTTATTGCCGAAGGCATAAAACTACTACTTGTTTATAATTTACATTTAACAGTAAAAGATGCAACTACTTGGGTTTTAATAATTTATATTTTAATGGCTAGTATTTTTACTGCTTTAAGTTTTTTTGATAAATTAGTAATGAAATATAAATGTGGATTAATCGTACCTATTACTGGGTTTGCTCACTCTATTACCAGTAGTGCTCTTGACTATAAAACAGATGGGCTCATTACTGGAGTTGGTGCATCGTTTTTTAAACTAGCTGGTTGTATTTTACTTTATGGAATAGTATCAGCATTTTTCTTTGCCATTATTAAGGTGATAATTTATGTTTAACTTTAAAGATGTTTATCTAACTGATTATTATGTAGTAGCTGGTCCCTTTGAAAAAGAATCTGGAGTTAAAAATTGTGATCTTTATTTAGAAGATGATTATTATAATGAAAAAACTATGGAGAAAGCTGAAGCTAAAATGCAAAAGACTATTTTAAATAAATTAATAGATAATAAAACAGAACTAATAGTAGGCGGAGATTTAACTAATCAACTAACAGCTTTTGCACTTTCAACTATGAATATAAATATTCCTTCAATGGGAATGTACTCAGCATGCGCAACCTCAGCATCATCACTTATTACATTATCTACTTTTATCCAAAGTAAACTTATTAAAGAAGGAATATTTATTACTAGTTCTCATAACTTAGCTGCTGAAAAACAATTTAGATTTCCCGTTGAATATGGAGCTCCAAAACCTGCAAGAAGCTCATCAACAGCAACCGCAGCTGTCGGAATAAAACTTTCAAAAACCCCATCAAAAATAAAAATAGTAAGCGCTACCTTAGGTAAAACAATAGATTCTTATATCAAAGATGCTCATAATATGGGAGCTGTTATGGCACTCGGAGCTGTTAAAACTTTAATCGAACATTTAACTATTACAAACACAACTATTAAAGATTATGATTTAATTTTAACTGGAGACCTTGGTAAAGTAGGAGAAAATATTTTTAAAGAAACATTAAAACAAGAATATAACCTAAGCATAAAAAACCATTTTGATGCTGGAGCAGAATTTTATAAAAATTTTGAATATGCCGGAGCAAGCGGAACCGCTGCTCAAGCCCTAATGCTAGTAACAAAATATATTCATCAAAAAAAATATAAAAAAATATTATATTTAGCAACAGGTTCTTTACACAGCCCAGTACTAGTAAATCAAAAAAATACAATCCCAACAGTTACCCACGCAATATATTTGGAGGTGGAAAAATGACCTTAGTTTATTCTTTTCTATTTTGTGGTACTATTTGTTTAATCGGTCAAATTATATTAGACAATACCAAACTTACTCCCGGACACGTTACAACAATATTTGTTGTACTAGGAGCATTCCTGGGAATATTTAATATATACGATAAAATAGTATCCATAGTTGGAGCAGGGGCAAATATTCCCATTGTTTCATTTGGTAATTTACTTCTAAACGGAACCTATACTGGCTATTTAGAAAATGGTACCCTTGGACTTTTTACAGGAATGCTTGCCGCAGTATCAGCAGGAGTCGTTTCCGCCGTAGTATTTGCATTTGTTGCCAGCATTTTTACAAAACCAAAAGATTGATTGAATTCAATCTATTTTTATGTTAAACTTTATTTAAGAAAGTAGAAGATATATATATGAAAACAACAGCTAAAAAATATAAAATCTATTTAACCATTGGAATAATTGCTTTACTAGCAGTTATATTTATTGCAACCTATGCAGTATTTAGAAAAAGTACGACTCAAACAAGTGAGAATATGATAAGCACTTTAGACTGCATCGATATATCCATTGAAGGTGATACAGATGCCCTAAATTTAACTAATTCATATCCAATGACCGATCAAGAAGGAACTACTCAAATACCATATAGATTTACTGTAAAGAATAACTGTAATACATTTGTAGAATACCAAATAATTATGTCAGTAGAAACCTCATCAACAATTACTAATAAAGAATATGTAAAAATAGACTTAGATGGTTTAACATCTAGTCGAAAATTACTTCTAAGTGAACTAACCGAAGAACCACAACCAGCTTTAACTGGTTATCAAAATAATTATACTCTTTTAACAAGTTCATTTAATGGAGCAGAAGAACATGTCTATAACTTTAGAATGTGGCTAAACGGAGATAACGAAGATATTTGGGAA
>Ga0265294_10006695_pt1 | contig 13779 bp, 12 predicted proteins | sample MunlanPumphouse3_FD_192504 | JGI IMG/M metagenome (GOLD analysis project Ga0265294, IMG submission 192504) | Groundwater microbial communities from a municipal landfill in Southern Ontario, Canada - Pumphouse #3 | ecosystem: Environmental > Aquatic > Deep subsurface > Groundwater | place... | reverse complement strand
GCTAACTTTGCCCATGGTTGGAAATTTAGTTTTTGACAATCCAAATTTACAACTTAGGGACGAGACTTCGGTTAAGTCCCTATATTTTCTTCATTTTTTAGTCGGTCAGTACTGATTATTTATCACTATTTTGTCCGTTCCATCCGCCGGAAGATCAAGACCGATAGCACCGCACCCTGGATGCACAGTGCCGCGAACTGCGACCACACATCGGCAAGCGAGAACCCTTTCAACGCTACCAGCCGCGAAGCATCGAGCATGAAATAGAGCGGGTTGACGAACCGCGTCGCCCTGGCCCAGCCAGGCATAGCATTCAGAAAGGAGAACATGCTGCTCATCAGGATAATCGTCAGGAGCACGAAGACCAGCAAGTATATCGCCTGCACCTGGTTCTTGGATATCGATGCAATACCAATACCAATCATGAGCATTGGCCACAGGAACGCTAATGCCAACAGCCAGAAAACATACCACCGTCCCGCCAAGGCAAAGCCAAAAAAAGAGTGGCATAGAAGTAGGCCGACACCCAGGACAAACAGGCCGGCCACCGCGAATACAACCATCTTCGAGACGATATAAACGGTAAGAGAAAGCGGCGTTGCCTGTAACTGCTCCCATATACCCGACTCTTTTTCGCTCACTATATCGAGGGTGACAAGGCAGGCACCGATAAGTGTGACCAGCAAAACCAGCAATGAGACAATAAACCACATCCGCCCGTCGAGGGAGGGGTTGAAGAGCAGGTTTTGGTGTAGCTGAGAGGGGATCTCCCCCTCGGAGAGATCATATTGCAGCATTTGCTCCAGGAAGGCAAAGTGGCTTTGGGCGTTCAGCGTGTGCGTACCATCAAGAGCGATACTCAGTGGTGCTGCCTCTACTTCTCCGGCGTCACGCTCCATCTTTTCGGGGAGTATCATCACCATATCACTTTTGTTCTCTTTGACCCGATCGAGCGCCTCTTCCACCCTCTCCATTTCCGTCACCTTCACGAAATAGGGAGAAGCTTTCACTCGATAGGTCATGATACGGCTGGCAGCACTATTGTCGCAATCAACAACGGAGAGGCTGATCTTCACCCGCTTCTCTATCGAAAACGGAATAATACCCATGATGAGCAATGGACTGGCACCAATGATCACCAGCAACGAAACATTGCGTTTCAGTTGCCTGATCTCTTTTTTTATGGCGGCAAACAATATATTCATCTGTATCCTCCCGACCGCTTCACCAGTCCTTTACGGGAGGCCAGCAAAAGCAGCACCAATTGAGATAGGAGTAATGCGAACGGCAGCGCATTGCCTTGCAACCCTACACCTTTAAAAACAATATTTCTATATGCTTCGATGAACGACGTGCCGGGTAGTATCCATGCGACCCACCGGAAAAGAGCGGGCATCGACATGAGCGGGAAAATGAAGCCCGACATGAAGACGTTCGGAATGAAAAGGAACAACCAGCAGATGATAGCCACTTCAAGCTGCCGATCCACCAGTGAAGCGATCAACAGGCCGAAGGCCATCGAGTTGACTGCGAACAGCAGGTTGAGCGCCAAGAAAAGTATCGGGTTGCCTGCTATATGGATATGAAAAATAAAATAACTGACACCCCACACCGAGAAGATGTGGAAAATCGTAATGGCGAGGTAAGGCAGCGATTTCCCCAACACGATATCGAAAGTTGAAAAGGGCGTCATCGCCAACATCTTGTCAGTCCCCCGCTCTTTTTCCCCGACAAAGCTGATGCTAAGCATGATAGAAGAAATAAGAATAAAAATAATCATCATCAACCCGGGAACCGACGCCGTCTCTTTCCGCAATCCGGGATTGTAGAGGAAGCGCGCTACCGGCTGCTTTTGCAGCGGCCTCATTTCAGGGAGCTCCTCCTGTACGAAAGCCGTTATTATCTTACGGGCGATACTCGTAGCCGCCAGCGCCAGCTTGGGATCGGAAGCATCAATAAAAAGAGATATATCGGGATATTGTCCGGTTGCTAATTGGCGGGTGAAGCCGCCGGGGGCGACGATCACCATCCGGATATCATCCCTCCCAAAGGCAGCGGCTATTTCGCCGGAATGGTGAAGCCGTTTCACTATATGAAAGCTGCTCGACGCCTCTATCTGGGCGAATAGCCGTTCTACGGCCGGCTCGTGCCGTTCGTTGATGACGGCGATATGGAGCTCTTTGATTTCGAAGGATAAAACAACACCGAAAACGAGGAGAATCAGCGCGGGTAAGAGGAAAAGAATCGCTACACTCAACTTATCACGCCAGATAAGAAGCGCCTCCTTTCGTACAATGGCCACTATATTTTTCCCCCTTTTCATGCTTCGTGATGAATAAAATAGTGTGTCAGCCCGTCGGCGCCTCCGGCGGATTTTACTGTTTCCGTCTTTCCGCATACCCTCACCTTTCCCTCCTCCAAGATGATGAGGCGGGTGCAGTAGAACGCTTCGTCAAGGTAATGGGTACTTACCATCACGGTCGTGCCTGTTCCGGCTTCCAGAGAGATGCGGTTCCATAGCTCGCGACGGCTGATGGCGTCGAGGCCGCTGGTCGGTTCGTCGAGGAAAACCACTTCGGGACGGTGCAACATCGCCGTTGAGAAAGCCAACATCTGTCGCCAGCCCGAGGGTAAGGTGGCTATCCGTTTATCGGCATAGCGTCCAATACGGAGATCGTGCATCAACTCGTTCATCCGGTTACGGGTTTCGCGGCGGCTCATCCCGTAAACGGCCGCATAGAATTCGATGTTCTCACGTACGGTCAGATCTTCAAACAGCGTCGATTGCTGCCCCATATAACCTATTTTTCGTCTGATCTTCGCTCCTTGCCGGACGATATCAAACCCTACCACTTCACCCCTTCCGGAAGTGGGCTTTACCAGCCCGCAAAGCATCCGTATCAATGTCGACTTGCCTGCGCCATTGGCACCCAGCAAGCCGATGATCTCACCCCGACCAGCCTCAATCGAGACATTATCGACAGCCCTGAGTGTGCCGAAATCGCGCGTCAGCCTATCGGTACGAATATTTAGCATGAGATGCTCCCTCCTCCATTCGTGGCCAGACAATCGATAAAGACATCTTCCATGTCGGCCGGGAGCTGTGCTATCTCCACTTTTTCGAATCCTTTTCCGGCAGCGAATACCCCTATCGTCTCAAGCAAAATATTTTCGTCAACGGTGATATAAACATGCTCGCCACGGATGTAACAGTTGATGACGCCCGGCAGCTCTTTCATCGAGTGAAACAATGGCTGTACGGGATACCCACCGAGGGTAAACAGCTGCCGGGGGTATGAAGCCACTATCTTATCAGGAGGACCGAGCTTCAGTTGTCGCCCTTCATGGATGAACAAAACACGGTCGGCAATAGCCGCCTCTTCGAGATAATGCGTACTGACAAGAATGGTCATCCCACTTTTCTGGAGCGATCTAAGCTCTTCCCATAACAGGTGGCGCGAAAAGGGATCAATCCCGGTGGTCGGTTCATCGAGCAGGAGCAGGTGCGGGTCATGCGCCAGGGCACAGCATACTCCCAATTTCTGCTTCATCCCGCCCGACAGGTATTTGGCCTGCTTGCGTGAAGAGGCCTCCAGATGGCGCCACAGGCCGGAAGAACGCTGATGTGCTTCGTATGGATTACAACCATAAGCCGACGCAAAAAAGGAGAGGTTCTCTGCAACGGTCAGCTCGCCATAGAGGGAAAACCGTCCCGGCACATAGCCGATGATCTCCCTCACCTGCCGTTTATTTTCCCGTACATTTACCCCGCGGATTTGGAGAAGACCTTCATATTCATCGTCAAGCGTGGCGATGATATTGAAGAGGGTCGACTTCCCCGCACCGTTAGCGCCTACCAGGCACAGGATCTCACCCTTTTCGACGGAAAAGTTCAAGTCGCACAGAACCTGCCGGCTGCGGAAATGTTTCGATATGTGTCGCGCCTCAATCATTCCTCAGGGGATAAATTCAGGAGATAAATCTCGGCCGGCATCCCCGGCTTAATCGTACCATCATTTGTCACGTTGATCTTCACATGATAGAACAATAGAGCCCGGTTTTGCCGGGTCTGCACCTGGCCTGGTGTAAATTCCGGTTTTTCGGCGATATGGCAGATCTTCCCGACATGATATTTCATTTTCCCGTAGGGATGGTCTATGGCCACTTTCACTTCGCCTCCGATTGAGAGTTGTGGAAGCAGCTCTCCCGGGAACCAACTATGGAGGGTCATTTCACCAGTGTCAATCAGTTTATAGAGTGGATGCCCGGAAGCGGTAAATCCGTGCCTCTTGGCAAATTGCAACGCCACTCTTCCCTTCTCGGGATTCACGATAGCGCACTCTTGGATGCGGTGCGTAGTGATATCGCGTTGCATTTCGAGTGCTTCTATCTGGGCGAGGATGGCAGCCGTTTCACGGTGCAGTGACGACAATGCGGCAGCAATCTGCCGGTCTACAAGCGCCAGCTCATCCTCAATCTGGTCCAGTTTTTTTCGGTCGGCAGCACCCGATTGCACCAATCTATCAACCCTCAGGTACTCTTTTTCAGCGACATTCTTTTTCTCTTTCAACGTCCCGATCTGTAGTCCCACATCCGGTAACGAGGCACGGAGATTCACAATTTGATTGTCGAGGTGGATCTTCTGCAGTGACAGTTCCGCGGTATCGATCTGACCGACCGGTTGCCCTTTCGTGAGCGCATCGCCCTCTTCTATGTCGAGCCAGAGGATTTTACCACTTCCGGCAGCGGAAACGATCCATTCACGTGCCTCGAAATGCCCATAAGCTGCCGGTCGATCTGCCTCCGAGCAACTCGACAAAATGATTATAAATGCGGCAAGCAGGTTCTGGAGTGCGTTTTTTCTCATTTTTCAGAATAATTTGAGTGGTTAACAAGCATACGGTTCCGTTTTATTGTCTCTTTCGTCTTGTGGATGGCATAGAGCTGGAGTTTGATCTTCGCAGCGGTTTCTTCGCCGAGGGCAGCAAGATAGTCCGACAAAGAGACTTCTCCCTCCCTCAGCAAGATCTCCATCTGTTGCCTGATTTGCCCCTTCTTTTCAAGGAGAATAATCTGTCGATTTTCAAGGGTCTCATACCGGTATATTTCTCCCGAATGTGCCGCTTTGATTATATCGCGCTTTTTTTGGAGGTTGTTGCGGTATATGCGTAACCGGTCCGATTCGATTTGCAGGATTTTTTCTTCGCGAGCATGATCGCGCCATACGGTGATAGGCACTTGTAGCAGCAGTCCTACACCGCCAAACCAATCGAAACGGTTTTCAAAAAAGTTCAGTCCGGGCTTGCCATAGCCCACCGAGCCGAAAAGACGGACTTTGGGCAGCGCTGCCGTACGAGAGAGATCACGTGTCAGTTCAATTTTCGCCTCTTGCAGATCGAGTTGAAGAAAAGCCGGATCGGTAAATTCTTCTCCTTGATCATCACAGACAGGGTCGACCAACCGGTCATCGGCGCCAATTTCCTGCCCCAGCAATTCCGAAAGTATCCGGCGGTATCTATGCTCTTCGGCTCTCAACTCTTCGATGCGGGTCTCCACATCAATCAATGCCATTTCGGCTTGGAGCAAATCTTTTTTAAGGAATTTTCCTTCTCCGACAAGCGACTGTACGTCGTTCCATGCCAGAGAAACGATCTCCCGTTGTGTTTCGAGCGCTTGCAATCCCTTATGGACAAGTATGATTCCGAAGAAAACCTCATCGACAAGATTGTCGATTTGCAGTAATGACTCTTCCGCCTTTTGCTCTTCTATATCTCTGTCCAATCTGATTTCTTCCTTCTTCAACCGGTACTCTCCTCCATCATATATCCGTTGGGAGAGGAACAGTCCGGCTTTGAGCCTTTCATGCGGAGCGGGAGAGACATCAAATGCATATTCGAAGGCAGCAGTGGGATCGGGTACTTCCGAGAGGTAAGCCCCGTAAGCGAAGGCCGACACATCCGGGGTGATCATTTTTTTCAGGAGCTGCTGTCGGAAGGCAGCCGATTGGGAGATCTGTTCTCTCTGCATTTCAGCCGAGAACACAGAGCGGGCCATCGCCCGACATCCCTCCAGCGTGAAGTCGCCCTGCGCATTTGCCGGGAAGAAGGTCAACGACAGGAGGAGAGCAATGACGGCCAGTTGCAAATATTTTGTGTTTCGTATTATACCAGTGAAAGGCATAGCGGGGAGGGATTTAATTGGAAATTTTGTGCATCGTTAATGTAGTCTCGTTACCGAAAACAGAGGTGCGCAGTATTAGCATGTCTTCTTTTCGGCTGATAATGGTAAAGAGATATCTCTCCCCGCTGGCGGGATCCGTAAGTGTGAGCTTGAACCCCTTCACTGAGAAATGCTCGGGACGACCGGTTATCAACAGCTCCCGGCTACTATCGTAAAGCTCGAACGATTTGTCCTCCTTAATATGGATGTAAGACTGGAAGTAACTGTCGTCAATGCGCGGCTCCGCTTTCTCAAGCACCCATTTCCCCAGATAAACCGGTTCTTCTTCGTCTCGGTCACAGGAAAACAAAAAGAGCAGGCATAGAAGTGCCACTATGGAGAATGATACCGTGAGTGTGGAAAATTTCATCTTTCTTTACCAATTTACAAACGAATGAGAGGTTACTCTTTTCAAAACATACATTTGAGATTAAAACCTCTCCTGTTTTATAAGAACGAAAGTAAGGTTTCGTGACAAAACCGAACGGGCAAATCGTAAAAAGTATCGGACAAAAGGTAAAAGCACACGCAGGGTATGCAATTTCAAGTCATAAAATAGCAAAAACAAGTTAAAATTTAATCTTTCATGGAAATAGGATGTTATAATCAATAAGCCAATCCCGGCCACTTGTCCCAATTTATCGGGAAATCGGGACAGGTTGTCCCCAATTTCGTGAAGCAGGGTCAATATATCAATGAGCCTTTGTGCTTGAATCTTGGCTCTAAAAGTCTTAAACAAAACATGAAGATAATAATTATAGCCAACAGGTTACCTGTTAAAATTGAGAGAGAAGAAGAGGGTTTTTGTATCGTCAGGAGTGAGGGAGGCCTCGCTACGGGTCTCGGATCATTAGAGACTGATTCCGACATATATTGGGTTGGATGGCCCGGCATTCACTCTGAGGATGAAAACGAGAAGCAGGAGATCTCGGAAAGACTGCATGAAATGAATTTCCATCCGGTTTTCCTCTCTGCCGATCAGATTGAAAACTATTACGAAGGGTATAGCAACAGTACGATCTGGCCTCTTTGTCATTACTTTTTCTCTTATATAGAATACAAGACAGAGTATTGGGAAGCATACCAGGAGGTAAACCGACTGTTCTGCAAAGAAACTATCCCTTTTATTGAAAAAGATGACATGATATGGGTGCAGGATTATCAGCTGATGCTATTGCCTAAAATGATCCGTACCGAAAAGCCGGATGCAAATATCGGCTATTTTCACCATATTCCTTTTCCATCCTACGAACTCTTCAGAGTACTCCCACAAAGGAAAGTGATACTGGAGGGTCTGCTTGGCGCCGATCTGATCGGTTTTCACACGCATGACTATATGCGGCATTTCATCAGTGCCATTTATCGTGTACTCGACCTGAACTGTAGTCTCGATGAGATCAACCTGCAAGACCGTATAGTACATGTGGATGCTTTCCCGATGGGTATCAATTATGAACAATACCATCACGCACCGGCCCTGCCGGCAGTGAGGGAAAAGTCGGAAATACTTCGCCAGGAGCTGGGCGACACCACTGTGATACTTTCGGTGGACCGTCTCGACTACAGTAAGGGTATCCTGCATCGTCTACAGGGATTCAAGCAATTCCTGGAACATAATCCGGAATATCACGAAAAAGTATCGCTGGCGATGATAGTGGTTCCATCCCGAGATAATGTGGATATCTATGCCGACCTGAAGACCAAGATCGACCAGACTATTGGCGAGATCAACGGTTTATATTCCAGATTGGGATGGACACCGATCCATTATTTCTACCGCGGCTTCTCCTTCGAGGAGTTGATCGCCATGTATGACGTCTCCGGAATTGCCTTGGTAACTCCTCTGCGCGACGGAATGAATTTGGTGGCCAAGGAATATCTGGCTACCAAGAACAGCCATAGCGGTGTACTTATCCTCAGCGAAATGGCCGGGGCTGCCATTGAATTGCAAGATGCCATCACCATCAACCCTAATGATAGCGACGAGATCGAGAGTGCGATTCTGGAGGCATTGCGGATGCCTGAACAGGAGAAGAAGGCGAGGCTGCAGAATATGCAGAAACGGATATCGAAGCAATCAGTCAAGAAATGGGCGAACGATTTTGTAAAAGAACTACAGTCCATAAAAACCCAAAATAAAGAAATACTGCAAAAGATTGTAGGAAAGCGGCAGCTCAATCAGATTAAGAAGGCCTATGATGATGCCTCCTCACGCTTGATCTTGCTGGATTACGATGGCACACTCGCCCCGTTCGTCAAAAAACCGGAAGATGCCATACCTTCAACCAAATTGTTAGCGCTTCTACAAGAGATGACTGCCGACAAGAAAAACAAGGTGGTGATCAACAGTGGCAGGAACCGCCAGGTGCTCGATCAATGGTTTCAGGGAGTTAACCTCGATTTTGCCGCTGAACATGGTATGTTTTACAAGGAAGAGGGGAAGTGGCATAAGAATATGCAGGAGGAAATAGAATGGGACGGCGAAATTATTGATATCATCCAGCATACGATCGACAAAACACCCCGCTCTCATCTGGAGAAAAAAGATACTTCACTGGTGTGGCACTATCGCAAGGTGGATGTTTGGCTTGCCGAACTGAGGGCACAGCAGCTGATCAACGCCTTGATCGGTCCCTGCTCCAGGTTGAACCTGCAGATTGTTCCCGGAAATAAGATCGTAGAGGTCAAACCACCCGATTTCACCAAGGGAAGTGAAGTGTTGCGCAGGCTTGAACACGGAGAGTATGATTTTGTCCTGGCTATGGGCGATGACACTACTGATGAAGATATGTTCAGGGTACTTCCTCCGGGTGGTATCAGCATCAAGGTAGGTAATTTCTCTCCTGCAGCGAAATATCGTCTCCCTTTACAGTCATCTGTAATTCCATTTTTATCCAACTTAATTAAATAACAATCTCCCTATGGATTTTATTGACCATCTTATCCCCAACAGTTCACTACGATACCCATTTATTGCATTGCTATTTATTGCATTATTCATCATACTGGTCCTTGTTTTTAATTTTATCATCAGGAAATGGAGGATTCGGACACAAAAAAGTAAAAGCCACATTGATGATTTTATTGTCCGCCTTTTCAGAGTTCCCGGGATATGGATCATTTTCGCTATATTATTAAATATATTCAGTACGCTGTTACAGGAAGATGCACGCACTTTTGAAGTCTTACAGAAAATAAGCCGGATATTGCTGATTCTCACACTCGGATGGATAATTGTACAGATTATCAGGGGTACCTTTCATTATTGGCAGAACAAGCTCGACATCAATAATCCCAATAATCTTGAAGCTAGGAAGAGGCTTACACAGATGAGTATGATCGAGAGGATCACGATCATACTCACAGCCTTTATCTTCTTTTCGATAGCACTGATGACCATCGATTCAGTCAGGCAACTGGGTGTCAGCCTGCTGGCTTCGGCAGGAGTGGCGGGGATCATTATAGGATTCGCAGCCCAACGTAGTTTCGGACAGATATTCTCCGGTATCCAGATTGCTTTTACACAGCCGGTCAGACTGGATGATGTAGTAGTCATCGAGGGAGAATGGGGGCGTATTGAAGAAATCAATATCACATACGCCGTGGTAAAGATCTGGGATGAGCGACGGTTAATCATACCTATCGATTATTTCTTGAACAACCCCATACAAAATTGGACAAGAACCACTTCCGATATATTGGGAACAGTATTCCTGTATGTCTCTTACGACCTGCCTCTGGAACCATTGCGTGAAGAACTGGCACGCATAGTGGAAGATGACCCCAATTGGGATGGACGTGTCCATAACATCCAAGTCACCGAAAGCAAGCAGTGGTACAAAGAGATAAGGGTATTGGTCAGCAGTAACAACTCATCCAGCAATTGGGATCTCCGGGTAGCTGTCCGCGAAAAACTGATCGATTTTATCAATCGGTACTATCCCGGTTCATTTGCAAAGATCAACTCTGCCGCTACGGGAGAAAAAGGGACTCCAGCTGTTACGGACGAATAAATTTGGAAAGGTGCTTCTCCTCCGAGAACAGCACTGCTGTGTTAATAAATGCAAGGTGTGAATAAGCCTGCGGGAAGTTGCCTAACTGACGTTTGGTCTTAAAATCGAGATCTTCGCTGTAGAGCCCCAGATGATTGGAATAGGAAATCATCTTCTCAAATATTTCACGTGCCTCCTCTGTTTCGCCGATCTTAAAAAGCGCCTCGATCAGCCAGAAAGTACAGATAGTAAATGAAGAGGTAGGCACACCGAAATCATCCTCTGCTTTATAACGGTACATAAGTCCTTCATGATAAAGGTGCTCTTTGATGGCCTTTACCGTTTTTACGTACCGCTCATTGTCGGGTTCGATGAAATCATAGAACTGCATAAGTAACAACGAAGAATCATAATCGGTATTACCATAGGCCTGAGTGAAGCATTGCAACTCTTCGCTCCATCCCTTTTCATGCACTTCCGCCTTGATCATATCCGCTTTCCGGCGCCATTTCTCGGCATAGCTATCCCTATGTAACAGTTCGGCAATCAGCGATGCCCTGTCAACAGCCACCCAACTCATCACTTTCGAAAAGACAAAATGCATCTTCCTTGTACGGAATTCCCAGATGCTTCTGTCCGGTTTGTCCCACGCAGCCAATACCGAGCGCACCAGATTCTTGATGATCTCCCATATCTCCTCCACTTCGTCCAGCGTACCGGGAAAATAGAGATAGTATTTATAAATAACATCCAACAGATAGCCAATGGAGTCGTTTTGTTCCTGATAGTAGGCCGCATTCCCGATCCTTACAGGACGTGATCCCTCGTAACCGCTTAAATGGGGCAGTTCCTCTTCCGTCAGTTCACGTTCACCACGGATACCATACATGATCTGGATGGTTTCGTTACGGGACGACTTCAGGATGCGTTTCACAAAACCGATAAAACGCTCTGCCGTTGCCCGCTGTTTCATGAACAGCAGCGTATCTATCGACATGGAAGCATCGCGCAACCAACAGAAGCGGTAATCCCAGTTCCTGTTTTCCCCGATGCTTTCGGGCAGGCTGGTAGTCACCGCTGCCAACATGGCTCCCGATTCCTGGTATGACAACAATCTAAGTACAAGCAGGCTGCGTTTGATCATGTCGTTGTATTGCAGATAATCCCTGGAGCGATTCACGAAATTGAGCCAATACACTTTCGTGCGCTCATACTCCAACAGGATACGGTTGATATCCACAGTCATTAATTTCTGGTTATACGACAAAAGAAAGAAATGATGTCCGGCCAGCTCAATCTCCTCACGGCTGATCACTACTTCCGGATCAAAACTGCTATAGAGATAGATTTTATCTTCTGAATCTTCTGCTGAATGCGTTTTAATATAACTCCCCACTATTTCATGGCGGACCTCTTCCCTGGCATAGTTAATCTTTGGATCGTAAATTATTTTGACTAACGGCCGTCCTCTCGTGACCCTGATATACCGGTGAATTTCCGGCGGCATATAATAGCGGTTCGCCTCGGTCTGATAACGGGGCATATAATCGAACACGATAAACCCGTTCTCAGGCGACTCAAACCTTGTCAACAGCATATTGGTATGCCCGTGATAACTCTGGGTAATGGTATATTCATCCGACACCTCAAAATGAAAACTACCCCCTTTTTCCTCGTCCAGCAGTTTCGCAAAGACAGATGGGGAATCAAAATCGGGGAGACAGAACCAGTCTATACTCCCGGTTTTCGATACCAATGCCGCGGTGCGGCAGTTCCCGATGATTCCGTAATCCAAATTTTTCATTCCAATCAATTTTACGGGTTCCTATATCTTCTCTATAAAACAAAGATAGAAAAACCCTCTTAGAAAAAGAAAAATGAAGGAACACAAACATATAAAACAAATTTTACTGATGTTACTCCCTTGTCATTATACTAATGAAGGTCATGTGACAGAGAGTAATCTCATATACTTAATGATGACGGGGAGTAAACGTTTATTTGCTTTTTTGCGGCATTCCGCCCGGAAAATAACAGGCTTATCTACTATTATTTGACTTAGCCTATTGGCTCTCGTTACCAAGGAGAACGGTTTAGTATCGAATTGAATGGTCGCGTGTCCGTTGCAACAAACGGCCAATCCCCCTCCTGACGGCTTCTTTCCGATTTGTAATCAGTACTGACCGACTAAAAAATGAAGAAAATATAGGGACTTAACCGAAGTCTCGTCCCTAAGTTGTAAATTTGGATTGTCAAAAACTAAATTTCCAACCATGGGCAAAGTTAGCGAAAATAAATTTGTCGGTCAGCCGATCTTAAGACAAATAGTGAATATTCTCCCGAGGGAAAAGTTCGATGAGCTGGTAATAAGGCTCGGCAGTGATAAATATTACAAGGCGTTTTTTTCCTGGGATCAATTGATCGTGATGCTCTTTGGCATTTTTTCCCGTTGCGACTCGATGGGTGAAGTCTGTGACGGCATGCGTGCCTTGGGTGGCAAGTTGAATTACCTGGGCATGGAGAGTTCGCCTGCAAAAAGCACTGCCGGAGATGCATTGCGTGACAGGGACGAGGAGCTGTTCCGTCTGTTCTACTTTGCACTGATCGCCCATTTTTCCCCGCTTTTGTCGGTCAGCCGCAAAAAAAAGGGCCGGAAGCAGGGTGTCAGTTTCGAGGAGTTCTATGCCTTTGATTCGAGTACGGTGACGCTGTTTTCCGACGTGATGAAAGGCGTGGGCCGGAACCCTAAAGGCGACGGGAAAAAGAAAGGCGGCCTGAAAGTCCACATGCTGACCGACGTCCATGCTGACACGCCGCGATTCGTGAAGATAAGCGAGGCGAAAATGCACGACAAGAACTTCTTGCAATACCTGAATTTAAGTGAAGGCAGCATGGTGGTCTTCGACAAGGCATACAATTACTACCTGCAGTTCGCCAAATGGACGCGACAAGGCGTGAATTTCGTTTGTCGGCTGAAAGACAATGCAAGGTACGAGGTTCAGGAAGTCCTTCACGAGAAGAAGCTGGAAAAAGGGGAACATGCCGTTTACAAGGTGGAACATATCCACGTTCAATATATCGAGAAGGTCGAGACGGGGACCGAAGGCAAGAAAAAAAGGAAGAAAGTCAGACAGACGAGGACATTATGCCTTCGTTTAGTTTGGTACAGGGATGAACAGGGGCGTAAATACAAGTTCATCACCAATAATTGGGAAATAACAGACGAGGAAGTTGCCTTGATTTATAAAAATAGGTGGTCTATCGAAACGGGATTCAAAAAATTGAAGCAAAACTTCCAACTCACCTATTTTTATTCCGACACTGAAAACGGGATAAAGACCCAAGTATGGTGTACCCTGATCGCGTATTTGCTTTTACAGGTGATTCAGACCAAGTCGGAAAGCGAAAAGGCGTTTTCAACCATAGCCGCGTTGTTGAGGATGCATTTGATAAGCCATCTGGATTTGACGTGGGTGGTGACCGAAGGCAGGCGCACTTATCCCAGACGACTGAAAAGTCGCAATAAAAGTCCCACGGCCGCCCAATTATCACTGTTTTGAGGGGGGGG
>Ga0265294_10006694_pt1 | contig 13779 bp, 8 predicted proteins | sample MunlanPumphouse3_FD_192504 | JGI IMG/M metagenome (GOLD analysis project Ga0265294, IMG submission 192504) | Groundwater microbial communities from a municipal landfill in Southern Ontario, Canada - Pumphouse #3 | ecosystem: Environmental > Aquatic > Deep subsurface > Groundwater | place... | reverse complement strand
GAGAGCATGAAATATTTTTGTATTTCAGAAGCAATTGCTCTTTACCTACAAAAACATATAGTATACCGCAAAAGAAAAATATTTTTTGGAAATGGGACTCCTGCATCTATAATTGAAGCAATAGGAAGTAAACACAAATTAGAGAATTTTCTGCTTACTGTTGCAGATAATTATAAATCAGATGTAAACAGACTATTCGCAAAATCTAAACTTAAACATTCCAGTGCAATATTAGTAAAAACTGTAAGCAGCGATCTAAGCAAATTAGATATAAAATCTTATGATTTAGTAGTTTTCTACAGCCCTTCGGATGTTAAATCTCTTAAAGAGAATTATAAAGATTTCTCTCAGGGGACTTTAGAATTTGCTACATTTGGTCCTGCAACACTAAAGGCATTAAAAGCTGCAAAGCTAAATTCCAGTGTTATAGCCCCTACTCCAGAAGCCCCATCCATAGCAAAAGCACTCTCACTATATTTTGAGCAAAAATAAATTAAGCTTCGGCAAGAGCGCAAAATTGTGCTCAGTAACGAGAATTTCAGAAGTTTTTCGTGAAGGGAAGATTGTTTTTAGCTATCCTTTCAAAGTTTGTTATTTGCCAAACGGAACCTCTGAGTCTAAAGTTTTAATCTCTGTCCCTAAACGCTCTTTCAAAAGAGCGGTTCAAAGAAACACAATAAAAAGAAAGATAAAAGAAGCTCTCCGCTTGATGCAAATTCAATTATTCTACCCAAAAGGATTTGATATTTGTATTATTTATATTAGTAAAGAGATACCTTTGTTTAAGAAAGTGTTTGTAAAAATAAAAGATGTTCTGGAAAAAATTCATATCCATTCTCAAGAAAATTCTGATACTGCCGTTTCTGATACTAATTAAATGCTATCAATACTGCATATCGCCTCTTAAGCCACCCAGTTGTAGATACACTCCTACCTGTTCTGCATACGCTATTGAGGCACTAAAAAAACATGGCCCAATAAAAGGGTCGTGGTTAGCTATAAAAAGAATTTTAAGTTGTAACCCATGGGGTGGAAGCGGCTACGACCCAGTTCCATAGTCTGTAAGTCCAAACCTTGCCATCAAACAGGCTTTATCGGGCTCACCCCTAGTAAGAATCTCTAGCTCCTGTTTAGATATATCATTAATATCTAATAGCACCAATCCATCAACACAATAATTAAAATCTGGATCTACATTGAAAGAGACTATTTTGCAGTTTATCTTAACATACTTTTTGATCAAAGTAGGTAACCGGTACTCATTATTACTAAGCTTCATAAGATATCTGTCGAACTTCTCTAGTGAATCCATTTTATAACTTAATAGAGGTTCTGGAGAACTTCTTAAATAATCGGGGAAAAATGGATTTCTTGGAATTACATATTTTTCTAAATAGCCAGTAGAATAATTGTTTTTAAGATAGTAAATCATAAGGCTCCTATAAAATTTAGGATACCAAGAGCTAATACTAACCGGGCCAAGTAAGTATTTCACTTCTTGGTGTTTTACCACTGAATAAAACAATCCTTTTATTAGAAGAACAAGCGGAAGAGCTTCTTTTTGGTATTCCAAGACTACAAAAGACCTGCCTAACTCCAAAGATTGTTTTAATATCTCTTGAAATGGTTTTTCATAAATGAAAAGAGTTTGAGTATAAAACCCTTTGAGTCCTTTTGTTTTCATTATCTCTTGACCAAAGCCTAGACGATATGCTCCTGCTAAACGAGTCTTACGCCTATCCCAAAGAATAAGATGTTTATAATACTCATCATACATATCTATATCTAGGGGACGGCCAGTACCTTCACCCACAGCTCTAAATGCCTCTTCTCTTCTTCTTCCAACCTCATGCATTACAAGTGGAATAGAGGCAGAATCGGTAAGATAACAACTGTAATTACCTGTTGTAAAAAGAAGTTTATCGTGACTAAGAGCATTTATCTCTTTTTGCATTGCCCTTCTGTTTTTAGGAAGTGCAATTGGCTCAATATTTTTTCTCTCTTTTATTGTTAATTCCTGTGGAATATTAGACTCCAAAGCATATACTCTAGCTCTAAGATACTCTCCAAGATCTTTTATACTCTTATGCTCATCTATTTCTAAAACAGTGACAGGCTTTCCAATACATATTCTTATTTTTTTATCTCGCTTATTTAAAAGCTCTCCCGGTAGTCTTAAAGTCCTGAGCAAAGGGTGAATTTTTCCTATCCAATGAAAAAACCTTGAATTAGACCCATGGAAATAAACAGGAACAACAGGAACTCCTGCATTCTTAATCATCTTTACAACTGGAGCTTGCCACTCTTTATCTTTTATAATTGCAGTTCCATAATGAGTAGAAACCTCGCCTGCAGGAAACAAAGCAATAGCTTCTCCACCATTTATAGTCTCTACAGCTCTTCTTATACCAATAAAACTACCTGCTAAATTTGATTTCCCCGAAAATGGGTTTACAGGCATAAAAAATTCTGATATGTTAGGTATACAAGATAAAATGAAATTAACCAAAAACTTAACATCGGGCCTTACAGAGCTAAAAATATGCATAAGTATAATACCATCAATAGCTCCAAATGGATGATTGGAAGTAACAATAAAAGGCCCATCCTGAGGTATATACTCCAACTCTTTCTCGTTGATTTCAAAGTGTATATTAAGCTCCTTTAATAATGCTGCCGTAAAATCTCTACCCTGATATTTCTCTATGCGAGCATATAGTTTATTTATCCTATTAAGTCCAGTTATACATATGAAAACCGCAGCAACCACATCGCCCAGAATCCCGTTCAATTTAAAAGCCTTTTTAATTTCGGCCCTAGTTATAAATTTGGTTGTCATATTGAACTGCAAATATAAGATATTTACTACTTTTACAAAAAATAGAATTGCGACAGCAAAAAATATGTTTAAAGCAAAACAAGAATTACCTATTAGAGAGAGAGTTAAATTATTACCTCAACTTCCAGGAGTATATAGATTTTACAACAAAGAGGGGATAATAATCTATATAGGTAAAGCTAAAAGCCTTAAAAACCGAGTTTCCCAATACTTCCATTCCGAAGATAGTCTAAGTCGCAAAACTAAGGTAATGGTTTCCAAAATTGCCAATTTAGAACACACTGTAGTAGAGAGTGAAGAAGATGCCCTTTTGCTCGAGAATAACCTTATAAAAGAGTATTTGCCTAGATACAACGTAATGCTCAAAGATGGCAAGACATATCCTTGGATCTGTATCAAAAAAGAGCCTTTTCCTCGAATTTTTATAACTCGAAATGTTATAAAAGATGGCTCTCTTTATTTTGGTCCATATAGCTCGGCCTCACAAGCTCATAATTTAGTGGCATTTGTATCGTCTATCTATTATCTAAGAGATTGCAAACTAAAATTAACTAAAGAAGCAATAAGGGATAAAAATTATAGACCCTGCCTCAAATATCATATAGGTAAATGTAAAGCTCCATGCATATCTCTTTTTTCAGAAGAAGAGTATAACCAACAAATAGAGGGCATCGTCTCTGTTTTAAAAGGAGAAAGCACATCACTCATAAAAGAGTTCCGAGAAAAAATGTACCAAGCGGCATCACAACTTTTATTTGAAGAGGCCAAACGTTACAAAGACAAAATAGAACTCATTACAAATCATAATAGTAAATCTATTATTGTTAGCCAAAGCATATCCAATATAGATGTATTTTCATTGGTATTCGATAACAATAGTGCATACGGAAATTTTATTAGGGTTGTAAACGGAAGCATCATTCAATCTCTTAATTTGGAGTTTAAAATGCCCATAGAAGAGAGTCCAGAGAGTATTATGACTCGGTTCATAACAGAAATTCACAATAAAACAGGCAACAACTCAAAAGAGATATTAGCTTCTCACTACCCTGACATAGATATCTTAAAACAAAAATGCAGAATGCCCAAGAGGGGAGACAAATTATATCTTCTAAAGTTAAGCGGTAAAAATGCATTCCTTTTTCAAAAAGAGAGACAAAAACAAGAAGAGACACTAAGACCACAAGAGCATCACGAAAGAGTCATGGAAACCATGAAAAAAGAGCTGGGCTTAGACCAACAACCACTACATATAGAGTGCTTCGACAACTCAAATATTCAAGGAGAATTTGATGTGGCTGCATGTGTAGTTTTTAAAAATGGAGTACCCAGTAAAAGAGACTACAGGCATTTTAATATTAAAACTGTTATTGGTGCCAATGATTTTGCCTCCATGAAAGAAATTGTAACCCGCCGCTATTCCAGAGTATTAAATGAAGGAGGTGAAATGCCTCAGCTTATAATTATTGATGGAGGCAAAGGGCAAGTAAATTTTGCATGGGATGCATTAAGAGAGTTAGGATTAGAAAACAAAATAAAAATAATTGGTATAGCAAAAAGATTAGAAGAACTAGTTATTCCAGGCGACCCTCACCCACTTTTTTTAGACAAAAACTCAGTCACACTCAGAGTTATAATGCATCTTAGAGACGAGGCCCATCGTTTTGGAATTACTCACCACAGAAATAAAAGAAGTAAAGCACAAATAGCCTCGGAACTACGAACCATTCCTGGCATTGGAGAAAAATCTGAGCAAAAACTGCTTAAGACTTTTGGCAGCACTGCCGCTATTAAAAAAGTCCCATTAGAAGAGTTAACTAAACTTGTAGGAAAAAAAGCGGCTGAATCTATTTTGAACCATTTTGTGACAACCGATTCCAAACAACCCATCCATTCAAAGAGTTCACCAAATAAAAAAGCCACATAATAACCATAAGTACGGAATGAGACTCCCCCTTTGTAAAGGCAATAACCCACATAACTACACTAATTATATTTACTATTACCCAAAGCACCCACTGTTCCATATAGCGCCGCACCATTAAATACATAGCAATAACAGAAAGTACAGTGGTAGATGCATCTTTAATAGGCTGAGGATCTCCTAAAATACGTAATACCCAAGCAGTAAGAGCAACTGTAACAACAGAAAACAAAAGTAAGATAACCCGCTCATTTGCAACCATTTTTTTTGCAACAACAGTTACAGACTCTTGAAGCTTACGTTTTCCAATCCAACTATACCAACCAACAAATTGCATTGGCAAATAATAAAAAGCATTCAACACAGCATCGCCATAAAGTGCCGCTTTATAAGAGATCCATGCATATAAAGAGACATTTATCAACCCAAAAACATAATTAAAAATATTGCCTTTTGCCACCAATACCACACAAACAACACCTGATATTCCAGCAATAGAACCAACAATATCAAAGTTCTTTTCCAGAAGAGAATAAATAATGTTTACAACTATTATTCCAATTATAAGAAACCAATCGAATGGTTTTAAGGTGTTTAGCTTATTAAATTTAATCATCTATCTTTGACTTAAATGAAGTTCTGCTTAATAATTATTATATATTACAATTCAGCACTTTAGAAAAATAGCCTACAAAGGAGTTTGAAATAAAAATTCAAAAAACGTTCTCTTCTCGGCCGTATATCCTGCACGAACCCCCAACGATAAAGGATAAGATATCTTTAGTAAATTAAGATCCAAAATCAATTCACTCCCCGCAGAATAAAGATTTTCATATTTAGTTTGCGAAACATTTCGGCAATAACTAAAAAATGGAATGATCTTAACCCTTTTTATATAAAGCAAAGAAGTTAACGAAATATCCCCTGTATAAAGAGGCATTGCATACTCAAAATTTATAGAAGCTGCCCATTTACTATATCGGTCTAAATAACCCGAAGGAAAAGAAATTGCATTAGACATTAAATAATTTTTACCATTTATAAATTGTTTCTGGGCCGAGACATAAATCCTTATTCCATGCCCTTTTCCTACTCCCGGTGCATACAGATAGGCCGAAGAGTATAATAATGCTCCAAAATTTTCACCCGAAAAAGGGACTCCAGAAAACTGAAGATTCACCCCATACCCTTTACGAGGGAAAATATCTCTATGAGCCATATTGAGCACACTATATAAATTCAACCCTAAACTCAAATATTGGTAGTTAGAAAATTTTTTATTTTTATAAGAATAGAAAGCATCGTTGGTATAACGCCACACCACACGAGGAATTACTCCTCTAGACCAGCCGCCTCTGCTATAAGACAAAGGTAAATAGACCCTTATTTGAGATTTAATATATGGCGACCCGGTTATAGTATCACGAGTTTCTATTATCCTATCAAGAGACTCAGTTCTTAGAGTCATCTGCTCTCTGTCCCTATCATTTATGTCACTTTTAACCTCAATTACAGGAAACAAACCTAGATAAGTAAACTTAAAATGTCCCGAATTAAACCCATTATGCCATGAATATCCCGCCATTGCAAAAGCTGTACTCAAGCTATTGTGAGAATAAACTGTAACCCCCGGAGAGACTAATTCATAAACACTCTCATAAGTAAGACTCTTAATATTATCAATATTGTAATAAACAGGAGCCCAAGAATGTACCTTAAACAAATTAAAAGCCTTACTATATTTCTTTGAAATAAAACTCGTATTTTCCGGTACTTTTAATGTATCTGCAAGAAAACCAGCCTCTTTAGAAAGGTGTTGCGCGATCTCATCTCTAAAAGGAACATTAAATGCCGAGTGGCTATTAGCCAAAGTAGATTCTTTTGCTTTTATAAGATCGTAGCCATTTTTAGAAAAATCACTTATAACAATAGAGCCATCATTTAAAAGTAAATAACCCGATATCCCAAATCGCACATTTGTCACTTGAGTTAATTTCTCAGTATCAATATTATAGCTATAAAGGTTTTTCACACCATCTAAATCTGAAATAAACCAAAGATTGCCCCCTTGCTTGTCAAACGACAGATCACTAATTATCTTTTGATTCGAATTAAGGATTTCTCTCCATTCAACTTTATCATTCAAAGAAGAGCTAGAATCTTCTATTAAAGCAAAAATAGCTATTCCCGTATCGGAGGTAGCACTCACAAACAAATTAGATAGAGAACTCCCTTTCGCGAAAACACACTCTTTAAGCCTGAATCCCTCAGGAGCAAAAATTTCCTTTATGGGCTGCGCCTGTGAAATAGAGAGCATAACAATAGAAGAGTTACCATCTATACTATAAGAGACTACTCCCACAGTATCTCCCGAAGAAGAAAATGAAGGATTAAAATACCTTTTGCCCTTAGTTAATCTCTCTGTAACACCTGTTTCTATATCATATGAAAAAATATCAGAAAAATTTTCAAGCTCCCATCGTACACTCCCAATATATTCTGTCCAATATATCTTTCCTTTGTCAATTTTAAACGGAGAACTCACTCTGCCCATATTTCTAATAAATGATTCCTGGCCCAATGCATTTACAGAGACCAACCTATTAATCATATTTAAATCACTTTTTAAAGAATAGACAACACCATTATACTCTACAGGGTAGAGGTATGTTCTATAATCTTGAATAATTAAGCTATCATTACCACTTTTGTTTAAATATGTTCCAACAGTAAAAGGGGCTCTAAGAGAATCTGCTATTCTCCATTTTTCTGTAAAAACTGTTTTAAGCTCCCTAAAATTTTCTTTTTTAGAGAGACCCGTATATTTTTTATACCCTTTACCTTTTGCTTTAATATCATAAAAGTGTGAAATAACATAATCGGTAACTTCTCCTAAGTAATTGTAGTTATTTGCACGGGAACGCACAAATGAACAGTAGAGATAACCAAAACTATATATATCGGGAACATACTCTTTATAGGAACCCATTGTCCATCTGTTCCAATTTCTATAATCGCCATCTAAAAAGGCAGCTTTAAAAAAAATCAGATGATCGGGGTCACGACCCCTACCGGCACTTGACAATTCAGTCTCTGTAACAACAGCATCGCCCTCCAATGTCCACTGACTCATAAATAGACCAACCCCAATTGCAGTTGACTGCTCTCCTATAAACCAACTTAAAGGCTTAAATATTCCTTTTTCAAACTTAGATACTTGCCCCACATGCCTCAATTCGTGAGTTATAAGGTGCTTCTCCCAACTATTCACATAATGGTCATTGGCAGGTGGTATAGTAATAAGCTCTACTCTTCTGGGAGCCAAACCCACCATTCCATTACTCATAGCGCTATAAGGATGAAGTATTACATCTATTTTTCGAGTTTTTACATTTAGAGCCTTTTGAACCGGCTCTTTTAAATTATCTAACAGCCAAGCATATCTTTTTGCAAGAGAATCTATTTCGCGTGGGTAAATAACTCTAAAATTTTCACTCTCTATATAGCTCCATTTAGCACGGCCGGGATCTGTTCCAAATGTAAAAAACTGAGCTTTAAGGTTAATTGTTAAGAAAATATTAACCACAAACAGTAATAATAAATTTATATATCTAATTCTTTTACTGTTTATCATGTACATTTTTATATATAATTACCTGTGTAAAGTTCTGCTAAGGTAATAAAACCAATTATAATTTTTAACAGGTTAATTATATGGGTTATATTTGCAATATTAAATAAATAGCTAAAACTCAATGAGCATTATTTTTCAAATTCTCAAGATAGTAGGTTCTCTAGGTTTATTCCTATACGGAATGACACTATTAAGTGAATCATTGCAAAAGGTAGCAGGCGACAAAATGCGAAGCATTTTGGCAGCAATGACATCTAACTCTTTCAAACGAATATTGACAGGTCTCTTTATCACAGCAATCATTCAATCTTCTAGTGCTACTACTGTAATGGTAGTAAGTTTTGTAAATGCAGGACTGCTAACTCTAATTCAGTCTGTAGGAGTTATAATGGGGGCAAATATAGGTACTACAGTTACAGCTTGGATAATAACACTACTCGGGTTCAAAGCCGATATCTCAGTCTTGTCCATTCCCCTTATAGGTATTGGATTTGTATTCATGATGTTCAAATCCAAAAAGAAAAAATCTATGGGCGAGCTCATTATAGGATTTGCTCTTCTTTTCCTTGGATTAAGCTTTTTGAAAAATTCTGTTCCCGATCTTAATTCCACTCCGGAAGTTTTAGAATTCTTAAAAGAGTGGACCAGCTTCGGTTTCGGTTCTGTTCTTATATTCCTCTTAATAGGAACTTTACTAACAATAGTACTTCAATCTTCCAGTGCAACTATGGCACTAACATTGGTTATGAGTAGTTATGGGTGGATTCCTTTTGAAATGGCTGCAGCTATGGTACTTGGAGAAAACATTGGGACTACAATAACCGCAAATATTGCAGCTTCAATAGCCAATGTATCGGCCAGAAGAGCTGCTTTGGCACACACCGTATTCAATTTAGTAGGCATTGCATGGGTACTTATATTTTTCAATCCTATTTTAAAACTTGTCTCTATCATTACAGTAGGATTAGGTGCAGGTAATCCTTTTACAGATTCAGGATCGACCCTTTATGGGGTCTCTTTCTTACATACTCTCTTCAATGTAACCAATACCATGTTACTGGTTTGGTTCACTCCTCAAATTGTAAAACTTGTAACCTATGTAATTAAAACTCCTAAAACAGAAGAGGTATTCCGTCTTCAATTTATTCAAGGAGGTATTCTTAGTACATCAGAACTCTCTCTTACACAAGCAAAACAAGAAATTTCAAGTTTTGCACGTCTTTCACAAAGGCAATTTAAATATGCACGTCAAGCTATTCACGATTCAGAAAATAGTAATTTTGACCCGCTTTTTGCTAAATTAGAACATTACGAACAGATAACAGACAGGATAGAAATAGAGATTGCTAACTATCTAAACAATGTCTCTGAAGGAGAAATAAGTGAAGAGAGCGGGAAACGAATCCAAGCAATGTACACCATAATAAGTGAACTTGAGAGCGTGGGTGACAGCGGATACAATATTGCTCGTATCCTTCAAAGGAAAAATGTTTACAACAGTAAATTCGATCAAGGAATGATCAAGAAAATTGATCGTATGCTAGATCTAATGGATAGTGCATTCAACGCCATGATATACAATTTGGAACAAGGCTACACCAACATTACAAATATTAATAATGCCGAAGATGCCGAAAACTCTATTAATGAATATCGTAACCACCTAAAAGAGGAACATCTGCTCAATCTGGAACATAATATATATAATTACCAAACAGGTGTGTTTTATATGGACTTGATTACAGAATGCGAAAAAGTTGGTGATTACATAATAAATGTTTCTGAGGCAATCCTTGAAATAAAATGAATATAATCTTTCAGATTCTAAAAGTATTAGGATCGCTTGGATTATTCCTATATGGAATGACACTGTTAAGTGAATCATTGCAAAAGGTAGCAGGCGACAAAATGCGAAGCATTTTGGCTGCAATGACATCTAATTCTTTAAAACGAGTATTCACAGGTCTATTTATCACCGCAATCATTCAATCTTCTAGTGCCACTACCGTGATGGTAGTAAGCTTTGTAAATGCAGGACTTCTTACCCTAGCACAATCGGTAGGTGTTATAATGGGAGCAAATATAGGTACTACAGTTACAGCCTGGATAATAACACTGCTCGGGTTCAAAGCCGATATCTCAATTTTATCCATACCCCTTATAGGTATTGGATTTGTATTAATGATGTTCAAATCCAAAAAAGAGAAATATATAGGCGAACTCATTATAGGATTTGCTCTTCTTTTCCTTGGATTGACCTTTTTAAAAGACTCTGTTCCAGACCTTAAATCTACCCCGCAGGTTTTAGAATTTCTTAAAGAATGGACCAGTTTTGGTTTTGGATCCGTTCTTATATTCGTCTTGATAGGGACTCTATTAACAATAGTGCTTCAATCATCCAGTGCTACAATGGCACTAACATTGGTTATGTGTAGTTACGGTTGGATCCCTTTTGAAATGGCAGCAGCAATGGTACTTGGAGAAAATATAGGTACTACAATAACCGCGAATATAGCAGCATCAGTAGCTAACATCTCGGCTAAAAGAGCAGCTTTAGCTCATACAGTGTTTAATATAGTAGGTGTTTTTTGGGTACTCATTTTCTTTAATCCTATTTTAAAATTAGTCTCTCTCATTACAATCGGAGTGGGTGCCAACAATCCTTTTACAGATTCAGCATCTACACTATACGGAATCTCTTTTTTACATACTATTTTTAACATAACCAATACACTACTACTTGTTTGGTTCACTCCTCAAATAGTAAAACTCGTAACCTTTGTAATAAAAACTTCCAAGACAGAAGAAATATTCAATCTTCAGTTTATTCAAGGAGGTATTCTCAGCACTGCCGAGCTCTCGCTTACACAAGCAAACCAAGAGATTGTAAATTTTGCAAGTCTTTCACTCACTCAATTCGAATATGTAAGGCAAGCTATTCACGATTCCGAAAAGAGTAATTTTGATAAACTTTTTAATAACTTAGAACGTTACGAACAAATCACAGATAAAATAGAGCTAGAGATTGCCAACTATTTAAACAACATTTCAAGAAAAGAGATAAGTAAAGAGAGCGGAAAGAGGATTCAAGCGATGTACACCATTATAAGCGAACTTGAGAGCGTAGGTGATAGCGGATACAATATTGCTCTTATTCTTCAAAGAAAAAATGTTTACAATAGTAAATTTGACCAAGAGATGATCAAAAAGATCGATCACTTGCTAGATCTTATAGATGGTGCTTTCAAAGCCATGATATACAATCTAGACCAAGACTACACCAACATTATAAATATTAATAATGCCCAAGATGCCGAAAAATCTATTAACGAATACCGAAACTACCTAAAAGAGGAGCATCTAGTTAATCTCAAGAACAATATTTATAATTATCAAACAGGTGTGTTTTATATAGACTTGATTGCAGAATGCGAAAAAGTTGGTGACTACATAATAAATGTTTCCGAAGCTATTATTGATAAATAGACAAGACCAGTTTTATTAGATGGAAAATAATGTCCTTTTCATATATACCCATAACTCTACATTCGTTAGAGGAGATGCCTCTATTCTGCGAAAAAAGTACAACGTAAAGGAATATCAATTTAAGAACAATCCTAAAATTCAACTTCCGCTTTCTCTCTTAATGCTATTTTTTTATCTGCTGTTTAATATCTCTAAATTTAAACTCATATATATATGGTTTGCAGATTATCACTCTTTTCTTCCAACTCTTTTTGCTAAATTATTTGGAAAGAGAGTCTATATTGTAATTGGTGGCTACGACGTCTGCCGTGAAAAAAGATATAACTATGGCAGTTTTTCCAAACCATTGAGAGCATATCTTACTCGGCAATCAATAAAATGGGCCAGCTGTAACCTATGTGTCTCAAAAAATATAGAACGTACAGTAAATGCAATTGCCCCTAATACAAAAACAACAGTTATCTATAACGGAGTTTTTGTTCCTGAAATTTCTTCGTCAACTGACACAGGCTCCTATTTAGCTTCTGCAAAAGACCTCCCAGAAAAGAAAGTTCTCTGTGTTGCATTAGTTTCTACTGTACAAGCTTTTTACATAAAAGGAATAGACCGATACAATAGAGTAGCATCTCTATTACCACATATCCAATTTATACTAGTAGGTTGCAAACCTACAATTTTCACAATGGCCGGCCACAAACCCTCTTCTAACCTAACAATAGTTGAAGCAATTCCACACGCCCAACTCCAAGAGTATTACCGCTCAGCTCATGTATATTGCCAATTTTCCAGAAAGGAAAGTTTTTCTCTTTCGCTTGCCGAGGCTATGAGCCACAGAATAATTCCTGTTATTGCCACAACAGGAGGAATGCCAGAAGTTACTGGAGGCTTAGGGTTTTCACTCTACTTCTATGAGAAGAACGCTATATTTATCCAGAATGAAACTACATTAAATAGCGAAAAAGAAGCTGCTCAACTGGTAAAAAAAGCACTCGAAACTGAAAAATCCGACACCTTTAGAGAAAGAATTATCCAAAATTTTACTCTTGAAGAAAGAGAAACCCAATTATTTGAAAAGCTCATCACGCAACCCTGCAAAAAATAGCTATCACTTTCAAAGTCGAAATTTCCCATATTGACATCCAACGCCAGCTTCATGGAGACATTCTCACATAACGTGCTTACTGCTAGACAACTCACTTTATGAATACCCTACTTTTTGGCCTATTTAATAACTTATATTATTGATTGTAAGATGGTTGCGTTAGAACATCTCCGAACGATTTCTGCACAGCAGATTTTATAGCGTAGCAAATTTTTCTGCGTAGCAGTTATTAAAGCATCGCAGATACCTTCTTTAATGCCACAATATTCGTTAAATGCAAATTGAAAACTTTACAATATGTAAAGTTTTTTTTTGCGCTTTTTTGGGCTAGAAAGTATTTTCAGTAAGTGCGTGCCAAAAATATAGGCTTTTCTTTGGTTTTTATATGATTGTAATTCAATGTATTACAATAGCAAGATTTTTTAAGCAACTAATTTTTCAAAATCATTTTCAAAATGATGGCACATTTTCTGACTTATAATAGGCAGAAGCGACATTGAAAACACATAGCAAGAACATATAGCAAGATCAAATAGCAAGAACAAGAACCCATAACAAGAACTTAGTAAGAACACATAGCACAATCAAATAGCAAACAATAAAAATAAATAATATAAAAATTACAATCATGAAAAATTTAAAATTCTTTACACTAGCAATCGCAATCTTAGGTTTCACTTCTGTTTCATTTGCACAAACTCCACAAGTAAACGCTACCAGCGAAGCTTTCGCAACTATTATTGCTCCTATTACAATTAATAACACTGCAGCACTTAGGTTTGGTAACATCATAG
>Ga0265294_10006693_pt1 | contig 13779 bp, 15 predicted proteins | sample MunlanPumphouse3_FD_192504 | JGI IMG/M metagenome (GOLD analysis project Ga0265294, IMG submission 192504) | Groundwater microbial communities from a municipal landfill in Southern Ontario, Canada - Pumphouse #3 | ecosystem: Environmental > Aquatic > Deep subsurface > Groundwater | place... | reverse complement strand
TTTACCGGTAAGTGCAACTATGCATTCTGGGGTCCCGGCCAATTTGATCCTTATCGGGATTTGCATAGTTATCCCTCGGTTGAACAAGCATTGCATTTTTCAATCAATGGATTTCGGCAAAATGATAAACCAGACTATCCGAATGATTTGGTTTTCTGGAGATCCGATAATGGAACGTACTTGGATGGTAATGGAAAGGAAGTGACTATTAAGGAAATCCAAGAAAGAAGAAATAGACTCAAGCATTAGTAAACCTGATGTCTGATTATGGAGGGAATGGGATGGCTGCGGAAATCAAATCACGTGTGGATTTGTATAGTGCTGTTTGGTCAAAACCAATGATGAAATTGGCCGAAGAATTTGGAATATCGGGAAGAGGACTGGCCAAGTTATGTGAAAGACTCAAAGTTCCCGTACCGCCAAGAGGTTATTGGAGAAAAGTCAGCCTTGGGCAGTCAATCAAGAAGATACCTTTACCCGAGGTGGAATTCACCAAGTATGAGCTATGGAAAAATCAATCATCCCTTGATGATCTTGAAAGACGTAGAAAAGCAGAAGAAGAACGTTCAGCTATTTTCAACAATCCAGATATTGAGATTAAAGACAAAGACATCCAGGAGATTGCTTCCAATACATTACGGGCCGAACAAGCTAGAAATCCAATGGTGCTTGTGTCCGAGCAAGATATAACCAGCCCTCTGGTCAAGAAATTACTAATATCACAGACACGTAACAAAACTGCTCCACCATCAAATACCTATAGCGGAAAATTAGCAATCGATGTCACTGAAAGTTGCGCTTTGAGAGCCGCCCTTTTGATGGAAACTCTTCTTCAAGGTTTTAAGGAACGGCGATGGGCTTTTTCGATTGAAAAAGAAGATACTTCCCCCCACGTTCGTATGTTAGTGAATCTGTTTGGGCAAAGAATATACTTTGCCATTATTGAGCCTTTCACCAATAAGAGATTTCCATTGACTGAAAAAGAACGGAAGGCATATGAAGAGGATCACCATTATGGGAGAGTGCCAAAATATAAATACATCCCTACCGCTACTGGTCGATTGCTTTTATCAATTAATGATGGCAAGAGGGTGTATCAATCCTGGGAAGATCGAGGCAAGCAACTCATCGAGGCTTCAATCAAAGAAATAATGTTGGGCTTTATTTATGTCGCAATACAAAGTAGCAATGAAGCTATCTTGGCTCTTGAGCGAGAACAAAGATTGAAATTGGAACAAGCCAGAAAGCTTGAGGAAGAACGATTAAAGAGACTCGATGCAAAACGATATGAGAAGCTAATCGCAGACTCTGAGGCATATAGCCAGATGAAGAAAATTCAAAATTATGTTGAGTATGTCAAGAATCAAGTACAAGCCCAAGCTGCAGACCCGGATAGTGAAATTTCGAAATGGTTAGAATGGGCGCAATCGAAGATGAACAATCTCAATCCTTTGAAGAATGGGTTCCCAAAATTCTCAATTGATTGATATCAAGAAGGTAAAGACAATTCCATTGAAAATCTCTCGAAATTTTCTAAAGATAATGGCTAGAAGCGGCTTTTATTGTTTGCTTTGTAATTGTATTGCTATTAGAGTTAAGAAATAAGGTTCCGTTTAAGTGTTTGTTATTACGGAGATTAGTGCTGCGGAATATTTCGCCTGATTATACTGCTAAGGCATCAATGTTTCCAAACTTGAATTGAACAATCTCGATGGCTTGATGATTGAGCTTGAAATAACTCTACATTAGATGGCATTGCTCCATTTTGGAGGTATAAGTGGCAAAGAGAAAGTTAGAAGGGAGAATGCATACCAAAAATTCAGGTATGAAAATCACAGCTTCACGGCGTGAAATGATTAAAGCCCTTGCAGCTTCGCTGCATCCAATTTTACCAGGTTCAGCTCGTAATAATGGGTTTTCATTACGAAGAATAGCAGCCGAAACAAAGACCATGGAGTTTTATAAGGATCAGGGTAATAAACGACTTACTATCGAATATTATTTTGCTGGAGTTATTCGAAAGTATCCCAGAAAACCAAAGACGATAGTCATTAAGATTATGAAAGAGTCCGCGATATGGATGGCGAATAAGCATAGAGAGCTTACGCCTGAGATAAGAAACAAAGTTGCAGACTCTATGGAGACTCTCGGGTTCTCAATAAGAACCGAATTGATGAACATTCAACAACCCCCATTCGAAAAAGTTTCCATACCTGCCGACGACTTGAGGAATCTCTTTGATCGGCTTGAACTCCATCGATCCATCTGTGGTGACGTAAAGACTCTTTTCATGCAAGGGCATGCCAACAATGCCGTTAGACGTGCAACTGAACTTTTTGAAAAGTTAGTGATTGAGGGGTCGAACAGTCCTGGCGAATTTGGAATAAATCTAATGAGAAAAGTTTTTGACGAAGAAAATCCTAGCATAAAAATCAACAAGTTAGAAAATGAAGATGATAAAAAAGAACAGAAGGGCTTCAAGTATTTAGCTATGGGAACGATGGGTTGCATCAGGAATAAATTCAGTCATGGTGATGCCGATCAAATAGATTTTCTTGAAGGTTTTAAATTGCTTTGTTTTCTCAGCTACATGCTGGAAGCAATTGGAAAAGATCAATGAATTTTATAGTGATCATAACAGTTATTGCATTGGCTACGATAGTCTTAGAATAGGCAATAATCTTGATTCGTTAAGGGAGGGTTGAATGGACAAGGAAAACCTGATTTCAACAGTGTTCCAAGGGAAATGGTATGTTGAGAATGTCATTGATGAGAAATCCATAGCGACGGGTAATGGTGGAATAATTGTCACATTCAAGGTAATCGTTCATGATATTAGTGATCCTCTGGTGAAATATTCGGCGAAGATTAGTGGAATTGAAGATGATGGGGTATGGGATTTTACACTTGGAATTCCATTAAGTGAATAATTTGAACATATTCCTCCGTTTCGATATCAACTTGTTTTCAACCGATGTGAAATGCCAATCTTCCAGATGAATTGTGTTCAATGATCTGTTTCTGAAGTGATTTTCGAGGAATATTTCCATACATTAACCCATAGCTTTCTTCCTGGAATGGCAGCTTGGATCTTGAATCCAGATCTTGGATCTTTTCTGCTAAATTTTCAAAAGTGACGCGAGTAGCAATATCGTGCAAATCTCCAACTTCAAGGGTAAAAGGGTTGGTGTCCCAATTTTTTTGGTACAACCATAATCGCCATTCCCTCTGATGGGAATAGCTGTAACTCTTATTGAAACAATCCCGTATAGGAGACTCCGCGCAAGTAACCTCATGATAGTTTAAAACTATATCAGGACTTACGGAAAGGGAATGTACAGGTTTCGCAAGTTTGCCATTCAATGTTGGCCGGCGGTATTGGATCCTGCCACACAGGTACGAAATTCCTGGTAGTGCTGACAGAGCCTTGAAGACCCTCTCCCGGAAAGCAGCCTTATCAAAAATGAGAACCAAGTGAGGTCCGAATTCTTTCATCGAGAGAGGATTGATTGTTGAGATACTATTGGCATGAAAACCTATTGTGGAAAAACATAACAGATGGCTGTACTTGTATTCATCGAAAATGAACACCGGATCGAATACCGATTCCCTATAAACGTGAGCATCAAACCAAATACACCCTAGCAACATGACCACCCATTCCTATATATTGGGCCTTGAATAGAAAAGGGCATACATCTGGCCCCTGTCTAGCGACAGAGGCTGAATCAGGTAGGATTAACCTACCCAGACTTCTTTTTCTTGATGGACATTGAATGTACTGCCAATTCTTCACGAAGCTGAGGTGTCAGGTTCCAAGGCAGGAACTGGTCGTAGTCTACAGAGTTTGCCTTCAAGCTGCGTAACTTTGTCACTTCTTTCAGAAGATAGGTAACATATTCATGGAGGTTAAGATCCCATAAGTTGGCAGTCTGTATGATGGTCTCTAGAGTAGCAAGAGTGTGTGCTCCCTCAGGGCATCCTGCAAACAGCACGTTCATCCTAACTGTGGAAAATGCGCGAATAATACGTTCGCTTCTCGAATTGTCAGGATTAAGGTTGGCACAATCGAGGTAAGATCTGAATATCAGCTCACTGTTGAGGTAGTAGTTCATACCCTCCATGATGAACTCGTCATCCCTATGGTGGTCGTAACGACCCCTGATCCATTTGGACAGCTTCTCAAACAGGGGGATCGACTCCCGTTTCCTGGTGCTGATAAAATCCAGCTCGCTTATCAGCTTGTCGTCCAGCCACAGGGGGCGATAGGTCTTGTCTATCTTGTAGATCTTTCCGATGGTGGTGATGATCCTGTCCAGCGTGATATAGCCGGGAGAACCCTCCGGATAGGCCCCAGCCTTCTGGGCATCGATAAAACGCCTCCTCAAATGAGCTAAGCAGAGTGCAAGCGTAAACTGGTAGTCCTGTTTTTTTGTCTGGTAGCCAACATAACAGTCAGCCTGCAGGAATCCAGAGTAATCGCCCACGATGCCCTTGAAGACATCACTTGAGCGGGATACATCATACTGGAAATAGGCAGCAGGCTTGCCAGGGGTCGCACTGCAGATTACCCACATCCAGGAATCAAGGGTGTCCTTACGTCCAGGCTCGTCAAGGACTTGCAAGCGTGTCTCGTCGGCGTTTACAGCATCCTGTGACAGGATGAAGTCCTTTATTGCCTCGGCGACAGGTTTCAGCTCGTTGCCGGCGCGCATGTGCCAGTTTGCAAAGTTCTGCTCGCTCAGGTCCACACCGAGATTCCTGAAACGTTTTGATATCCTGGTCACAGACAGCCCGCAGAAGAACTTGTCCACTATGGAGGCTGCTATGAGGCTGTCACCGGCAAGGCCACCAGGAATGAACCGTTCGTCAGCAGGCGCTGTGATGATAGTACGTTTTTTGGTGCCGTTCTCGTCATGGGTCTCACCACAACAAGGACAGTAGCCCTTGTCTCTTATCTGCTGGATGATGCTCAGGTTGTTGCTAAGGAGCTCTATGTACTCATGGACATCCGCGCTGTTGATATTCACAATGGTTGTACCGCATTTGTGACACTTGTCCGCAAGCTTGAATTCCTGTTTTTCTCTGGGATAGGAGGGGTCGAAGGTCTGTCTCCCACACCCGTTTCCCCTAGTCCTGTGCTCTGGGTTCCTGTTCCTGGAGCCTTTCTTGTTGGAAGCCTCAAGCTTTTTATCGGATTCAACCAATTCCTTTGCATTATCAATGATTTTCTGTTCTTCATCGCTGAGCTGTTCTTCCTCCGCCTTGCGAATAAGCTCCTCAGAGATGTTGAAGTATTTGCGGTATCTCTCGCTGGAGCTGCCGAACCTGACAAAGAGCTCGAGACGGAGCTTCTGCTCACTGGAACGCACTGCACGTGAGAGGACTTCAATGTCCTCTTCGAGCGTAACGATCTTTTCTAAGAGTGTAGATTTCTCCCTCTTGTCCTTCTTTTTTTCCTTCTCCAGCTCAGCGACACGCATCTGGAGCCTGATTATTTCTTCATCTTTACTCATAAGGGAAATATATCATATTTGGCCAATCTAAACAATATAATTCGTTTGTAGTAAAGGATTTAATAGAGGCATAGGCGCTTAAATCTGCATGCAGAGGGCACTCGTTGGAGGCTGGTAAAGAGCCTGGAGAGAAGGTGGGCCTAAAACAGAAAACCGCCAAAACAGGGGCGTACAAGCCCTGTATTGGAGGTTTCAAATACTTACATTCAAATAAATTGTTTTATTTTTATCAGATATGCAGGTCCATTCTGGAGACCAAGCCCCGTGCCTTGAGATGTCCCAAAGGGATGGGGTCTGCCAGCAGCTCGCGAAGCTCATCCGCTGTCATCTGCGCAGCATCCTTGCTGTCCATAGGCCATGAGTAGCGACCATATCGGACGGACCGGGCCAGTAACCAACAGCCCGCCCCTTCACAATATACGATGCGTATCTGCTTCCTGCTGGTCGAACAGAAAACGAATAGGGACTGCTCGTCCATCCTCAGGTCCATGGCCCCGACCACCAGGGAGACCATCCCACGGATTCCCCGTCGGAAATCAGTTGGTCCGACCCGCAGGAATATCTTCTTGCCCTCCAGGCTCGTGTCAAACGGCAGGCCCATCACAGTGCCCCCTTAATCTGGGAGAGAAGCCTGATGCTTTGCTCGTTGCAGCTGAGGCGGTACAGACGACTGCAGCAGTCGTACACATCCTGCTGGAACTTGATCATCTCCTGAAGATTTGGTTCTTGGACTGTTCCCTCACTAACACGCCTGGTTGCTTTTTCCCCAATGTTGTAGCAGACAATGTTAAGGTCTTTGGTCGATTTGGCCTTCTCTTTAGACCTGTTGACTGCAAGACCACTGGTCTTAGGTGGATGTAACCATGTGCTAAGGGTGGACATGGCTATTGGAACATCTGGCAACCTGCAAAATTCGGCTTGGGACAATCCCGATTGCCTGTATCTGCTGATGAGTTCAGTCTTAACTTCTTGTGGATATGCTACGCTTCTTTTCATTTCTTATCCTCCGTAGCCCTATGCTAGGGGATAGTCGAAGAGATTGTTATGGTGTATTTGGTTTGATGCTCACATTTGTGTTGGTTAAGCTAAAGACCAATGTTGGAGTCTACACCGTATCGTCGAAGATATTCATCTCGTTCATCGCACTCATCATCAGGAACCGCATGTACTGCCTCCTGAAGGATGAGATGCTGAAGCGAGACAAGAAGTCCAATTTCATGACGGTGCCGAAGGCGATGAAGGAGCTCGAGAAGATAGAGATGGTGCGCCTCAGCGACGGCGTCTACCGTCTCGATCACGCCGTAACTGCAACCCAGAAGGCGATACTCGCAGCATTCGGCATGGACGAGGATGACATCGCCAAGGCTGCCGGCGAAATAAGCGCGCTGCTGCAGAATGGCGGCGACCTGCTGGATGCTTCAAGCGAAGTGAAAGGAGACGACTATGTCGAGGACGAAGACGATTTCCTCTGTTGATGCAGAGATCAAGAAGGCCGAGAACGGCCTTCTCAAGGCAAAGGCTAAATACGACGGGATTGCGGAAACGCTCAAGGCGCTGCAAGCCGAGAAGAAGGAGCTTCAGGGCCGCATCATCATGGACTCTTTCGTGAAAAGCGGCAAGAGCATGGACGAGGTCATGATCTTCCTCGGCTCAGGCAGAAAATGACTTTCTGCCTGCTTTAAGCCTCTTTAGTAGAACAAAGTTGGGAAGTTGACATTGATCTGCTCAATTCTCATAGCAGTAATTTTATTTCAGAAAAGGAAATTCTGCAAGCTGAAAAAAAAATAGCCACCTGATTTTGAAACAAATGCAAATCTATTTCTTGCTGGTCTGCTTTTTTGAACTCATATAGTTCTTAATCAGTGGGCTCGCTGCCTGAATAACAATTGCAAGAAGAAGAATTCCACCCTTGATTGCATCGTTAATCAGAGAATCAACCTTCAAAACTGCAATAATCTTATCAATTACAGTATATGACAGTGTTCCAAAGATTATTCCAATAAACCGGCCTTTTCCGCCGCTCATTGAAATATTTCCAAGTACAACTGTTGCAATTGCATACATCTCAAAGTTCTTTCCAGTTGTAGCTGGATCAACATTTCCTTGCATTGCAAGAAGCATGAAAGCACCTACTCCCACCAATAATCCAACGATGGAGAAGACAGATATTCTTGTCATCTCAACATTGATTCCGGACATATGCGCAGCTCTTGAGTTCGATCCAATCGCAAAAAGCTTTTTCCCATACTTTGTGCTTGTAGTGATATAAACGAATAAAATGGCAATAAGGATGAAAATCAAACCGCAATTCGGGAATGAAAGGAATTTGCCGTTTCCGAATCGGAATAGTTTATCAAAACTTCCATTATCAAGCCTGATCATTTTGAAGGTGTTGCCGCCAACTCCCTTTACAACCACTGGAAGCCTGTTGCATGTATACTGTGCAATCGAACGCATTATCATCTGTGTTCCAAGAGTCACAATGAAAGCAGGAAGACGGAATTTTCCAATCATCACTCCATTGATCAAACCAAGAAGAGTTCCTGAAAGAAGGCAAAAGCACAGAACTAGAAAAATACTATCTGTCAAATTGAAAACTATGCACGCAAAGCTTGAAACGAAACTCAGCATTGCTCCAACTGAAAGATCGATATCGCCTGTAACAATAACCAACCCCATTCCAAGGCTTATTACTCCGATTACTGCTGAATGCCGAAGAATATTGGTTACGCCAGTCCAGGTCAAGCTTGTGCTGAAAAGAAAATAGACAATAAAAAGTGCTATGAAGATCAGAATAAAACTATACTGACTAATTGAAAACACATTTTTCTTTTTTGTTGATAAATCAGACATCATTATATTTCTCTCCATTGTTTAAAACTGCATTAGTTGCATACATCATCACCTTATGCTCAGTGATGTCATCATGATTGAGAATTGCAGCAATTCTTCCAGAATAGAAAACCACACAGCGGTCTGCAAGCCTCATTACTTCAGGGATTTCCAAAGAATTGAAAATAATTGTCTTTCCCTTGGAAGCAAGATGAAGAATCAATTTATAAATTTCAGCTTTTGCACCTACATCAATTCCTTGCGTAGGATTGTCAAATAGAAGAATATCAGCATCGGTATTCAGCCATCTGGCAAAAAATATTTTTTGCTGGTTACCTCCGCTCAGAGAGACAACCAGATCTTTTTCATCATTCGCTTTGATTCCAAGATTCTGTTTCATGACATCATATCTAGTTTTTTCCTGTTGCGGGAAAATGTGAAATTTATTGCTTGAAAGAGAATGCTCTGAAACGTACATATTCTCTATTATGGACATATCTGGAAGAACTGAATTTTCCTTACGGTTCGAAGGAAGGAACCCCACTCCATGCTTCATCGAATTATGAATGGAATTCTTTCCTGCTTTCAGTCCCTTTACATAAATGCATCCTTCGCTTGGAGGGATTTCACCAAAAATGCATTGAAGTACTTCGCTTGCTCCAGAACCCTGGAGTCCTGTGAATGCTACAATCTCACCTTTCTTTACATCAAGAGAAACATCATCAAAGGCTTTTGAAGAAAGATTATCAATCTTCAAAACTGTATCGCCAAGTGGCCTCTTTTCATAGTCAAAAGAATTTGCCAGGCTGCTGCCAACCATCTTGGCTGTAACTTGCTGAGGCGTAGTATCCGAAATGAATCCAGATTCAATCATTTCGCCATTACGCAGGATGGTATAACGGTCTGCAATTCTGAATATTTCAGGCATTTTGTGAGATATAAACACAAAGGAACGCCCTTCTTTCTTCAAATCCTCAATCATCTGGAAAAGATGATCAATTTCTTCATTACTCAATGCCGTAGTCGGCTCATCCAGAATCAGCAGATGAGCTTCAAAGAAAATTGCCTTTGCTATTTCAATAGTCTGCTTGTCACTAGCGCTCAAAGAATCAACACTTACGGTTGGATCTATATCAACACCAAGCTTTTCAAAAACCTCATTGCATTTTCCAATCATTTCATGCTTTTTTAGAGTACCTAACTTGTTGGTCAATTCTTTGTTGAAAAATATATTCTCATAGACACGAAGATCATTGAAAAGATTCAATTCTTGATGAACAAATGCTATCCCAGCAGATTCACTCTTTGAAATAGAACAATTCGTTATATCTTCGCCATTGAAGACAACTTTTCCTTCATTGCAGCGATGAACCCCAGTAAGAATGTTCATAAGCGTCGACTTCCCGGCTCCATTTTCGCCAAGCAAAGCATGAACCTCGCCGCTTTCAACTTCCAGGTCAACCCCTTTGAGAACAGGAACACCTACAAATGATTTACAGATATCTTTCATCAATAATAACATCGTTAAAAACCCGTTTGCTTTTAAACAGGGTTACCGTATTTCTGCGATAACCCTGAATCAATTTTTTGTCAATTGTCGGAAAACAATTCAGAATTACTCAAATGATGGGAAATTTGCAACATTCTTAGATGTAACAATCTGTGCAGACTGTGTATTGTCAAGGACAACACTCTTTCCATCAAAGAAGTCGACAAGAGCCTGAACAGTATCCTGTATCATTGCTGGTGGATATGTGACTGACATGATTCCGCCGAAATACGGGGTTATGTCAGTATAGCTTGTTGATGTACCATCAAGAATACTGTAAACAGCCTTTGCACCACCGCAGCCAGTGATAAACGGATGATTTTCCAAGAAAGTCTTCTTTATACTCTCATCAATTGCTGATCCTTCAAGAGCATCAAGCGGTCCAAGGATATATCCATCATCCCAACCAGCCAGATACTTGGTCTTTGCATGAGAAGCATCAGACATATATGTTTCGAAAAACTGTTTGGCGTTCGACTGAGACCACCCGAGCACACCTGAGAATGTTACAAAGTCAAGACTCTTCCAAGCTTTGTCAATCTTTTTTCCTGCATATTCATACTGTCCAAGAAGGAACTTCTTGAAACCATCTGTTCTGTCTGTTCCCGCCGATGAGTTATCACCTTCAAACACGACGCAGAGATCTCCTTCCTTCATTCCATTCTGAACTAGATATGAAGCTGCAGCTGCACCGATTTCAACGTTGTCATATTTGATGTTTGATACAGCATATGGCGCAATTGAAGGAATAATTCTATCCGCTTCAGTAAACGGAATCTTAGCATTCACAAGCTGAAGAATGGCATTCTCAACAGTTGAATCCTGCGGAAGCATTGCTACGCCGACGGAACCATCTCCTTTATAGTTTGCAACAATGTCTTCAATCTGGGCAATTTGTTCTGTTGCACTGTTTGAAGTGAGATGAACTGCTTTGTATTTGCCGGCTGCATTGATTTCATCAACTTTTTCCTTAGCAAATACCCCGATTGCTCCTGTCCATCCATGATCTGGAGCTGGTGTCAGAACATAGATTGTCTTGACTGATGCGGATTCTGTCGATCCCTGTGCAAAACACGGAATGGCAATAAGAACCATCAGTACCAACACAATAACGATTTTTTTCATGGAATAATCCTCCCTTTTATATTAATTACCGTTCAAACGGCAATCATTTAGTTCCTATAGCATTGTCAAATGCGACTGTTGATGGATCAAAATTGAATTTCTTAATGAACTCACAGGCCTCGGTAGCTCCAACTACTCGATCCATGCCTGAATCCTCCCATTCAACGGAAAGCGGTCCTTCATAACCAATCTGATTAAGGACTCTGCAGATACCATCAAAATCAACATCTCCATGGCCAAGAGATACAAAATTCCAGCCACGCCTTACATTTCCGAACGGAAGATGACTTCCAAGAACACCATTTCGTCCATTGAAATTGCATTTTACGTCCTTGGCATGAACATGATAAATTCTGTCGCTAAAATCTTCCAAGAAAGTGCATGGATTAACCATCTGCCACACAAGATGAGAAGGATCAAAGTTTGCACCAAGTGTTTTTCTTCCATGGAATTCTTTGATCAATCTGTCAAATGTCCAGTAATCATAGGCAATTTCCGAAGGATGAACTTCAAGTGCAAACTTAACATCGCATTTATCGAATTCATCGAAAATAGGAGTCCATTTCTCAACAACTTCCTTATAGGCCTTGTCAACCATATCTTCCGGAGTCTGCGGGAATGAATAGAAATACTTCCATACAGGTGACCCCATGAAGCTTGTAACAACATGAACTCCCAAGTTTTTGGCAGCTTTTGCAGCATAGATCATCTGCTCAGTGCCCCATTTTGAGATTTCCTTTGGCTTGCCTGCAAGTTCTGGTGGGGCAAACCCATCAAGACGCGGATCCCAAAGATCTGCAACGCACTGTCCAGGGACATGAGCAGCAAGAGCCCAGCATCCTAGCCCGTATTTTGCAAGAGTGGCCTTTACCTGTTTTACATAGCTCAGATCCTCTGCTGCCTTCTTGGCATCAATAGGACCCCAAGTTGCGAGTTCAAGCCCTTCATAACCCATTTTATTTGCAACTTTGCAAATTTCTTCCAGCGGGAGATCTGCCCACTGCGCCGTACACAATGTAATTGGTCTTGCCATTTTCAACTCCTTCTGCTTTGCATGTCTACCCAGACATTTCCATTCATATTCGACTCTACGCAAGCTTCGATGAAACGAACACCTTCTGCTCCATCATCCACTGTCGGGAATTCAATCATCTCAGGCTTGAAAGAACCATCCCTCTTTGCTTTGATGCAATTGATAAACGATTTGTAAAGGTTGCCCATCGCCTCAAACCACCCTTCAGGGTGACCTGCTGGAAGCCGGCCGTACTTTGCAGCATCAGGAGCAATTGAACCATAGCCCCTATGCAGTTCATTGATAGTACCATCACGGCTAATCACAGTTATTTTTTCAGGTTCTTCCTGGAACCATTGAATAGTTCCATTTTCGCCATATATCCTCACTCTGAGCGAATTGTCATGCCCAATAGCGTATTGGCAAGTCCAGTACAGCCCAGTGGCTCCACCTTCGTACTCAACCATAACAAAATCGTTATCATCAAGGACTCTTCCCGGAACAACTGCATCCATTTTAGCCAGAACACGCTTGATCTTCAAACCGGTCATAGTCGCAACAGCATTTTCAACATGGGTGCCAAGGTCTCCAAGACAGTTTACAGATCCGCTTTGCTTTGGATCTGCTCTCCATTTTCCTTGTTTTCCACCCCATTCGCCTTCGTATGCAAGCCATCCTTGCGGGAATTCTGCTACAACTGATCTGATTTTTCCAAGATCACCACGGCTTATAATTTCTTTTGCATGCTTCGCTGTGACATGTCCCATATAAGTGTAAGTCACAAGGAACAAAAGCCCCCTTTCTTTTGCAATCTTCTGCAAATCGGAAGCCTGTTCAGAAGTGAAGCAAAGAGGCTTATCACAACTGACATTGATTCCAGCATTCAGAAAAGCTTTGGCAATCGGATAATGCGATACGTTTGGAGTAACAATAACAACAAAGTCAATTCCATCTTTTCGAGTACCTTCCGATTTTGCCATTGTCTCAAAATCAGGATAAAGCCGGTCTTCTTGGATACCCCATTCCTTGCCTTTCTCGATTGTTTTTTCAAAAGTTCTCGAAAAGCAACCAGCTTTTAATTCAGCAAGTCCATCGAGATTAATCGAATGACGGTGGGCATCACCAATAAATGAACCAGGGCCACCACCTACCATTCCGTAAGCCAATTTATTCAATGTCAACCTCCTTAGTTCAGCCGCAAAATGCAACCGAATCATTGATCTTATTAAATTATCACATAGAATTCCGCTCAGGCACATGCCGATAATTGACTTTCCATATATATTATTGACTTTTTTATAAAACCTTTTTATTTAAATCCTTTCTGGTTAACATACTATATAATAAGACCATGAACTGAGACAGGGAGGTGCAAAAATAACGAATTGCTGTTACCGTTGAAAACGGAGCAGGAAATGGGACGTAACAGGAAAACTTACAGCGAATCGTTCAAGAAGGAAGTGGCGGTTGAGGCTCTCAAGGAAAAGACGCCGGTGGCAGAACTAGCGACTGCATACGGGATATCCCCGAGCATGGTGACGACCTGGAAGAAAGCATTCCTCAACGGGGAGTTCAGCAAGGAACTGCAGAAACTCCGCAAGGAGCTGGAGGAAAGCAGGAAAATCCAGGAAGAGACCTTCATCGAACTGGGGAAGCACCAGCTTGAGGTCGCAATCCTAAAAAAAAAATTGAACATAAAGGACTGACGCTATACGAGCTCGTGGACGAGGAAATCGCCCTCGAGC
>Ga0265294_10006690_pt1 | contig 13781 bp, 15 predicted proteins | sample MunlanPumphouse3_FD_192504 | JGI IMG/M metagenome (GOLD analysis project Ga0265294, IMG submission 192504) | Groundwater microbial communities from a municipal landfill in Southern Ontario, Canada - Pumphouse #3 | ecosystem: Environmental > Aquatic > Deep subsurface > Groundwater | place... | reverse complement strand
GAAACAACGATATATACAATAGCAATTGCAACGGCTCCAAGAACCATAAGTACACCATACGGCATTATGTCCCTAAACGTCGTTTTGCTCATCTTTGCATACAAGGCATGCATCCTGTCAATAATTTTTTTGATGATTACTGTATCGTGACTATATGGCATTACTTCGTAGGAATATGCATGATTCCAATAATACATCTGCGGGGGATATTTCGCCGTACCCATCTTGCGAATAATGATTTTCTTCGAAGGATGGAACAGATTTCGTATGATCCCTCTTAACCCCTTTTTCGGTTCAGGATCATCTCTAATAATTTCCTCGGACTCCTGCATGAAATCGCTCGCAAAACTCCCATTAACAATCTCCCCTCTCGGAACGATCGCTAAAGATGTACAAATACTTTTACAATCAAGTATTGCTGCAATAAACGCATCCTCATCCATATCTCCCTCCGCATCTAACATAGATATGGAGTAATTTTCACAATCATATACCAAATCCGCTTCGTGAGTAAAGATGAGTGTTGTCAACTCCACATCAGATAAAAAGTTCAACTCCGGATGATTTTTTCGGCATGTGGGAACCATCGTATTCAAATATAGGGTGCTCATTACATCAATTACGATTGGTGTTTGCGGGGAACAGGTGTAGATCTCAACACCCTTCTCAAATCGTGTGGGCTTCGCTGTTTCGAACATTACTGGATCTGCAGCCATGACGCCATTTTTCAACGTGTAATACGGGTGCTCAGGGGTCTCCCTCTTTGCACATTCCAAATAGGCATTTCCAGTTGGTTCGTGGACTGCAAATAGTTTTGCGCCCTTGTTACGTTTCATCTTATATTTAATGAATTCCCGGCCGGATTTTCCAATCAACGAGATGCCAATCATTGCAGTAAACCCGCATCCGATCAACAATCCAACTGCGAACCCTACCGGTATGGCCATATCCATCATAATAGTTTACCTCGTTTCTTTTTATCCACATTCTCCCCATCTTCGACAATACCAACACGCGCAACACGTTCAAATATGCGTACACCAATACGTCTGGGTCCTGTGGCATTGCTTGCCTGGAGATGATAATGCCCCATACATAGCTCTTTTTGATGTGACAATTGGGGATTCTGCAGATCGGTCCGTCTACTCGGTATTAAATCGAGTGCAATTTCAGCACGCAGAGCAAATATCTCTGACTGTCCTGTTTGATTGGAAAATGGCACGACAGGGCGGGCGTAGACGTTTAGCCAGTTCGTCATACCGTCAACAAATCGTTTTGAGAGATTCCCATAACGATTATTCAAACTGGATATGAAATTCTCAGCAACCTTACTATCGTACGCCTGAGAAAGATATCGAAGATCGCTTTCACCAAACGATTCTTCAACAATACCTTCAACAATATTGGCGCCGCTGCTCTGCAGTAGTGTTTCAGTGGGGGATGCCATAACCAAAAATCAAAAAAGAGTGTCTAGAAGACACCCAGCAGCTTCAGCACTACCATGATAACTGCGATCAGAGCGCAGAGTACAATCAGAGGGCCAACCTGCTCCCACAGCTCAAGGCCTGTGGGAAGCTCTGTGTTCGTTGTGGTATTCCAATCTCCGTCAGTGCTCGGCATTGCATCATCAACTGATGCGCCGATAACGGGGACAAGGGAAAACATAACAATCAGGGAAATCATGCCGCCTGCGAGAGCGACCAGTACGCCGATAATTGGTAATTCTCCCAGGTTCGTAAATCCGAATCTGCGTTTTGAAACCATGTTGAGATTTGTATGTCTCTGAACAAGGTTTGGCGTTGTAGTCATGAACATAAGTAGTTTTACCTCTATCATATTAACATAAGTTGTTATGTCTTATATAGGTCATCTAAACCAGATCAAAATAATTGAATTAAAACTGATACAACGACACATCCTGACGTAACAGCAAGCGGAAATATGAATGGGATACGATCTGTCTTTTTTAGTATTGCCATCATTAATGCGCACCCAGGCGCAACAGCCAAACAAATCACACCAATAGGTATGAAGAAGCCAAGAGATAATGGCAAAAATGCCAGTAATACGAATATCATAAACACCGCGTCGGCACCATTTAATAATCTGACAAAACCCAGAGCAAATAATAATATGCATATGAATACAGTTATTTGAGTGCGTAAAACGATGAATGGTGTAGGTTCTGCAATGACAAGAGCGATCCCTAGGGCCGCAGGAATTACCCCGGCTATCCACCAATTATAGGGTATAATGTGATCGTGAATGTCTTTCTTCGCATATATGCATAGGATAATTGACATAAGTATGGCTGGGATACACGCCAACATACTAACGTATCCACCATAAAAAAGCCAATATAACTCCAATCAATACGATGATCAGCGCAAAAACCGGCAGTAACTGCATAACTGTTAAACCAAACTCATTGGCAACAGAGAATGGTATCCCCATCTCTTCGGGAACATCCGAGGTATTTACACCTCCCACCATCAAAGGTAAAAATAATAGTGTGCATATTATTGCCCCCACAACTAAGAGCAACCCACCAAGTACAGCCCAATTCATAACGAATCCTCATATTTTTTAGATCTAATGATCTGAATAATACCAAATGCCAGACACCCAATAAACAAGATAGTACACAGGATGTATAGATATGACACTGTCGCGTCTATCATCTGTATGGGGACATACTCCAGTGTTTGATTTACCTCAAGAGCAACTATGTCGCCCACATTGCCAGAGGCTGACTGTATGGCGAGATATATTGATAGGAAAATGCCTATCACACAAACTAACATATCCGCATAGGGTATTTTACCATCTTGTCCTACTAGGAAGAGATATCCTCCAAGAATAATAATTACGAAAGTAATTATAACAAAAATTAGTGTAGGAATCAATCTATTTCACCTCTTGACACAAATACATATATTATTCCGCATGATACGATCGTGATCAACAATACCATAATCATGCCCTGCCATGCTTCAGGCATAAAATATACAATAAAACCATTCAGCCCAATACCAATAACTGCAGGAATGCGCGTACTTCCAGTGTTGAACCAGATAAGCAGCGCGGGGATCCCAAACAACACTCCATAGAATATGGCTTCCCCTAAGGCATCAATATAGGGCTGCATTGCGTTTGCCTCGATCCAAACCAAACTCTCCAATGACATGTTTTCTGTAACATTTGATAAGATGTTTTGATAAAGACCATCATTCGGAACTTCTATTGTAGCAACCGCGGTCGGTCGAGATGTTACATTGTCAGCGGCAGCGCCTCCACTCAATACAATTAGCGTGATAAAAATTAATAGAATTGGAATCCGGATCTTCATTTGATCGGGGCGCCAAAATCACCCGTGGGTTGATAATTTAGAATATAATTCGCGAGATACTGAGACCATGCCTGATTGCCCTCAGCATCAGTATACTCATCTACAGGGGGCGTTGCCGGCTCCTTTCCTCCAAGGAGTTCTCCGATGTTTTTAATAATATCTGTGATGATGTTGCCCTCTCCATCTTTAAGATCATTATCCGTTTGTTTACTGACAAATTGTATTAATTTTTCATCAGCACCAAATACGACAGACATCTCAGAAAGTTTTTCAGTTGGGTTTTTTTCAGAGTTGTTCCGAATTGCCCCTACTGCTGCTGAGTAATCGTACCAAACAACCGGAGTTCCGGATATTTTTTCAAGAATACTCTCCTTGACATCGAGTGTTGGCATTGCAGTAGCTGGTCCCACGATCAAGGCAAATCCAACTAAACACACACACAACAGCGTTGTTATGATATATGCTCTCATAAAAAAGTATTTGGTTGCCATGTGTAATATACCTTACCTAGGTTTGGGCTTGTTCAGAATCCACGTAACCACATCCCATATATACACAATGTAAATTACTCCCTGAATACTCCAGGCAATAACGGGCGGCACTCCGATGGATACCAAGAGAATGGCCAGTAATATAACCGATCCTAGTGATGTCAGTAGGACGTTTACAACAGTCCCCCCAATTACAGTGATTGAGTTCCATGGTGTGTTTAGTGCTCCATCTGTAAATGCGGATATCTGATCTGCAGACATCTGAAATGCAACCGTTGGTATATCCATATCAGGAAATGTACCAAATGATGAGAATATAGATAGTATCGCTCCGAATATTGCTAAAAATATAAGGATAACATATGATCTCATTACCTATCACCTGCCATCATGAATAATATTGCCACAATACTGGAGAAGGATAGACAGAGTACCAGTGTTGGCGTACTGATCATTTCCTCGATCTGCCAAAACCAACCTATGGCAAACATTAACCACATGAAAAGGCTGGTTGCCATGGCTCCTATGGATGCGGTTACTTTTGTGAATGCGGCCCCAACGGCGAATGTGGCAAATATGGCGATCCATGTTAATATAATGGGGGGTATGCCCATATCAATGCGCGGACCGTTAAAATATATTGGATAGTTTTTTAGATATTGGCCCTGGGATGTTGTGGCATTGATAATCACATCAAATTCTTTGTTATAATAATTTGGGATGCTGAACGTCAAATTAGCAGCATTTGACGGAGCGCGCCACGAATCTATCAGATCATTATTGTTGTCGTAAATGTCAATAGTGATGTAGCTAGTAGATAGTAACCAATCATTATAGGTTACGTGTATCTCCCCATTTGCTGCAATTACCGATGAGGTAATATTTTGTTCACCAGTGGTTGAGATGGAGGTGAATGTAAATGTGTATGTTGATATCCCGGGGCCGATATTGTAATATCCAGTTTGGGTTACACTGCCATATGTAACAGATAATTTATAGCGAGTATTTGGTAAAACCATAAATGTAACTCTGCCCATGCTATCTGTCTGTAATGTTTGCGGAGAACTAGTCAGAGTTTCACCCATTATGAAATTGTATAGTTTATTTAACAATTCGATTGATGTTGAAACTTCAACGCCAACACATGTTACGGTTGCATTGGGTAATAGACTGCCATAATCGTTGTAAACTAACCATGAACAGGATATGGGTTCATACTGGGCGCCGTATCCGGACACGACCGCCCCGCCAAGATCAACATTCAGTGTTGTGTCCCCGGTTATCGTTATGGTCTTCGATGTTTGCGCATATCCCGTTGCGTTTACGATTACTATGTAGCTAGCCCCATCAATCAGGGGTGCAAAATACGTTACGCCACTGTTTGTTGTCTTGGTGTCAAGTGTATATCCCGTGCTGTTTTGCAGAGTCACAGTGGATTCTGCAGATACGATCGTATTCCCGGAAAGAATATTAACGGTCAGTGTTGATCCGTTATACCTGACCTGGGTCGTATCATATGCAATGTATCCATCATTCTGAAAGAGGAATACGCCGTAATTGCCGTTTTCGATAATAGTATTTATGGGAAATGTTTGAGACCCGGATACAACGTCACCGGAACCAGTAATGGCAATACTGTTTATCAGTGATACAGGGGCATAGGTTGTATCAAGCAGCCAAAATTGCAAACTATAACTATTCGCCGAACTGAATGGAGTTATTGAGTAGTTTGCAATAATTTCAGTATCTTCTGATATGTAATAGGTAGTCTTATCAAGATTTACATATGTATCTCCAATAGTTACTGCATTATCAAGGGTGTAAGAGGTGCTGCCACCAGGACCGTTTGCAGTTGCTGTAACATCATATATGCCCGAGATGAGATAGGTGTGGGTAGTTGTTGAGCTCGTGGTTGTAACTGTTTCGGACCCGTCGCCAAAATCCCACGTCCAGTTGTTCACTGATCCGCCGGATGATGATGATGCTTGGAAAGATATTTGTGTATTTACTTCTGCAATGTCTGGGTTAACTGTTATAGATATACCGGCGGGTTTTGCAGGAAGAATGGTAAGGGATGAATATGCAGGTGTTGTAGTTGTACCTAATCGAGACCCATATGCCGAAACAGTGTAAGTTCCAGTACTATCATATGCGTAATATGGGAAATATACTGGTGAAGTTTTTCCGTAAAGATCAATATAATAATAATCTTCATTGCCCATATCGATGATTATATATGATTGTCCAGTAGCTGTTACCGCATCCCCGCCCGTAAATACCATACTAAAATTAACTGCGTTATTGATATTCTGAGGATTTGGTGTGGCAGTAATAGAAGATACGGTAACTGGTGTGGTATATGCGATTGCTGATACATCATCCATATAAACAATTGATGTTCGATCATAGATATCGTCAACATAAATTGTTTGATATATATATAATGTTCCCGTTGTTTGGAGATTTGTAGGCACATTTATTGTATAAGTTTGATATGATGTGCTTGAAACCTGAATACTCCCTATAAGATTAGCGCCAAGATAAACTTGCATAGTTGGATTTTGCAGATATCCGGATTGATATCTTGCAGAAAATGTTATGTCGGACACACCTCGTAAATCAACAGATTGGGATACCCACCCATATACTGGTTGACCTACTGCATACGATTTATGAGCTGCAAAGAGTTCATATCGAACGCTATTATCATAAAAAATAACATTAGCTGAATCAGTATTACTATCATAAACATGGGTGAATGTAGACCAGTATGCTGAACCAGATGCAAAACTACCATCGGTAATAGCCTGGGTTGAGGCAGAAGCCGGTAATGCAAGAAGTAATATCAGCATCAGGCAGATTGCCGTGATCTTAATAAATTTCGGTGTCATTTTCGTTTCCTCATTGTAAGCAAATCGTCAGAGGATTTTGATTTTGATTTTCGGCGTTTTCCAAATAGATCTTTGGCAGTTGGCAAATAATTGGATATGAACCTATATTCACCAGTATTTCGGGAAGAGCGTCTTTTTCGTTTCTTGGATGTTTTTTCAGAATCGGGGATATCTGGAAGTTTTCGTGTACGTATTGAGAAATCATTTGCGCTAGGATATTGATAATCATATGGGAAATCCATACGAATTGAATTCATTTCACGATAAATGTTCTCTTCTTTATTAATATCTTCCTCTTGTTTTCTATATTGCGATCGTCCTGGAGTGTCGAATATGGTGATCTCTGGCGTAAATCGCTCGAATTCACGATCTATATTTATTTCCGGCATACTGGAATACGCATATGATTCCGCTGTTCTAACCCGCACTGATTGGGGGGTCTTCGTAATGTCGATTGATTCTAATGTATTGATATCAGCGGTTCGTATTGATGGTTGCAGACTGAATCCTTCTGATTGTTTACTGACGATCTTTTTTTTCGTGCCGTCACGCTCCCCCCATGCACGATATAAATCTGCATAATCATCGATTGGTACATTTATATCGGATGTTGTCGTAACTTGGGATGGTTGTGCTGTCGTGGTTTTAGAGGGGGTTCTGATCGTGGCGCCAATCGCGGCCCCTGCTGATGCTAATTTCATTGCTACTGTTGCGGCCTGTTCGGTCGATAATGCGGCAATGCCTCCCCCTCCCGAAGCGAATCCACGACCGCTAGTAGAGATAAATGTTTCAGCAGTTTTCCCCCCGCTGGCCTGAAATATTCTTGGCAATGCTAAACCTCCGGTGGTTGCTATACCTTTTGTCACTATCCCGCCAACACCTGCAGTTGCTAATCCAAACGCCACCGATGTAAGTAATCCTGGATCGTTATATTTTAGCTGGCCATCTTTCGAGCTGATCATTCCTTCAGAAAAATATACTCTGGATTTTTCTAAATCCTGTCCAACTGCAATATACCCACTCCCGATGGTTTTCATTATTGGGCTTGCTGCTGTGGTAATCGAAATTGTAGGGGTGAGCTGTTCGGTGCGCTGTGCATAGGTTGCGCCGGCAATGCCAATATTTAGTATTGCCTTTCCAGTATCAATAAGTCCCATATTTCTGACTCGTAACGATGCATCTAATTCTGTTTCGGTATCACTTGGAGATTTTTGTACGGTTTTTGCAACCGTTGCGAATGCCCCAAAAGATTTTCCCACGTCTATTATTGGGAGCTGAGATATGGATGCTAGTTTTGGATCTTCTGATACTGTTTTTTGTTTATCAACTAAGAACGCGGGAATTGCTGTTGTTGCTAGTTTTGCGGCACCCGCGGTAAATGCTGCGAAACCTAATGCTGCAGATTTTCCAATGTCAAAACTACTGGGTTTTGTTTTTTGGGTTTGGTATTGAGTCGGCGTCGAGAGAGGGATGGGCTGATCTTGTGTTCTCGTTGTTTCTTCGGTATATTTTGGTGTGATTTGAGATTGTGTGTATGATATGGGTTTTGTGTCCTGAGATACGATCCCTTTTGATTGAGCTGTAAGTAATGCTGAATTATATCGAGATACTTGCTGGGACAACATGCCGGAGACACGATTATATTCTTCGGCTGCACTCATTATATCGGATTCGAGTTTGGCTTGTGAGGCGGGGTCAGCTGCGTTGTATTGAGATACTAGTATATTATACCGCTGTTCGACGCTCGTTAATAAATTTTTTGTAGATTCCACGTCAGACGATGATTTCATTACTGATGCATATTCAGTAGTTTTACGGTATGCAAACGGATCATCTATTTTTTCCCCGGTATATTTTATGCCTTCTGTGCTTTTAGGCACAACCCCGCTTAATTTTGATGATTCTACATATGCATTGTATTTTAATGCCTGTCTGGATACAATGTCATGTAATTTATTATAATTAGATGCAGTCTGGGATATTTCAGATTCGAGTTTTGCGCGCTGTTTTTCGTCGGATGTTGCGTTATATTTTTCAACTAATTCATTATATTTTTTTCCTGTTTGTGTGAGATCGCTCTGCGCGCGGTTAAATTTGTCTGCTTCTGTGCTTATTTGTTGATATGATTTTGTTTGAGCTGCTTCTTTTTCGACGGTTTCGTCGCGGCGGAGGTTAACATTTCTCTCTTCCTGAGATCTTCGAATTTCTCTTAACCGCTGAACCTGTTCTTGCGCCGCCATATTTACTCGAGGAGGGCGGGCTTGAGTTGTTATTGTGGGTTTACTAGTTATACGCGTAGGTGTCGGCATTTGATTTTGTATATGTTGGCATAAGATATATTATATATGGTATAATGTCTCTGATGATTTCTGAGATATATTTTTCGTTTTTGATCACCTAAACCACTCCCTTAATAGCCGTTGTAATTTCATTATTGGATCTTTCCATTTCATCTTGAATAATTTTCCGCACGATCGTATTTGATACGCACAACATTCTTGCGATCTGATTATAAGACATACCTTTTTTGTATAATTTAACAAGGTGTGGAGGGTTTGATAAAATAATATTTGCTTCGCATTTTTTTATTATATTGGGAGATAGGACGTACTTTATATTCGGTTGTCGAGATACCCTGATGATAATATTTCGAGTAGTATACCACAAAAAACCATGCCAATGAAAGGAGGATTTGCATGCATTGTGTGCTTCTTTCAAAATTTTTGCGGGCCACTCACCGGATCCATATATATTATAGATATAGATGATTTCTTCAGTTATGTAGTTCATGTCACGGTATTTTTTTGATTTTTCTTTTTGCGTATTTTAGCGTACCGTTTCAACCATTTCATTACATAATGGTTATCTGTATTTAATTTATAGATGTAATTACCTGGGTGTTCTGACTTTTTTACTAATATGCATATTCCAAAATTGGTTAGTTTTTGCGCGTCCGATCCTGATATTTGTAATGCTGATGGTTTCAAGGTTAAATCGGCATCCGCGTATCGACACACTTTGCTCACTAAACTCTGAATATTAGTGGGTAGTTTATGTTTTTTGGGGACGTGTCGCAATGAATGCCGGCGCTCACACATATCACAGTTTGGATATCTCGAACAGTCCCAACATAATTTATCGGTTGAACGTCGTAGTTTCATTAATATACTAATAGGACTCTGCATATTCCAATTAATATTTCTTATTGTACAATATACTATATATTATTTTTGGAGGAGGATAGGTTATATAATTGATTACAACACATTTTGATATAGGATGGGTAAAAAAATGAAATCACGTTATCTTTTATTATTTGTAATTTTCACAATGATGATTCTTTGCGGCTGCGCTTCCGCCGGGAATGTTACATTATCTGTTGTAGATAACTGTAATATTTATGCAGGATCTAATGAATTCCCCATTGCTCCGGTAGCTGAAATTGATGCAACATCTGCAGCATCGAATATTGCGTCTGAAAACGTTTTAATTCGCATTGCACATATTGGTGTTGATAGTATTGGTAGTACACAGGAAAAACAAATTACTGCAATAATCCATGGATCCACCGCGTCTTTAGGGGAATCCGATATCTATGTTGATTATGATACGGGGTATTTAATCAATTATGGGGATGGGGAATCTCTTGATCAAAATCCTCTGACGATTTATTTGAGCCATACCTATCCATATGCAACTAGTTATACTATAGTGATGACTGTTTCGAATTATCTCGCAGGAGCCATAAGCGAATCGTTTGCGTTTGGACAAACATACGGAGGTTATCAAACATATTCGGGAGATTTCATTCCAATTATTGCGTTATTTGCCATAATACCATTAATATTCTTGATATCGCTGGTTTACTTATTCTTAAATGGTAGTGCAGACATTGGTATCTTAATTCCCGCCGTGGTAATGATAATCGTTGCTATTGTATTGATAATGGTTTTTGTAATGATCGGTGGGGTTGTTGATAACGCGACAGCTAATTTCTTCAAATAACCTTTTTTAACTAAAATATATTTATAGGATGAAAACCTATAATTATATGTCACAATATAACCATTTTTGAGTGGTTTAGGATAAAGTCAGCTGTTTGCACAGAATTGAATCAACATGATCCTCAGTTGGTATTGTGATATACTATTACGTTTAAGTTGGCATATCATATGCTCCTTACTACGTTTTCTTGTTACTCTCGGCAGAGATAGTAATTATATCTGTTACTAGCAGCAACAACGTGGGAGGCATTGCCGGCTACGGGGCGAACACTAACAGCTCAGCCGCCTCACCCCTTATTGGGGTCTATTTTATTATAATTATTTATGGCCTGATGCCATGGGCGATGAGTGATAAAGGAAGTGTATTGTCGAAAGATTTGCGTATAGCTCAATATAGAGAACGACTTGATCAACTGGGTGCTGTTTTAAAAAACAAATATAATCTTTTTCCTATGACGGGTGCGGTTAAGCAAATATCCTGGGCTACCGACATTAGAACTAAATTTTTAGAAGAATATGATAAACATCGGGGCGAATTAACATCCGATATTTGTAATGCGGTGATGTCGGATATCCTCATAAATACAGAAAGTAGATGGTGGATAGATAGAAAAGATATGAAATATGAAGATTTTATATCTTTTGCAAAAACTACATCCCATATTAAAGATGGGCATGAGATAGATTTGCCCAATTGTATTGTAGATTGTATTCAAATTGATGTTTGCGATACTTCTAAAATAATTATATATGGTAAATATTTTGATGTTTTAAATAATATTATAACTGAATACAAATTTATTTTTGATAAAGATCGCAATTATTGGTTTAGAGATATATGTGTGGATGACAATGCGAGAACAGGTGTTATTGAGAGTTTGTGTTTAACACTTTTGGGGAATGGATATAAAATACAAGTATTATCGCCAAATACGAAAGATGATAGACATGATGGGATTCTAAAAATATTCAATGATAGATTGTGTGTTGAGACCTGTACAGATGCCATTTATAAAGTAGCATCTTCGATTGGTATGAGAGTTGTGTATCTTGATAAATGTAAAAAATCAGATATACAATCATTTATTGATTCATATGATATTATTTGTACTAATTCTGCCAAAAATTTTATTGGTGATATGGATGGATAAATTTCATAATGATATTGAGGGTTGGTGTAATGATATCATGCCCCTTCTTGAAAATATACGGGCCATATATAATGTAAAGATTATTGCAATATCTCTTAATGATAATAATATGCTGAGGATCATGCAGATTTTACCGGGAGGCGATTGTGTCCAATTGCAGTAATGATTGTCCCTGGAATGATTTGGATTGGAAAGATATTCATTATCGTGTGAGGAAACTCCAAAAAAGGATTGCACTTGCGGTAAAAAATAAAGATTGGCATAAAATGTACGAGCTTCAAAAACTTGTATATAATTCAAGATGCTGCCGTATTGTTGCTGTTCAACGAGTCACTTCAAGAAAAAATATTCGGACCCCAGGGATTGATGGTAAATTTTGGTCAAGCGATAGGGAGAAATATGCTGCTGTTGAGCTTATGGATTATCGGAATTATTTTCCCAAACCCTTTAAAAGAATTTATGTGCCAAAAGATCATGATAAATCCAAGAAGCGCCCTTTGTCGATACCAATAATATTTGATCGGGCTATGCAGGGCTTGTTTCTAATTGCGGTAGATCCTGTGATTGAGACCATCGCCGACACACATGCATATGGTTTTCGAAAATATAGGAGTTCGCAGGATGTTGCAAAAGATATTCTTGAGAGATTTGGTTTTGATCGGGGTAACGTCTGGGTTTTAAAAGCAGATGTTAAGGAATGTTTTGATCATTTATCTCATAAATGGATATTGGATCATGCCCCAATGAATAAGAAATTGCTTCAAAGTATACTGTCATGCGGATATAAATATAAGGGTATTTATTATCCCACTATTGAGGGTATGCCACAAGGGGGAGTTCTCTCGCCGGTATTTACAACATTTACTTTATGTGGTTTTGAAAATATTCTAATTGATAAATATTTTGGAGAGAGGATAGAGATGATCAGATTTGTTGATGATTTTCTTTTCGCAGCTGATTCCCAAGATATACTTATTCGTGTGATTGAGGATCTTCGGAATTTTCTTGATCGGCGTGGTTTGGAATTATCCCCTCAAAAAACGAAAATTCTTCACATATCAGATGGAGTTGATTTTATTGGGTGGAATTTTAGGCGTGATGATAGATTTATTGTAGTTACTCCAAGTAAACAATCGTTGGATGAATTGCAAAAACGGTTGTATGATATTGTTAATCAGGGTAGGAATTGGACGATAAAAAGATTGATTTGTAAACTTAATGGTGTGATTAGAGGTTGGGGTGGATATCATATGTATTTGTGTTCGATAGATATTTTAATTTGTTTGGATGATTATTTACAAGATCTCCTTTGGGGTTGGGCATTGAGAAAATATTCATCACATACTTCAATGTGGGCATATGGCCATTGTTGGAAATATATTGATAGTCAGTTTAAAAGAGTTTTTTGTTCTGAAGGAGTTTCGTTATTACGGTTTTCAGATATGCGGGTTAGAGTTTCCGATATTCTTGATCTATCTAAAAATCCATATATCGACCATGAATATTTTCAAAAACGACGAAAATCTGAGTATAAGTATTCGCAAAATATACTGCCAATAAAAAAATAAAATAATAAAGGTTGGGGTTATGCCCAAGCGGGGCAGATACCCGCAACATAACTCGGCGCAACTATAGAGCTGTATTTTACAATGCAGTCTGTAAATGTTCCCGTATTGCCTGCGTAAATTCTTCCGCATATTCCTCCCGCATAGTTGCTCGTTGCATACACTGTGCACATCTCCGCAGTGCAACCCGCAAATGCGGCTGAGCTGTTAGTGTTCGCCCCGTAGCCGGCAATGCCTCCCACGGCGGAGCTGCCTTTCATTACACAATTCACCGCTTTGCAATTCTCAAATGCGGCTGAGCTGTTAGTGGACGCCCCGAAGCCGGCAATG
>Ga0265294_10006688_pt1 | contig 13784 bp, 10 predicted proteins | sample MunlanPumphouse3_FD_192504 | JGI IMG/M metagenome (GOLD analysis project Ga0265294, IMG submission 192504) | Groundwater microbial communities from a municipal landfill in Southern Ontario, Canada - Pumphouse #3 | ecosystem: Environmental > Aquatic > Deep subsurface > Groundwater | place... | reverse complement strand
GTTGCATTAGTATTGCATTAACTGCTAAGAGTGGATATTCCATTTTGGAGGATGCTATTGTGAAGTAGGTTGTGACAAGGATTAGGCAGGTGGTTCTAAGGAATATGTCGGAATTGACTTTGAAGAACTCTTTCATCTTAATAATATCTAAGCTATCTCTTAGGTTGAAGTATTTTTTAAGCTTACCATATCTTAAATACCAAATAATCATAACTGCTATCAGCCCTATGTATTGAGCGAGTACGGTTCCTAGAGCTACTCCTTCTATTTTCATATTTAGTTTGAAGACAAAGAATAGGCTTAAGACTATATTCATCACATTGATTAGGATTGCAATATACATTGGGGTCTTGGAATCTTGCATACCAATTAGCCATCCTTTTATTGCATACATTCCAAGCGTTGCTGGTGCTGCCCAAACTACAATAAAGAAATATCTTATTGCAAGGTCAATTACTCCGTTTTTGTTTTCGATGAAATGCTGTGCTGCAAGAGATATTGGGTATTGCAATATGATTAAGAGAAATGATATTATTAGGGCAATTAGAGATGCTCTGGTTAATATATTTATTGATTCTCTCAGGTCTCTCTTACCGTAGCTCTGTGCAGTGAAGCCACTTGTTCCCATTCTTAGGAAACCAAAGTTCCAGTAGATGAAATTTATTATCATTGTGCCTACTGCTATGGCTCCAATATAGTCAAGCTGTGATCCTTCGGTGTCTAAATGTCCTACAATTGCGGTGTCAACAAGTCCCAAAAGAGGAACTGTTATATTGGTAATAATATTTGGGAGGGCTAAGCTTAGTATTCGCTTATTCATTAGTTGAAGTGGTGGTAGGGGTTTGCTTTGTCCTTATTAGTTTTTTGAAATATTTTATATGCCAAAAGATATGTATTATGGCAACTAAGGTCATTGCTATTCCAAATTCTACGTGGAGCTTAAGACTTGAAAGATATAATGATTTAAGAAATTCAAATTGATAATTTAACTGAACAACTAAAAGAAAACCTAATATACAAGATACTAAAAAGGTTATTAGAAGAATTGTGTTCCAAATCTTTCTATGGGTAAGCCTTTTCATCCTTCCTCCTCTAACAAGCATCATGGTTAGGAAGTAGGCTAATAATGTAATTGAACTTATTCCTAATAAGCGGTATGGCTTGGGTGTTTTAGATTTTTTAGAAGATTCAATTGCTTCTTCCTCGTCTTGAATTTCCTTACTGTGTTTTGGGTGGATTTGTTTTGGTTCAATAATTTCTGCGACAATGGCTTCAACAATTGTATCTTCTCCATCAATTATTATTTCAGCTCTAAGGCTGTCTATATCTGTTTCTTGGATAGATGTGTCTATGATTTGTTTCTTAGAGTCTATCTTCTTAGTATCTATTTTAGTTTTAGTTTCTTGAGGCTTTGGGTCTTGTTTAGCATTTTTTTTCGTTGGTTTTTCTTTTCCAGCTAAAGGCAGGTCGCAATATCCATCTCCGTCTTCATCAATAAACCTTCCACACTCACCCTCACAATATACCTTGCCTTTTGGACATTGTGCTTGTAAGTTATTATAGCTTAAAAGAGTAAATAGGGTAACTAATAAAAATAGAATTTTAAGTTTCATTTCAAAATAAAAATAGTGTGTTTTTAATTGCTTGCAGAATATCTGCAAAATTAAGAATAAGTTTTGAACTTTACACTATTTATACATCAAATCTATTAGGTTGCTTTTCTGCGTAAGTGTCGTATTCCTTTACTATCCTAACAAAGGTTTCATTAACAGAGATTATTTCTTCTGCCTTGTATGCATTCTTACCTGCAAAGCAAAATCCTCTATCCAATTTTCCATAATATGCATTAAGAAGTGCTCTCATAATACAGTAAGGGCTTTTCTCTACATTACATGTTTTTATGCAATGGTGAGTACAGTTGGTCGGATGACGTTCTCCTCTTTTCACACTTTCAAGAAAGGCATTGTTTATTGCTCTTCCTGGCATTCCAACAGGGCTTTTTATGATTACCACATCAGTTTCTTTTGCGTCAATATAGGATTGTTTAAACTCTTGCGAGGCATCACACTCCTTTGTTGTTACAAAACGCGTTCCCATTTGAACTCCTGATGCACCAAGATCCATTATTTTATAGATATCATCGCCATAGTATATTCCTCCTGCTGCAATAACAGGTATCTTTACTCCGTATTTCTCTTCAAAAACACGAACTTGCTGAATTACTTTTGGAAGTGTTGTTTCCAAAGCAAATTCTTCAGAATCTAAGTCTTCTAACTTATAACCTAAGTGACCACCTGCCTTAGGTCCTTCAACCACAATTGCATCTGGTAAATAATCATAATTAGCTTTCCATTTTTCGCATATAATCTTAGTTGCTCTTGCTGATGAAACAATTGGAACTAATTTAGTTACGCTGTCTGGTTTAAGATATGAAGGAAGGTCAAGTGGGAGACCTGCTCCTGAGAAAATAATATCGGCTTTCTCTTCTATTGAAATTCTAACCATATCAGAAAAATTTGATACAGCTCCCATAATATTAACACCGATTATACCTTTCGTAATTTCTCTTGCTTTTCTTATTTCTTGTTTAAGCCCATAGATACAAGCATCTATATAGTTGTTAGCCTCTTGCATATAGTAGAGACCAAGTCCAGCAGCAGAAATAACACCAACTCCACCTTCGTTTGCAACTGCTGCTGCAAGTCCAGATAGTGACACTCCTACTCCCATTCCGCCTTGAATGATTGGGTATTTAGCAACTAAATTGCCAATGTTTAGATTTCTCATTTAAATATATATATATTTGCAAAGGTAACGCTATTAATTCAAGTAATGGTATGTTTAGAACACTTTTTTCAGTCAGTAATTTCCTACTTCCTCGTTATTGTTGTGGATGTAAGAAGATTATGAATAATTTTGAAGAAGTTATTTGTGCAGAATGTTTGTGTGAATTAGGTAGAAGTTGGAGTGTTTTTGAGGATAAAGACGACCTAAGGAAACGAACATCTATATATTATCCTATCAAGAACTCTGGAGCTTTTATTATCTATGCAAAAGATTCAAAAGCAAGCTCGTTAATTGCTAAATTCAAGTATGGTGATGATGTTATTATTGGAAAGTACTTAATGAAGTCATTTTCTTATGAGGTTAGAAAGCTTAATTGGATAAATGATATTGACTTAATCATTCCTCTGCCTCTTCATTGGAGAAAAACTTGGTCAAGGGGCTATAATCAATCGGAGGTTATTGCAAAAGAGATTGGTAAGATATTTAATATTAGGGTTGAAACAAAAGCTATTAAAAGAGTAAAGCATAATAAGAGTCAAGTTAGGATGTCGCCAAGAGAAAGATGGTCAAATGTTGAAAATATATTTAAGCTCTGTGATAATAAAAAATTAGAGGGTAAACATGTTTTAATTGTTGATGATATTGTTACTACTGGGGCTTCAATCAATTCTTGCGTTAAGGAAATAAGTAAGGTTAAGGATATTGAAATTTCAGTTATTGCTTTGGGAGTAACAGAATCTCCATTCGGATCAATCAGTATTTACTAAATAAAATGGGGTGAAAAATCTTTTCTTCTGTTATTTTTTTGTAAATTTGCAATCAAATTAATGAAAGAACTAATTAATAATAATCTATAAACTTTTTATACTATGGGAAGAGCATTTGAGTTCCGCAAGGCAAGGAAGATGAAACGTTGGGGTAATATGGCAAAAGTCTTTACTCGTTTAGGACGTGAAATTGAAATGGCAGTTAAAGCAGGTGGACCAGACCCAACCATTAACTCAAAGCTTAGGCTACTTATGCAGACTTCGAAGAATGAGAATATGCCTAAGGATAATGTTGAACGTGCAATTAAACGTGCTGTTGAAAAAGATACAGCTGACTATAAAGAATTTGTTTACGAGGGCTATGCTGCAAATGGAATTGCTGTTGTTATTGAAACGGCTACTGACAACCCAACAAGAACGGTTGCAAATGTTAGGAGTTATTTCAATAAATATAATGGTTCTTTAGGAACTACTGGTATGTGTGATTTCTTATTTGACCGTCAGTGTAACTTCACGCTTATTCCAAAAGAAGGAATTGATATGGAAGATTTAGAACTTGAACTTATTGATTATGGTGTTGAGGATTGCTTCTTGGAAGATGATGAAATACATATCTATGCCGAGTTTTCAAGTTTCGGACCTATTCAAAAATATCTTGAAGAAAATGATTTCGAAATCAAGTCCTTTAAGTTCGACAGAATCCCTCACGAAATGAAATCTCTTAGTAAAGATGAACAAAAAGAGGTTGAGAAACTACTTGACAAATTAGATGATGATGATGATGTGGTTAATGTTTTTCACAATATGAAACAAGAAGAGGAAGCTTAGTTTGTTTTAATATCTTTGGCGAGTCTGAAACCTGTTCCAAAACCGACAGTTTCGTTGCCAGAGCCTCTACGATGAGATGTTCGCATTAGTTTGTAGTCGAAATTAAAACACCCTCCCCTATTTGATTTACCAAGCCCTTGCTTCGGTCCTTGAGGATTAGAGCTGGGGCTTTCTGCATAATAGAAAATTTCATAATTATCGTTTACCCATTCCCAAACATTTCCGCTCATATCATATATTCCTAATTCATTAGGTTTCTTCTCTCCTACTTGATGTGTTTGAAGGAATGAATTTTCATAGCACCAACCTACTTCATCATATTTATCACTGCCTGAGAAAACATAGCCCTTGCTCTTATTTCCTCCTCTTGCTGCATATTCCCATTCTGCCTCTGTTGGCAATCGTCCACCTACCCATTGTGCATAATCAACTGCATCTTGCCACGATATATAAACAATAGGATGTGAGTCTGTTTGATCCCAAGAAGGAGAAAGTGGCATTTTCCTATTATTTGCTTTACAAAATAATTTGTAATCTCCAATAGTTACTTCGTATTTACTAATCTTAAAGGTTTTGATGTTTACCTTATGAAGAGGCTGTTCGTCAGGGTAACAATCTGGGGCTGTTTCTTTACAACCCATCATAAAACTTCCTCCATCAACCTTTATCCATTCTACGCTTGGCTTATTTTGAGAAAAGGCAGTAAAAGAAAAGGATATAAGTAATATAAGGACTATTTTATTTCTCATAATCATCAAAATCAAAATTAATAATATATGCCTTCAAAGTACTTTTAGCACCAATAAACCCATAAGCATTTTCAACACCATCAATTATTATTACAGGCTCATTCATAAATGCTGCATTATAATATCTGTTAAGTGTGAAAAGATAATTATAAGACTTTTTGTCAATTGCTGAAAGATTTAAGCTTCCTTTTATCTTGCCTTTACCTTTTTTGTTAAATTCCATCTGCCATGACTGAATTGGTATTGCAATCTTAACTTTATATGTTTTTCCTTTAAATAGTTTATTTGAAATTACCCCAAAACGATTTGATGAAGATTGAAAGTTAGCTGAGGCTTCTTGATAAACTCCTGCAATGCTTTCCCAAAGAAGTTCTGAATCTATTAAGGATAGTTTAAGGTTTTCAAACATGTTTTCGTAATATATATTTGGATCTATTTGATAGTAGTTATCCCCTCCATTATCTCTTATTTCCAAATAAACAACTACTCGATATATAGGTTCTGTATAAAGAGAGTCTGTTATTGATTGTTGAACTAAGATATTTGCTGAGTCAACGGCTGGTTTTTGAAGATTAAGCTCTGCAAAGCCAACTGCCTCTTCATAGTCTTTATAGGATATTCTAATTTCAACCTTTTCATTTGCTTGAGGAATAACGGAGAATTTATATGCGTTTAAGTCTGTTCCTCCATTTAGGGTTTGTTTTAAATTTCCGTTAATATATAGTTCTGCTTTTGCATTAGAAACAGATGAATAGGATTGACTTTTATTTGATTTGAATGGTGAATCAAAGTCATTTTGCATAAATGTTCCTGGCTTAGCACTTGTGAAAAGAGAAAATGATATAACACTGTCTGCTTCAATAAACGATGAAACAACAAGCTTATCCTTTGGAAGGTCTCCCTTATAATCAATTTCATATTCACAAGAATTAAAAAGAAACAAAGCGATAATTGATATTAATATATATTTGATTGATTTCATATTATTTTAATTTATAGGTATATGATATTGTAGGAATTATTGGCATTATGCTATATGCTTTAAGTTTGTTGGGCTCGCTACCAGTCATAATAATAAATGCATTCTTTCTATTATAAACATTGAAAATATTAAGGCTCCATGTTCTTCTGCCATATTTCTTGTCTTTGTGAAAATTAACACTTAGGTCTAATCTGTGATAAGCAGGCATTACGTAGTTGTTTCTTTCTCCATAGACTTCAATTAAATTTGGAGAATTTCCATAATTATCTCCTTCTGAATATGGATCATAATATGAAGCTATTGGGACAGAGACTCTGTTTCCTGAATTATAATACCAAGCTGCTGTTGCATCAATATTGTCATCAAACTTATGAGTAACTACGATGTTAAGTTGATTTCTCGAATCATATCTATCATAATATTTCTTTCCTGCATTGATTTCTCCACCTGGAAACTCTCTAAATGCCCAAGCAAGCGTGTAGGATATCCAACCTGTTGTGTTACCTTTCTCCCTTTGAACCATAAACTCCATACCGTAAGCCTCTCCCTTACCTTGACCTACTTTATCTTCCCATTTTTCTGCTCCACTATTGAATGAGGAAACACCGTCTTTGTAGTCAATAACATTATTTAGCTTTTTATAGTATGCCTCATAGCTAAAGTTTGCCCAATCTTTTAATTCATAGAACATTCCTGCACTTACTTGATGCGAAGTTATTGGAGCTATTCTTTCAGTTACTGGCACCCATAGGTCGGTTGGCAGAGATATTATTCCATTTGCAAGAAGATGTATATTTTGGTTCATCATTGCATAGCCTGCCTTTATGGATAGGTTTTTTAGAATTGAATAACGAAGACCAAGTCTTGGTTGAATGGAATGGTAGGTTGTCGTTTTGTTTACATTAAATATGTTGTAGTGAATCCCTGGATTGATTGAAAACTTTTCAGTGAAGTTCATTTCGTCTTCAATATAAACTATTACTTCATTTCCATAAACCCTATTATTTACATTATACTGGTCGCTTATTACAAAATCCTCTACTGAGCTAATTGATGTTATTTCTGGAGAGTAGGTATGATAAGTGTAGTTTACGCCATAGTTTATAGAGTTCCATCCGTTCAAATAGAAATTATAGTTGTTTTTTACTGACCAATCTTCAATGCCTGAAAGGAAACTAAAATTAAATTTATAATTCATCTGTGAGCCATTCTCCCTAAATGTGTTTTCATATATAGAACCCATACTTGAACGGTATCTATTATAAGAAAAGGAAAGATTAGAAAAAAGTCTATTATTTATTTCATAAGCCCAGTCAATTGTTCCTATTAGGTTGCCCCACTTAACATTTGCAGTGTTCTTACTAGGATACTCTCCGTCTTTATCTGCTGAACTAAAATTAAACTTATCATCTCCCCAGTACAAACTTCCAGTTATCCTATTACTTGGTGAAAACTTATGATGTAATTTTAGGTTTACATCACTAAAGAAATAAGCAAAGCCAGCATCCGTTCCTTCTTTTCTATTAACATAAGCGATTATTGGTCTGGTTAATAAGTCTATATAGGTTCTTCTTCCAGATATGCTAAAAGTGGTCTTGTCTTTTATAATTGGTCCTTCAATATTTAACTTAGCTGAAATTAATCCTATACTTACTTCTGCCTTTATTTTTTCATTATTACCATCTTTCATTCTAACATCAACAACCGAAGAGGCTCTTCCTCCGTATCGTGCTGGAAAGGCTCCCTTATAGAATTCAATATTCTTAATTGCATCTGTGTTAAAAGTCGAAATAAATCCCATTAAGTGGTTTGGGTTATAAATTGGGATTCCATCAATTAGGTATAGGTTTTGATCCATATTTCCCCCTCTAACATAAAGACCAGTTGTCCCTTCTGTTCCGCTTTTAACTCCTGGCATTAGTTGCAAAGATTTCAAAAGGTCACTTTCTCCACCAATGGAAGGCAAAGAAATTATGGTTATGGGGTTTATGGTTATCTTCCCTGGTGTTGGGTCTTCAATAAACCTTTTTGCAACACTCCTATCTTCAATCACAACTTCTTTAAGGGTTGAACTTGATGGTTGCAAGTATATGTTTATTGCGGTGTCTTTAGTGAAATTGTATTTAAGAAGTATCTTCTCATAGCCTATATAGGAAATGAAAAACTCTGCCTCTCCCTTAGGAATAGAAATTGAATAAAACCCGTAGTTATTGGATGTAGTGCCAACTTTACTATTCATATCGTAAATGGTTGCACCGATTAGAGTTTCCCTCGTCTTGGAGTCATACATATAGCCATTTACTCTAATGTTTTTGGGCTTTGTTTCCTGTGCTATTGATGTAAGTCCTATAAGGATGAAGGAGATTAAGAACAATATATGTTTTCTTGTCATGTTTTTTTTAATTATTAAATTCTTCTAACACTTTGAATTCCGTCAATGCTTTCTATGTTTTTGATTAGTTTATTAAGTTGTTCAGCGTCGTAAATATATACCATTATCGTTCCTTCAAACAAGCCCTCACTACTTTCCACAGCAAGCCCTCTAATGTTGATATTCCATCCTTCTGAAACAACTCCTGTAAGTTCTTGCAAAAGCCCCCTTCTGTCAATCCCTTTTACTTTTATACCTGCTAAGAAAGTTATTTTTTCATTCTCACGCCACTTAGCTTTAATTATCCTATGTCCAAATTTAGACATTTCATCAACAGCCTTTATGCAAGATGTTCTATGCACCTCAATTGAGTTTTCCCTAATTAAACCAATGATATCATCCCCCGGAACAGGGCGACAACACGATGCAGTTACATATTTAAGGTTCTCCATGTTTTGCCTTATAACTACTTGTTCTGGATTATTCTCAATTTGACTTTTGATTTCATCTTTTAGAGTTAGCTTATCTTCGTTTCTATCTCGTCTTATTAAGAAAGGATTTTTAATGAACATCCATGTTGAATTCTTTGCCTTCCTCTTATCGAAACAAAGCCTTATTTCTTCTATTGATATTTCATTCTTGGCAACCTTATAATAGAGATCTATTTGCTGAGCTATGCCAACATATTTGCTTAATTTATCAACGTTTTCATTATTAAAATCTACTTCTAATTCTAAGAACATCTTTTTTAACTTATCAACGCCCTCATCATAGTATCCTTTACGATAATCTCTTAAATAGTTTTTTATCCCTTGAACTGCTCTTGAGGTTTTAACAAACGACAAGTATTCTTCTTTTGGATATGATATCTTAGAAGTGATTATTTCTACTTGGTCAGAGGGTTTTAGTTTATGATTAAGAGTTACAACCTTGTAGTTAACCTTTGCTCCCATGCAATTTATGCCTAATTGGGTATGAACATTGAAAGCAAAATCTAATACTGTTGAGCCTTTTGGTAAAATAATAACTTTCCCCTTTGGAGTAAAAGTCGTTATTTCATCAATAACTAAATTAAGCTTGAAATCATTAACAAAATCAATTGCATTATCAGATTGATTATCCAAAAGCTCTCTAACTTTCTCCAACCAATTATCTAATTTCTCGTCTAACTCTCCCTCCTTAACTTCCTTGTATTTATAATGTGCAGCCAAACCCTTTTCAGCAATCTCATCCATTCTTTGGCTTCTGATTTGAACCTCTACCCATCTTCCATTATTTGCTTGAACAGTAAAGTGAAGAGCCTCATAACCATTACTCTTAGGTTTGGAAATCCAATCTCTTAACCTATCGTGTTTTTGTTCTCCATAAATTGTGTTGATTAGTGAATAGGCAGCAAAACAAGCCTCTTTCTCAACTTCAACTGGAACATCTAAGACAACTCTAATTGCAAATATATCATATATCTCATCGAAAAGGACTCCCTTGTTTTCTATCTTTCCAATAATAGAGGTAATGGTTTTAACTCTTGCACTACAAGTATATTTGAAGCCTTTATTTTCAAGTTCTCTTTCAATAGGTTCTGCAAATTCTTTTATAAATTTATTTCGAACCTCTTCAGAGTCTTTTAGTTTTTCAACAATTTCTTGGTAGCCCTGAGGGTTGATATATTGAGTTGCCAAGTCTTCTAATTCGCTTTTGATTTGATATAGTCCCAAACGATGAGCAAGTGGAACATATAGCATTTGAGTTTCGGAAGCTATTTTCAATTGTTTATCCTCACGCATCGACTCAAGAGTCCTCATATTATGAAGCCTATCACATAGTTTCAAAAGAATAACCCTAACATCGTCACCCATGGTGGTTAGAAGCTTTTTAAAATTTTCTGCTTGAATGGAATTGGTTGCATAGTCGAAAACACCTTCAATCTTTGTAAGCCCATCAATTATTTGAGCAACTCTATCATCAAATATAGTTCTAATATCTTCAAGAGTATATTCAGTATCCTCAACCACATCATGCAAGAGAGCACAAACAACAGCAACAGGTCCAAGACCTAAGTCCTCAGCAGCAATCCTTGCAACCTCCATTGGATGATAAATATATGGCTCACCAGTCTTTCTCCTAACTCCTCCATGAGCTTTTTGAGCAACCGTAAAAGCTCTTCTAACCTGCCTTTTCTCTTCTCTTGTAGCTGATTTAGAAATCAATTGAATAAGATACTTATACCTTTTTAATATTTCTTTCCTTTCTAATTCTTCGTCTATAATATACATATGTCTATCTTATCTACTTGTATCTATCTTTTCTTCTTAAAAAACTCTTTAACTAAATTAGAACATTCATCTTCCAAAACACCTGACTCAACAATTGTTTTTGGGTGATATAGGTTCACACCAGTGGTTGAGGCTCCTCGTCTATCATCTTTTGCTCCATAAACAACCTTCCCTATCTGTGTCCAATAGCAAGCACCAGCACACATAACGCAAGGTTCCATCGTAACGTATAAAGTGCAATCATTTAAGTATTTTCCTCCAAGTGCATTTGTTGCAGAAGTGAAAGCCTGCATCTCCGCATGAGCAGTAAAATCATTTAAACGCATCGATAAATTATGAGCCCTTGCAACAATCTTATCTCTACAAACTATTATTGCACCAATCGGCACCTCATCAATATCCAAAGCAAGATTAGCCTGTTTTAAAGCCTCCTGCATATAATAAATATCATCTTTTACTAATACTGAACTCATAAATTAAAAATTATCTTGACAAAATTACAAAAACAAATTGGAATATCGTATTTTTGCATAAAATACAAAGTAAAATTGACAACAGAACAAACCTATAGACATAGCATCCCAATCCAAATTAGATTTAGCGATATTGATGCCCTAAGCCATGTAAACAACAGCTTCCACTCTCAATACTATGATGTTGGAAGGATATATTACTTCGAAAAAGTGATGAAAAAGAAGATAGATTGGACAGATATTGTTGTAGTTATTGTTCATATTGAAGTAGATTTTATTTCGCCAATACTTCAAGGAGATGATATCTATGTTGAAACAAAACTATCTTCATTTGGAGAAAAGAGTATGAAAACACATCAACAATTAATTGATAAAGAAACAGGAATAGTGAAGTCCAAATGCACCACAATATTATCTGGTTTCGACAACAAAACGAACCAATCTGCGAAAATTCCAGAAGAATTTAAAGAAAAGTTCATAGCATTTGAAAAGTAGTTAATTCCTTTTATTGAATCAAAGAAAGAGAAAATTAGATCAAAGAACTAATTTTGTGAATCAAAGAAAGAATTTACTGAAACGCCGTTTCATTAGAGCATATTCTTAAGCCCTAAAATCAAACTAAAAGAAAACATATAGGTGTATAAAAAAAGAAAGCGGACACTCGTAAAGAATATCCGCTAATCCACAATTATGAAAACAAAAAAGCCTCACGGCTTTCGTAGTCTCAGGCGGACTTGAACCGCCGACCCCTACATTATCAGTGTAGTGCTCTAACCAACTGAGCTACGAGACTATATAAAAAATCGAAAACCATTAAAAGTAGCGAAATACTTAACTCAAAAGTTAAGTAAGTGTCAAAAGTTCGTGTTTTTGAGACCTAAGTCTCTATTTTCTATCTCTAGAAAGGAGGTATTCCAGCCACACCTTCCGGTACGGCTACCTTGTTACGACTTAGCCCCAGTTACTAGTTTTACCCTAGGACGCTCCTTGCGGTCACGTACTTCAGGTACCCCCAGCTTCCATGGCTTGACGGGCGGTGTGTACAAGGCCCGGGAACGTATTCACCGCAGCATGGCTGATCTGCGATTACTAGCGAATCCAACTTCACGGAGTCGGGTTGCAGACTCCGATCCGAACTGAGATAGGCTTTTGAGATTGGCATCACATCGCTGTGTAGCTGCCCTCTGTACCTACCATTGTAGCACGTGTGTCGCCCTAGACGTAAGGGCCGTGCTGATTTGACGTCATCCCCACCTTCCTCTCTGCTTACGCAGGCAGTCCACTTAGAGTCCCCACCATAACATGCTGGCAACTAAGTGTAAGGGTTGCGCTCGTTATAGGACTTAACCTGACACCTCACGGCACGAGCTGACGACAACCATGCAGCACCTCGTAACAGTCTATTGCTAGCTAATATATTTCTACATTATTACTGTTACGTTCAAGTCTAGGTAAGGTTCCTCGCGTATCATCGAATTAAACCACATGCTCCTCCGCTTGTGCGGGCCCCCGTCAATTCCTTTGAGTTTCAACCTTGCGATCGTACTCCCCAGGTGGATAACTTATCGCTTTCGCTTAGTCACCGACTGTGTATCGCCGACAACGAGTTATCATCGTTTACAGCGTGGACTACCAGGGTATCTAATCCTGTTCGCTACCCACGCTTTCGTGCCTCAGCGTCAATAATATCTTTGCAAGCTGCCTTCGCGATCGGTGTTCTGAATCATATCTATGAATGTCACCTCTACATGATTCATTCCGCCTGCACCATTTATATTCTAGACTAACAGTATCAATGGCAGTTACTCAGTTAAGCTGAGTGATTTCACCACTGACTTATTAGCCCGCCTACGCACCCTTTAAACCCAATAAATCCGGATAACGCTCGAATCCTCCGTATTACCGCGGCTGCTGGCACGGAGTTAGCCGATCCTTATTCATGTGATACCTTCAGCTAATCTCGCAAGACTAGGTTTATTCTCACATAAAAGCAGTTTACAACCCGTAGGGCCGTCTTCCTGCACGCGGCATGGCTGGTTCAGACTTCCGTCCATTGACCAATATTCCTCACTGCTGCCTCCCGTAGGAGTCTGGTCCGTGTCTCAGTACCAGTGTGGGGGGTCTTCCTCTCAGAACCCCTAGCCATCGTTGCCTTGGTGAGCCGTTACCTCACCAACTAGCTAATGGCACGCATGCCCATCATATACCAATAAATCTTTAATTACTAAAAGATGCCTTAAAGTAATACTATGGGGTATTAGTCTCCCTTTCGAAAGGTTATTCCCCTGTATATGGTAGGTTGCATACGCGTTACGCACCCGTGCGCCGGTCGCCGACAATGTATTGCTACATCTCGCTGCCCCTCGACTTGCATGTGTTAAGCCTGCCGCTAGCGTTCATCCTGAGCCAGGATCAAACTCTTCATTGTAAAATTTTTGTTCTTCTTGACTCTATTCGTATTTTCCAAATTACTTATCATATAAATATGATAAGATTTTCTTCTTTTCTAAACTTTCGCTACCTTTGGTTTCCTTTGTTTCAATGAACTTATCCC
>Ga0265294_10006687_pt1 | contig 13785 bp, 11 predicted proteins | sample MunlanPumphouse3_FD_192504 | JGI IMG/M metagenome (GOLD analysis project Ga0265294, IMG submission 192504) | Groundwater microbial communities from a municipal landfill in Southern Ontario, Canada - Pumphouse #3 | ecosystem: Environmental > Aquatic > Deep subsurface > Groundwater | place... | reverse complement strand
ATACTGCTTACTTTGATACTGCGTACTTTCCTGATTCTTATTTCAGTGAATTTAAACTTTCTAATATTCCAAAAGTTTTTGATGTGTTTTCCAATGGATCTCTTGCACAATTCTTAAAAGTATATGGGGCGATATGATGAAATCTAAATTGTTACATTTTGAGATTAATAAAATATTATTGTTTTCTCTGTTGGGAATACTGCTCATGTGCTCTGTTGCGAGTGCTGCTTATATAGAAGTTAAAAATATGAGTGAATATTGTGACGGATATTATTTTAGTTTGGGTGGTGTAGTAGTATGAAAATAATAAAAATGACAGTTCTATTTCTCTTGATAATTGCATGTTTTGTGAGTACCACGTCTGCGGCGTGGTTGCCAAATTGGGATTACAGTTCCAAAGTTACCGTTGATAACAATGCTCAAAATTTAAGTGACTACCAAATAAATATAATTTTACAGGGGTCTGACCCGACTGCTCCAAATTATGTAGATTTCGATAAAATATTACCAGGCGGAACAGATCTTATCTTAGTTGGTTCGGATTCGGTCACGCCAGTCCCGTTTTGGATTGAAAAATGGAATGATGTCTCGAAAACAGCTAGTGTATGGACAAATGTATCAACGATAACTCAGTCCACACCACCAGAGTTATTTCAGTTCAGCACGTCCTCCGCTGCTCATAATGACTTTGGGTTATCCTATCCAGTTACATATGTTTTTAGTATACCAGTAGGTTCAACCGGACTATCTGCATATAAACAATACAACCAAAGCGCAGAGTGGACACAATTACTCGAAAAAACAAGTAGCGATTATTTCAATGGGATTGAAGCAGTGCGTTTTGACTATCCCAACAATACCGCATATGTGTCAGCCGCTTTTGGTTCAGAATCTAATAATCTGTATCTCAAAATTGTAGATTCAAATTCGGCACAAGTTGGTAAATATATAAAAACTGCAAAGTATTATGATAACCGCAAAGCGGTTGTAACTGCCACATGTGACGATTCGGTGGGGCTTGATTCTAACTTTTCTGCAATTGCAACAATGTTCAACAGTCGAAACTTGTGGCTAACCGCCGGTATCATGACCAAAACGGGTGGAATTAATATGACACCTGCGGCATGGGCTGATATGCAGTCGATTATTAATAACGGATATATCGAGCCTGCATCACATTCGAGGACTCACCAAACAATCCCATACGATGATTATGATTCAGAAATAGGTGGAAGCAAAGACGACATTACCACGAATTTAGTATTCCCTGAATTAAATCGAAAGGGAGAAAATGAATATTTATATCTCTGGATTGAGCCTGGCGGGGCAAGTGATGCAACGGTACGTCAAAAGCTTGGAGAATATAATTATTTATGTGACCGAAATGTCTTCCGAAATTATAATTATTATTCCCGGTTCGATGATGTTAACGGTCTATATGGTCGTTCAGGGATCACGCTGGAATTAGATGATCCTGCCTTGGTGCCATATGCAACCACATTCACCAGCGTTGATGCGTGGAATAGCACGTTTGATTCGGTTGTGGATGCGGGTGGTATCTATACAATGTACTTCCATCCTCCAGGTATAGTGCATGAAAACCTAGAATCTCATTTAAATCATGTCGCAGGACGTACAGACTTGTGGTATACTGGATACGGTCATGCATATCTGTATCAATATACCCGCAACTTGGTATCTCAAAGAATCCCTGCAAACGGGCAAGATCTCTATGTCTACTATGGGAATCAAGATTCTGAATCGTCCTCTAATTACGATAATACATTTTCCACGATACCAACTACGCAGAGGGTTGTCGGATATTGGAACATGGATGAGGCAGACGAAGCGACATTACACGATCTGATAGGAAACGAAAACGGAGTCATAACCGGTGCTGTTCGCATACCGAACACAGACAGCGAATGGTCATCAGACTCGTTACTTTCATTTGATGGGATTGGCGACAACGTTGATCTCGGAAATAATCTCGAATCCCAATTCACAACACAGTTTTCCATCGGCTCGACTGTAAAATATATGGGGGCATCTGATACAGCAGCGTGTGCCATAATCAACAAGGGACGAATGGAATGGAGTGCTCCATACAACGGGTATTATCTAGGATATAGCCCGTCAGCAAACAGATGGGAATTCAAGGTATCCGACGAGGATACGTCATACGACATTGTATCATATTCTCAAACGTATGCAGGCGTGTATAATAAAACCTATTCAGTGTTTGCAACTTTTGACAATGGACTGATGATTTTGTATTTAGATGGACAACCAGTCGCATCAAAAAGATCAACCTCTGTAACAAATGTAAGTGCAACCGTATCTAATCTCAAAATAGGAATGTATTCTACGGGGGCAGGAAGTAAGTATTGGAATGGCACAATAGATGATGCAACGATATCAAATGTTGCTCTCACCGAAGACGAAATCAACACCATCGTCCAAAATAGAAAATACTCCGATTCTGAAACGGCGGCATATATTTCAGAATTCAGATCAGTTGAGTCCGATTTCTCATCATCGGGCGAATCCGGTTCAGTACCATACGCGGTGAAGTTCTCATCGACCTCAGACTCGATATCCTATATGTGGGACTTCGAAAATGACGGTATCATAGACTCCACTCAACGAAATCCTGCACACACCTACGGAAAAGCAGGAACTTACACGGTAAATCTAACAGTTCAAAATGAATATGGCAACTTCTCAACGGTCAAAACTGATTACATCACAGTTTCGGCTCCTGCATTCGCCTCTGATCCTGTAGCATGGTTCAATTGGGTTTTCAGCTATCTCAGTTCAATGTATGTTTCGATATGGGTGACAGCATGACCCAAAAAATCTACAGAGATGGTACTGATCAGTATGTAATGACTCGATTAGGCGGTATAGATCCCGATACAGGCGCACAATCAATTTTATTAGGGGAGTCAGAAGGAGACTCCCTTGATATTGAAAATCTTGTGATTGTCTGGTCTGAATATAAAAAAGAGGGGGAGGCAATTACCCCCCCTGTAATAACCTGGGATTCATCAGCCGGAATGTGGAAAATTCTAATTCCGCATGGGAATATTACTCAGTATGGCTCGGTATGGTTGAACGTTTCTGGAACTGCAATGATACCGGTTGCGATAGAAGTTGAAACCGTACATGAAATTTCAGGAGGGAGTGGCGCGGAAAAAATAATTCCCCGTACCTATTATGAGTTAAGTGCTGCTGCAAATACAATTACTCTTTCAAGCCCATACAACACGATAACCGAGGAGCAGATAATCTCAATACGTGACCTCACGACAGGGGATGTAATATATTCCTGTGAAATCCCGATCAAACATACAATTAGTGTATCGAGTGGAGTCATAACATTCACATATGATAACAATTCGATTGCAGCAGGAGACATACTACAGATTATTGTAAACCAGGTGTGAACATGGCTTTAGCAGATGTTATTGAAACTGTTTCGAACTACAGAGTTGGAAGTACATCTACTGACAATATGACAGATGCCCAACTTTCACTCTTGACCTCATTGACATCTGAAAGAGTCACACGGTTGAATCCAGGGTTTACAAGCAACGAACTTGATTTATTTACCGCATATATAATTTTAGATGCATGGGAAAACAGAACCCCACAAGTCACTGATAAAACTGTAAAAGATGTTCGATGGAGGGTAAAAGGAATAACAAGTACTTCTAGGTGGATGGATCTTGCCTTACAGATGATTGTTGAATACAAAAATCCACAGAATTCAGCAGTGAGTGTTTCAGGCGTTGCTCGTTGCGATTCCCTTATAAAAGGCTTGGACAGTACAACAGTTACTCAGTGGGGGGATTACTCTGACGCTCTTTGAAATGAATTACACTCGGTCAGTAACTATAGCACCCTGCAATTCCGAAGATGTTTACGGAAAAAGAACTTACGGAACCGGAGTAGTGACTCCTGCCTGTATAGATTATGTGCAGAGAAATATCAAGGACTTTAGAGGAAACGAGTTTATTACTTCGGGGTGGATAGCTCTACCTCCTTCTACAACACTGGCTTATAATTCCAAGATCACCATGCCAGATGGCTCTAATCCTTACATTGGGAGTATAGGTGACGCTTACGATGAGGAAGCAGGCGTTGTCCTGTATAAAGAAGTTTATGTCGGTAGAGTAAGACCAGGCGAGGGGACATTATGAGTAAAAAATACTTGCCAGTGCGTTCAGGTGGATCTACAAACATTTCTACTCAAATACAATCAGCGTTTGAAGCGGCTTGGCTTGCATCGTGCCAGGCTCTTGATGAATCAGTTCATGAAATATACCTGCAATCCACAGAAACATACTGTCCTGTAGCTACAGGCTTGCTAAAATCAACAGCTAAAGATGAATTGATTGTAGATACTCACGACGAACATACTAGAGAAATTTCATACGGAAGCGAAGAGGCAAACTACGCAAGGATTGTTCACGAAATCCCCTATGCTCACCATAACCCACCAATGGCTCAATGGAAATATCTCGAAGTTCCGATCCGGTTAAACGAACAGAAACTAATCCAAAATGTTAAAAACGCAGCGAGGGAAGCAGTATGACCTTAAAAACGTATCTATCCGATTTAGCCACCTACTTACAGACCGGAGGATTTGGCACAGTAGGATATAACGCTTCAGGCATTTCAATTCAAATAGCTGGATATTACGATACGGTCGGAAATGCCATATTCCTAACTACTTACGCTGGTCCAGATAAACACGACATCAAAACCGGAGAACCTGACCCAATTACACCAGACTTTCAGATATTAGTAAGAAACTCAGATCACCAGACCGCACTCAATTCCTCAGTAGATATCTTTAATCTGCTTCGGAAAAAAGCAGATTTTACTTTGGGCACTACACATTTTATTGATATATACGGGAAATCGCCCCCGTTGTTTGTTCGTAAGACTAATTCTGGGTATTACGAATATTCAATCAATTTTTCAGCAACACTGACAGAATAAAAACACCACAAAACCACCGAGGAAAAACGAAATGAGCACACAAGCGTATGCGTGGCAATCCATTGTTGTCACATACACAAATTCGTCCGGACAGTCTGCAACTGTAGCAGAAGTTAAAGTTGTACCTGCCCCACAGTTCACCGCCGAGGACATTGATGTTACTTCCCAGGACTCTGGAAACATCAAAGAATTTATTCCAGGGATGAAAGAAGGAAATGAGATTGAATTTATCGGGAACGATGTCCCGTCTGATACCGGTCAGGGATATCTAGCCGAAGATGCAGCAAACGGAGCAAACGGACACTTTGCACTAGCATTTCCATCAGGGAGTACAATCGAGTTTAACGCAGCTATCAAAACATTCGACATCATTGAAGATAACGGAGCAGGTGCGTTTTCATGTAAAGTGAAAGTATCCGGATCTCCGAGCAGGAGTTCTACACTCGTTAAGTTGTCTGCTCTTACCACTACAGCAGGCACTCTGTTCCCACCAACATTTGCACCAGACACTTACACCTATACAATTACAGCACTGCCCGACACAAGTACCTGTACTGTGACTCCAACGAGTGAAGGAGCTACTATATATGTAAACGGTAAGGCTGTGACGAGTGGGGTGGCTTCGGGAAACATCAACCTTCTGGAGGGAGGAGTTACACAGATATCTGTAAATGTGCGTAAATCAGGATCGGTATCAACTACGTACAGACTGATAGTGAGCAGAGAAGCATCAGGAGAAGATTAAAAAATGGTATCACGCGAAGTTCCCTTTACAGGGAACTCTTCTCTTTTATTTAATTGGAAGAATTTTAACCAATTCAGGAAAGCTTACGGCATCAAGACATTAGAGGAATTTGATAATTTCTGGAAAATTAGAGCAGTTTCTCTTGATATTGATACTGATTACCCTACAATTCTAATGTTTGGTCTTAATCGGAAAGATAAGGACTCATCCATAGAAGAAGCAACTGAACTTATGAATGAATATATGGAAGACCATGTACTTACTGAGCTTACCGAATTGATTATTACCGCTATGATGAGTGCTCTTGTTGTAGAGGGAAATCAGACGGGGGAAACGAAAACGAAGCCCCCAAGACAATCGAAGAGTTAATCGACATTGAGCAAAAAGCACTGTTTCGGTTATGTGGTGTGAATTTCATTGATTTTTGGGATTACACTCCTGCTGAAACATATTCTATGATTACAATCGGATATGAAAAACTGAAATATGAAGCTGTTCAACATGCAGAAATTTTAACATGGGTTGCAAATGCTCCACATGCTCAACGAAAAGATAAAAAATTATGGTCTGTAGACGATTTCCTTCCTGAATTTGCTAAAGAAGATAGCGAATCTCAGATGAGTGTTGAAGAACTTGAACGCAGGTGGATAGAAGCCTGTAAATGAAAAACGGAGAATACAATGTTTCACCTAATTAGTGTAGCCTCTAAGAGTCAAATCGCACTAGAAACACATAGGGGTGTTGTTTGATGGGTGACGCTGACTTTACGGTATCCGGCAGATTTACCATTCAAAACGATGCAGGACAAGAATTAAACGCGCTCACTAATCAGGTCAATAATGTTCAGAAGTCTTTCCAGCAAGCAGGTCCAGCTATCCAAAGTTCATTTGGAAATGCTCTAAAAGGATTAGAATCACAGACCAAATCTACAGGGAATGTCCTTACAAATACGTTCAGTAAGTTATTCCCGAATTTAAGCTCTAAAATTTCCTCGTCTTTATCGGGTGCTAAATCTGCTATCGCCTCTTTTTCCACTTCCGTACAATCCTCTCTTCAAGGAATTGTAACAATGGGAAATCAGGTTTATAAGCAGATCAGGTTCATCGGTACGGCAATGGTAGCGATCTTCACATACAAGCTGAAGAACGCTATACAGGACGCAACAAGCGTTTTCATGACGTTTGACGACCAGATGAGAAAAGTAGCTGCTGTCACTGAGTCTACAGGAGCTACATTTGACGCTTTGACTGCAAAAGCTCGCGAAATGGGAGCTACTACCTCTTTTACTGCTCAAGATGCTGCCGAAGCTATGACTCTGCTAGGTCAGGCTGGATTTGATGCTAACGAAATTATGGCTTCGATTCCTGCAACACTTGACTTAGCCAGAGCTTCGATGACTGATTTAACAACAACGGCTGACATCATGAGTAACATCATGAATGGTTTTCAGATAGAGGCTGATGACACCGCAAGAGTTTCAGATGTTCTCGCGAAAGCTGCCAATGCAACAAACACTGATGTCACTCAGCTAGGAAATGCAATGAAATACGTTGCCCCGCTCGCCTATCAGGTGGGCTGGAGCTTGGAAGAGACTGCAAGTGCAGCAGGTCTTCTTTCCAATGCTGGAATTAAAAGCAGTATGGCTGGAACTGTTTTAAGAAACGCAATAAGCAGGTTGTTATCTCCAACTCAAAAAGCATCAGGAATCCTGGCATCTTACGGGATTACATTGGATTCCATCAGTCCAAAAACTCACAACTTTGCCCAGATAATTGATATTCTAAGCCAATCCGGAATGACTGCCGGAGATGTCATGCAGGTATTCGGGATGCGGGCAGGTCCAGGTATCCTGGCTATGATGAATATAGGAACTGGTGCAATTCGCAATATGAACCAGACTCTACTCCAATCTCAGGGATACGCAAAAGAAGCGGCTGACATGATGGATGCAGGGTGGGGCGGTGCAGTCAGGAGATTCAATGACGCGGTAGAATCTCTTAAATTGACATTCGGTAAGGCATTTGCTACAATTTTTACCCCGTTTATAAAGGCAATTTCAGTATTGGGAGTTGCTATTTCTAAATTGCCATCTCCGATTATTTATTTTGCCTCTGCTATGGCTCTGGCGGCTGTAGGTGCTGGAACACTCTTAACCTCTTTAGCTGCACTTCGTTTTATTGCGCCTATCCTTGGTGCAGGGATGGAAGTCCTTACAATTGGGTCAGTGAAGATCGCAATGGGTCTAGCGAAACTGTCTGCAATGGGCGGTACGGTAGGCACTATTTTCACAGGGATAGCTTCAGCAGTTGCAACCTTAGTTCCTCAGTTTGGATTAATTGTGGCAGGAGTAACGGCAGTAGTAGCCGTGTTTTATGTACTTGAACAAAAAACACAACTCGTTTCCAATTCAATCCAGTTCCTTAAAGATGTCTGGACGATAGGTACTTTCTATTTAGGGAAAGCATTTGACGGTCTAAAAGAGAAAGTTACCGATGCAGTAGACGGAATTGTTCGATCTCTCTACGATCTAGCTAAAAATACGTGGATCGGGAAGTTTGTCGATACCGTAATTGGTGCGTATGACAGGCTTGCGACGTATCTAGGGAAGGTAAAAGATTCTACTCATGAATCAGCAGAAGCTATCAGAGCAGAGGAAGCCAGGCAGATAGAATCCTCAAAGAATGTCCAGGGTCAAATCAAAAGCGCACATGATGGTACTATAAAATCATACCAGATGGTAGACGAAGCAACGGGTCAAACCTATGCTTCGATGATTGAAAATGCGTCTGAGTATGCAGATAACGTAGTCGGTGCGAATGGGGAGATAATTTCTTCAAATGATGCTCTGATAGCCTCTAATAACGGAGTAGCTGCGTCTTTTGCGTTTAAAATGGAAGATACGGATATCTCTTCTGTAGTTTCTCAAAACTATGGAATAGATGACTTTAATAGCGGAATAGAACTTGCAGATGGCGGGTTTATAAAATTAAATGAACATGGGCAATTGATATATCAAACTGTTGACGGCATAAGTAAAATTCTTTCTGAAATGCCTAGCATGTCCCTTAAAACTGCTGAAGGTGGGACTATTCAGACAAACACTGACGTTCCAAGGTCAAGTGGATCAGGAAGAAAGATCAAAGTAGGAGCAGAGGGACAAGACCAAAACGCAAAAGATGAAGAATACATCAACAGTCCAGAATACACAAAAGCTCAGTGGGCAAAAACACATCCTGATTATACTTCTGTAGATTTAACCAAGTACCCAGGTTTTACTGCGGAACAAATAAAAAGAATTGAATCAGGTGAATGGGATAAGCCTATAGACCTGCCGGATAAAACACGTCCTACAAAAGGGTTGTCAGGGTTTGAAAAGAATGCTATTATTGCAAGAGAAAACAAGCTCACGCCTGAACAAACGGGTACTATTCCAAAAGGGATTGGCAATAGTGGACTGCCAAAAGATTCAGAGGACTATAAAGAATATGAAAGAAGAATCAACCAAAAAAGCATAATGCAGAGATTGAATGAGTCGTATGAAAAACTCAAAAAACCAAGCTTTTTAACTGCTCTCATGAGCGGGGATAATTTCAATGATCGTATCCCTGGAACTGAAAACGTTCAATCCGCTTCATTTGATTTTACAAATATTTTTAAGAACATAGAATTACTCAAGGAAAAAGTAGGAAGCCTGGATTCCATATCACTCGATGGGATCAAAACAACATTTGGAAATCTCAAAGAAAACATTGCAAATTCGATTACGGATATTCCAATTGTAAAATCCACTATGGAAACCCTCAACGGAGTATCTTACGAGAGTTTGAAAACATCTGTTAAAGGTTATGCGGATTCCTTCGTTGATTCGATCTCAAACATCCCTTCAGTAAAAGCTACTTTGGAGACATTGAATAGTATTTCATACGAGGGATTAAAAACCTCTGTTAGCGGGTACGTGGACTCGTTTACCAATTCGATCTCAAACATCCCGTCCGTGAAATCCACTTTGGAGACATTGAATAGTATCTCATATGATGGATTAAAAACCTCTGTTAGCGGGTACGTGGACTCGTTTACCAATTCTATCTCGAATATCCCTTCAGTAAAAGCTACTTTAGAAACTTTAAATTCAATTTCATATGATTCACTCAAAACCTCAGTTCAGGGATACATGGATTCATTCACGAATTCGGTAACTAACATTCCATCCGTGAAATCCACACTGGAAACCCTGAACAGTATCTCATATGATGGATTAAAAACTTCAATTCAAGGATACGTAGACTCATTTACAACTTCTGTAAGTTCTATCCCGTTCATAAAATTCATAATGGAAACTCTTAACAGTGTTTCATATGAAGGCTTGAAAACTTCCATTATGGGATACGCTTCTAAATTTTTAGATTCAATCAAAAATATCCCACTCGTAAAAACCACAATTTCTTCAATTAATAATATCTCATTTGAGTCTTTGCTTTCAAAAATAGGGAGCGTTAGTTCAGCTTTCGAGGGGCTTATAACGGCTGCTAAGGACATGTATAGTAAAGTTGCGAAGTACGTGGATGACGCTAAATCTCTGATGTCGAGCAAATCCTCCGGTGGTTCTGGATCGAGTTCAAATCTCGCAAAAGCTACACAAATGACAGATTCAGAAAAGGCTACAAGAGCCGCTAACAATGCAGTCTATAACAACAATGTAAAAATAAACACCGTAAACAATAACGGAACGTCAACGTCGAAATTAAAATTAAAGAAAGCAGGGGTCTAAATGGCAGAAACTCGATATATCGGATGGAGTGCAGTCGACTCCACTTATGTTTGCGACGGGGTGGATGATCAGGTAGAAATCAATCAGGCACTCGCATGGGCGGCGGCCAATCCTGGCAATACTGTATATTTGAGAGGGCCATACACGTATATAATCTCAAATAAACTTCTGATAGGAAGTTACACTGTTTTTACCGGAGATGCTACAGCAGAAATTAAACTCGATGATTCCTGCATGTGGGCTTCAATGACGCCTATTATTGCTCAGATTAATGGCAGTGGCTCGTATATTGCCGGGGTTGAAATCTCAGGATTCAAAATTAACGGGAATGAGGCTAATCTATACCATGACGGAGTGGGAGATCCTGAACGAATACATGGGAAGGGATATTATAACTGTATTCATTTTCAAGGAACCGCTTCAGTTCCGGTTGAAGACATTCACATTCACGACATGGATTTCAAGGACAGTATGGGCGATGGATGCCGTATAGTCCATGCTAAAAATGTGAGAATTCACAATAATACGCAATACAATTTAATGCATTCATGTGTATTTTTTATCGATGTTGTCGGAGGGGACATCTATAGCAATGATATAAAATATATCACGAATGCGGGGGTCCGGCTGGATAACTGTCAGTCTATCAAAATTCGAGATAATACAATAGTACCCTGGATGGTGCGCGCGATTTTTGGAACACCTGACGGTCCCACAAGCGCACCGGACGGGGGTGACAATGCAATTCAGGTAGGAAATGAGCCCGATTCATATAATATGCCCTTACTCACAAAAGATATTTCTATTTATAATAACACAATTCGGAGCAGTGGTATAGGCGGCATCTGCCTGATGGATTCAAGCAGTTCAAGCGGGACCATCACACAGAATGTTCATATATATAACAATTTGATTACAGGTTGTGGATGGGGAAACACAGGAGTTACCAGAAGAGCCGGAATTGCGGTTCATAAATGGGGCAATGGGCTAAAAATTGAGAATAATACTATTAATGGGAACTATCATGCCGGAATAAAAATAGTAGACGCAACCGCAGCAGGCGTAACCTGCACAATCAAAAATAATAATGTCACATCCACCATTACACAGGGGGGCGGCGGATACGGTATTTGGAACGTCGTGCCCTCTAAAATGAGTGTAATTGCTGAAACGAATTATATCTCAAACAATGCAGCAGGTAACTATTATCAGGTTACTCCGGTTTCTGAAGCTATCAGTCCGATAACCGAAACATTACCAGGAGACAGCACAGATACTGATGATTCGGGAAGCGGGTCAGACCCTATTCCAGATCCAGGGCTAGACCCAGGAACCGAGCCGGTATTAGATCCTGTCATAATTCAATATCAGAGAGAAATAGACGATAGCTACTACATTTCGGGCAGGACCGCGTATGTGAATCATAAACCGTTTAATTGGGGTCAAAAAAAGATAAGTGTGTCTAACAGTCTAGGTCAGGATAAATGCCCTGGGGCGGTAGGATGGGCTTTAACGGACTTTGATCTGGAAGGTTGCGAATTAACAATGGATTGTGGTGCTCAGTCTCTCTCCGAAATGCACGAGGCTATAGCAGCTTTTACTCAGCCTGGAAGAATCACAATTGAGCTAGGCGGGGATTTTTCTAAATGGCAGGCTTCAGGGACTAAAGGAGAGTACAGCACAGATTTAAGGTTAGGTACAATTATCCCTCGTAATTATCACCCGTACTCATTTTTACTTGTCATGGACAAGCCATATTATGAGAGTGTCGTCCAGAGAATGAGAAGTCGGTACATTTATAATTCAATGCAGTTTTCCTCGGACGATTGTTATACAGGGAATCTAATCAGGAATGCAAGTTTTGAGGACTGGACTCCTAACCAGATCCCTACATGGACCCTGCAAACAACTCCCGAAGATAATGATTACAGGTGTGTACGATACGCAAAAGAGACGCAAACTTTTTGTGCAGTATCAAGAACCGGGGCAACCACAAAAGTGATTCTAAGTGACGGGGATACTTGGAGACTGCCCGCCGGCACGAACTCATTTGGCACTGGTTTGAACGGGTTAGAGTGGTGTCCTGAATGGAGTTTGTGGGTTGCCTGTTCGATAGCAGGAACTTCAAATAAGGTAATGATCTCCAGCGATAATGGAGACACTTGGACAGCAAAAACCACACCTGAAAATAACAACGAGTGGAGGTATGTTTTATGGATCCCTCCGAACGAAACAGTAGCTACAGGCAGAGTTATAATTTATGCAACGTCGGGCAATCCAGGTCAGCCTCGGTCTATGTACTCGGATGACATGTGTGAAACATGGCATGAAGTGGAGACTCCTATCGAATACAACAATTGGCTGAGTGCGGCTTACTCCCCGGAACTTGGAAGAATTGCCGTAGTCGCTTACAGTGGATCTACAACTCAGAGAGTTATGACCTCGGATGATTTCGGGGCGAGCTATACTGCTCAAAACTGTCCTGCCCTTTCCCTGACTTCGATAGTATGGGCTGATACCCTAGGACTGTTTGTGGCATGTGCCGATGCTCCACTTTCGGGAACTTTTTCACAAATAATGACCTCTCCTTCAGGTCTTGGAGATACATGGACTCTTAGAGATGTCCCTGTGGCCACTCAAACTGTGACCCCAGCAGAAGGCGACATTTCAACGGAAACTATACAGACACCGGATGGGTATGTTTACTCAGCGAAAACAACAGATTGGAGTACAGGCGGGGGTCCGTCGTTTACTGTCCCTGCTCTTGATAATGGTCACTATTATAGAATTGATAGAGTTTTCTGCAAGCTAAAAAGCGAATATTCGGGTGTGGTCGCGAGCATCAAATTTATGGTCCAATTTGGATCAAAACCCGAAACTCTAATCAAAGAATGGACTAATTCAACGACCACCTACGCTTCAAAATCTTTGAATGTTGCCCTCGTTTCAGATGCAAACGAGTCTGTTACTATGAGATGTTATATGAAAACCAGCAACGGAAGCTACAAAGCAATTAATACGGATACTGGTTTTGTTATTTCGGAAGCGGGCACTACAGGAGGGTCAGTTGCATACACTTACAACAAATTAAGGTCGTTGGTGTGGGCGAGAGAAAGGGGTGTGCTGATGGCAGTGAGCGAGGGAGACGACGACGGAGGAACTGCAAACGGAGCTATATTATCAGTTGATTCAGTTTCGTGGCTTCCTGCGGTTCTTCCTTCTTCCGGTGGAGTCTACAACTTATATACATCGGTCGCTTATG
>Ga0265294_10006684_pt1 | contig 13789 bp, 10 predicted proteins | sample MunlanPumphouse3_FD_192504 | JGI IMG/M metagenome (GOLD analysis project Ga0265294, IMG submission 192504) | Groundwater microbial communities from a municipal landfill in Southern Ontario, Canada - Pumphouse #3 | ecosystem: Environmental > Aquatic > Deep subsurface > Groundwater | place... | reverse complement strand
AACTATTGTTAAACTATCGTTAAACTATTGTTAAACTATCGTTAAACTATTGTTAAACTATCGTTAAACCATTGTTAAGCAGTTGGTTGGTTTAAAAAAAAGTTGCAGCCTAGGCTACAACTTTTTGTTTTAAATTATAATTAAACTAACAAAGTCTAATTTTTGCTAATTCCTCAAGCAAATTATCATTGAGAATTCTAATGTAAGTCCCCTTCATTCCAAGTGATTTTGACTCAATAACACCAGCACTTTCAAATTTTCTCAACGCATTTACAATTACTGAACGAGTAATTCCAACACGATCGGCAATCTTACTAGCAATCAAAAGCCCTTCTTTACCTTTCAATTCAGCAAAAATATGTTCAATCGCTTCTAACTCAGAATATGATAAAGTACCTATTGCAATCTGTACAGCTGCTTTGCGCCTAGCTTCTTCTTCTATACGTTCTGCTTTTGACCGTAAAATTTCCATTCCTATTACAGCTGAACCATATTCAGAAAGAATTAAATCCTCAGATGTAAATTCATTTTCATATTTCGCCAACAATAAAGTACCCTGTCTTTCACCGCCACCCATTATCGGTACAACTGTAGTTATTTTATTTTCAAAACTACAAACATCAGTACTAAAAATGCATCCAGCTTCTTCTTTTTTAATATTGGCATGAGTCTGCGTAATTCTCATTAAATCTTCGTTATAACTCTCAGGAAATCTTTCAGCTTTCATAACTATATCCTCAATCGTTTGACAAGTAAAACCATCCATAAATGCATACCCCAAAATTTTGCCTCTTCTACCAACAATGTAAACATTGCAATCAATAAGATCACTCAATACCTTAGCCATTTCTGTGAATTCAACAGGATTACCTGCTGTTTTTTGCAATAACTTATTTACTGTACGTGTTTTTTCCAAAAGCGTTTTCATTATTTTTCCTCCCATTCAATTTATAATATATAGCGGCTCAAATCATCATCAGAAACTATTAATTGCATTTTTTCTTTAACATAAACATCATCAATAACAATATTCGTTTCTGTCTTATCAGGAGCATTAAACAAAATATCCTCCAACAACTTTTCCATAATCGTATGAAGTCGTCTCGCTCCTATATTTTCTGTCTGACTATTTACAGTATACGCATTTTGTGCAATTTCATCAATAGCATTTTCAGTAAATTTTAATATAACCCCCTCTGTTTTTAATAATTCTGTATACTGCTTAATAAGAGAATTACGAGGTTGCGTCAAAATAAGTTTAAAATCCTGACAACTTAAACTATCTAATTCAACGCGTATTGGAAAACGTCCTTGCAATTCTGGTATTAAATCAGAAGGCTTACTAGTATGAAAAGCACCGGCAGCAATAAAAAGAATATGATCTGTTTTTAGCGGGCCGTATTTTGTCATCACAGTTGCGCCTTCGATAATGGGTAAAACATCCCTTTGTACACCCCCTCTTGAAACATCTGGTCCGTTGGAATCTTTGCCAGATATTTTATCAATTTCATCAATAAAAACTATTCCATTTTGTTCAGTACGTTTTATTGATTCATTAATAACCTCATCCATATCAATTAATTTTTGAGCCTCTGTTTGAGTTAATATCTTACGAGCCTGAGTTACTGTTACTTTTTTCTTTTTCATTTTTTTAGGAAACATGCTCCCAAACATATCTTGAATATTCATTCCAAATTCTTCAAAATTACTACCCACAAAAAAATCCATTGACGAATTAGAAGACTCTTCTATTTCAATTTCAACATATTCCTTATCTAACTCACCACTTGCTAACTTCTCTTTAATATCTTCTTTTCCTTCATTAATAATTTCCTCTCTTTCTTCAAATTTATCCGTACTATCTTGAGAAACCGAAGTATCACTAAATAATACATCAAATGGATTCTTGTTTTCAGAATTAGAATGCACCTTAGGAGACAATAACTTTGCTAAAACATCATTAGCCAGCTTTAAAGCCTGATCTTCTATTTCTTGTACTTTTTCCTGTTTGATCATTCTAATAGATATCTCCAGCAAATCACGAACCATTGTTTCAACGTCCCGTCCTACATAGCCAACTTCTGTAAATCCAGTTGCTTCGACCTTGACAAATGGCGCTTTAACAAGCTTTGCTAATCTCCTTGCAATTTCTGTTTTACCAACCCCTGTCGGTCCTATCATTAATATATTTTTAGGCATTATTTCATCTTGTAATTCTTCAGATAACATATTTCTTCTAAAACGATTTCTCAAAGCTATAGCAACACATTTTTTTGCATTATCTTGTCCAACAATATACTTATCAAGTTCCATCACTATTTCTCTTGGTGTAAGAGTTTTAAACATATTTCGCCTCCTTTCATATTTCTTCAATGTTTATATTGTTATTCGTATAAACGCAAATCGAAGAGGCTACTTCCATTGCCGTTTTTACTATTTCTATTGGAGAACACTCTGTATGTCTCATTAACGCTTTTGCCGCAGCTAACGCATAGGGACCACCTGAACCTATCGTAGCTATTCCATCATCAGGTTCAATGACTTCCCCTGTACCTGAAATTATAAGTAAATTATCTCTATCAGCAACAATCAACATAGCCTCCAGGTTTCGTAAAACTTTATCCATTCTCCAACTTTTAGCTAATTCAACAGCTGCTCTAGGCAAATTACCATGGTATTCCTCAAGTTTTTTTTCAAACTTTTCAAAAAGAGAAAAAGCATCCGCCACTGAACCTGCAAAACCCGCTAATATTTTACCCTGATACAACCTTCTTATTTTATTAGAGGTATGTTTCATAATAATATTTTGCCCTAATGTTACCTGTCCATCTCCTCCTATCGCAACCTTATTCCCTTTTTTTACACCAATAATCGTAGTTCCATAGAACAATATTAATCACCTCTTTTAAGCTCTGGGATGTGTCAAATGATATATCTTGCGTAACTCCGACTTTGAAACATGAGTATATACCTGGGTGGATGAAATCTTTTTGTGTCCCAATAATTCCTGTACAACTCTCAAATCCGCCCCATTATCAAGTAGATGGGTAGCAAAACTATGACGAAAACTATGAGGAGAAAAGGTTCCTTTTATATCAGCTTTATGACAATATTTGTTAACTATATCTCTTATAGAACGACTTGATAACCGCATCCCATTTTTATTTACAAACAGTGCTTTCTCCCCGTCTTTTACCATTAAAATATAAGCCTTATTTAAATAATCTTTCAGTGCTTTAATTGCTTCATTACCTAACGGTAAAATTCGTTCCCTATTTCCCTTCCCAGTAACTCTAACATAACCATATGACAAATCCAAATTATCAACATCAATGTTAACCAATTCACTCACTCTAATACCTGCACCATACAATGTCTCCAAAATAGCCCTATCTCTCAAACCTGAATTATTCAATAAAATAGGTTGCTTCATCACCTTATTAATTTCTTCTATTTCTAAATACCTAGGCAATCTTTGTGGTATTTTAGGTGTAGATACAGTATCAAGTGGATTTTGTTCAATAATCCCTTTTTTCAATAAATAGCGGTAAAAGCTCCTTACTGCAGCAATTTTTCGTGCGATCGTACTTTTGGCAAGATTTCTATTATTTAAATATACCAAGTATTTGCGTATAATGCTATGGTTAATTGTGCAAATATCTATTTTTTTTATATCAAACTTCATTTCTTTTTCTAAATAATTAAAGAAATCCATCCAATCACTATTATACGACTTTATTGTCATTTTTGCCATATTTTTTTCGCAATCTAAATAATATATAAAATTTTCGACAAGCGGTACTAGCAACAAACAAGCCACCTTCTTTACTTGGTTGCATCTTTCCAGACACTTATAACATCTAATGCTCTCTTTGCCACTATACTTTTTCTTTCAGTCTTATCCTTAACTTTAGCATTACATGAAGGCATCAAACCAAAAGTAATATTCATAGGTTGAAAATTACCACTTTGAGTTTCCGTAATATAATACATCAAAGAACCAATAGCAGATTCTCTTGGCGGAACTAGTAATTCCCTATCCTTATAAAGACGACTAGCATTAATACCCGCTACAAGTCCAGATGACGTAGACTCTACATAGCCCTCAACTCCCGAAAGTTGTCCAGCAATAAATATATATGGATACCCCTTTAATTGTGTTGTTGATTTTAGTACCTGTGGTGAATTAATAAAAGTATTACGATGCATTATTCCATAACGAGCAAATTCAGCATTTTCAAGACCTGGAATCATGCGAAATACTCTTTTCTGTTCCCCCCATTTTAGATGTGTCTGAAATCCTACCATATTAAAAAGGGTACCTGATATATTATCACGACGCAACTGAACCACCGCATGTGGACGTTGATTTTTTTTCTCATCAAAAAGTCCTACAGGTTTTAAAGGACCATAAAGTAAAGTTTGATACCCTCTCTGCGCCATTACCTCAATAGGCATACATCCCTCAAAAAATATTTCTTTTTCAAATTCCTTACTACAATGAACTTCCGCATTAATAAGTTCCTGATAAAATCTTTCGTATTCATTTGTATCCATTGGACAGTTTAAATAATCAGCTGTCCCTTTATTATAACGAGATGCCCAAAATACTTTTTCATAATCTATTGTGTCACCATAAACAATAGGAGCTGCCGCATCGTAAAAATAAAGATGATTTTTACCTGTAATTTTCTGCAGCTCACTTGATAGCAGATCACTTGTTAATGGTCCTGTGGCAACAATTGTTATTTCTCCTTGCGGTAAAAAGACAACCTCTTGATTCACTATTTCTATTAAAGGATCATTTATTAATTTTTGAGTAACCATTTGTGAAAAAGCAGTCCTATCTACAGCTAATGCCCCACCGGCAGGTACACTAGTACTATCCGCACATCCCATAATTAATGAATTGAGGCTTCTCATTTCTTCTTTTAACAATCCCACTGCATTTGTTAAATTATTTGCACGTAATGAATTACTACAAACAAGTTCCGCACAAAGATCACTATGATGAGCAGGAGTCATTTTTTTTGGACGCATTTCATATAATCTTACTTTTATTCCCCTCCTGGCAATCTGCCAAGCAGCTTCACTTCCTGCAAGACCCGCCCCAATTACATTTATATGCCCCAAATTTTCGCCCTCCAACACTATTAAGATTTATTATCATTTTCTATTTCTTCTATTTCTTCTATTTCTTCTATTTCTTCTAGGTATTTACATTTTTCGTCTGAGCAAATATATTTATTGCCATTTTTTTTGCTTCTTTTTACAACTAAAACCTTTCCACACAGAGGACACTTTCTATTTGTCGGCTCATCCCATGAAACAAAGTCACATTCAGGATAATTACTACACCCATAAAATTTTCTACCTTTTTTTGACCAACGTATTATTACTTTTCCTTCTTCACATTGTGGGCACGTAACCCCAATCTCTTCTAAAATTGGTTTCGTATTGCGACATTCAGGAAAACCAGGGCATGCAATAAATTTTCCATAGCGACCTTGCTTAATAACCATGTTCCTACCACATTTATCACAAATTACATCTGTTTCTTCATCTGCTATTTCAATATTTTCAATTTCCTTATCCGCAATTTGTAATTCAACATCAAATGGCTTGAAAAATTGTGCCAGTATTTCCTTCCATTTACTTTCTCCTTCTTCTATGGAATCTAACTTATCTTCCATATTTGCTGTAAATTTTATATCTATAATTTCAGGAAAATACTTTTTAAGAAGTTCCATTACTAGAATACCTAAATCTGTAGGAGCATATTGTTTTTTTTCTTTAAATACATACCCTCTTGAAACAATCGTGTCTAATATGGGTGCATACGTACTTGGTCTACCAATTCCCTTCTCTTCCAATGTTTTTACTAACGTTGCCTCAGTGTAACGTGAAAGTGGTTGTGTAAAATGCTGTTTAGGTAAAAACTCATCTAGTTGTATCTCTTCCCCTTCCTTAAGCTCCGGAAGTATAACCCTTTCCTCATTTTCTTGTTCATCGCTACCTTCAATATATATTTTTGTAAAGCCAGGAAATACCATTACTGTTCCAGTCGCTTTAAAAGAATATATATTAACATTTAAATCAGCAACAGTTATATCCAAAACAGCCGAAGCCATCTGAGAAGCTAAAAAACGTTTCCATATCAATTTATAAAGTTTATATTGATCTTTTTTTAGATATTCTTTTATAGCATCAGGTTCTCTTTTAATTGATGTAGGTCTGATACATTCATGAGCATTTTGTATCTTTCCTTTAGCATTATTTTTACGTACCTCTTCTGCAATATATTCTTTACCATACACATCTTCAATATATCCCTCAGTATCGTTTTTAGCTTCCTCACTAATTCTAGTAGAATCAGTACGCATGTACGTTATCAAACCAATCGTACCCTCTTTTTTACTTAAATCCAAGCCCTCATACAGCTGTTGAGCAAGCATCATCGTTTTCTTTGCTGTAAAATTTAATTTTCGGTATGCTTCCTGTTGTAAGGTACTCGTAATAAAAGGAAATGACGGATTCCTTTTCTGCTTTTTTTTGGTGATTTTTTTCACTATAAAAGCCTCATTACCAATATTATCAATAATCTCTTTTACCTGATCTTTATTTTTTAATTCGGTTTTTTTTCCTCCAATTTTTATAAGCTTAGTCTCAAAATTAAACTTTTCTTTTCTCAATTTTGCTGTCAATGTCCAATATTCTTCCGATACAAAGTTATTTATTTCTTCCTCTCGATCACATACCAAACGAACAACTACCGATTGAACTCGACCAGCACTAAGTCCTTTCCTAATCTTACTCCAAAGAAGAGGGCTTAACCTATAACCAACAATTCTATCCAATACACGCCTTGCCTGTTGAGCTTCAACCCTGTTTATATTAACCTTGCGAGGATTCTTTATTGCCTCGGCTATAGTTCCTTTTGTTATTTCGTTAAACTCCACCCTACAATTACTATCCTCAGATAATTTTAAAATTTCTTGAAGATGCCAAGCAATAGCCTCTCCTTCACGATCCGGGTCAGTAGCAAGAAGAACCTTATCACTTTTCTTAGCATAGCTTTTTAACTCTTTTACAAGTTCTCCTTTGCCACGTATAGTAATATATTTTAATTCAAAGTCATTTTCCACATCCACACCAAATTGACTTTTAGGTAGATCACGTACATGTCCCATGGATGCCTTCACTACATATTTTTTTCCCAAATATTTGCCTATTGTTTTTGCTTTTGCTGGCGACTCCACAACAACCAGTATCTTTGCCAATTTTCTATCACCTCAAATACTTATATTACCTCATACTCTAACATAATATTTACCCGGTAATTGTCTAATTAAACCTTTGATTTCAAGTTCAAGAAGAATCCTAATTACTTTTCCCTGATCATCTGGATTTTTATCAAGCAATTCATTTATATTTACAGGTTCCCAGGATATATTATTATATATTTGTTTTTCACTTTCCTTAACCTCTTTACGTTTATCCTTTTGTTTATCATATACACATCTACTATATTCGTACCCAAGTTGTTCTAAAATTTCTTGAGGGTAGATAATCAGTTTCGCTCCCTGCTGAATCAAACGTAAAGGTCCAACACTATTAGGACTAACTACAGGTCCCGGTAACGCAAAAACTTCTTTCCCCTGTTCAAGAGCACAATCGCAAGTTATCAATGAACCGCTTTTGGCTTGAGCTTCCACAATAAATACACCCAAGCTTAATCCGCTAATTATTCTATTTCTAATTGGGAAGTTATAACTTAATGGTTCCGTCCCTGGTGGATATTCACTTAGAACAAGACCCCTTTTAGATATTTCGGTATACAAGCTTCTGTTTTCCCGGGGATACGGAATATCAACACCTGAACCTAACACCGCAATCGTCTCCCCATCCTCCTCCAAAGCACCTTGATGAGCCGCTGAATCTATACCACGAGCCATGCCACTGACAATCACTAACCCATTCTTACTCAATTCACCCGCCATTAACCTTGCCTGTCTCAGCCCATATGACGTAGCCCTACGTGAACCTACAATAGCCAAAGCTTGTTTATCTATAAGTGAAACATCACCACAGTAATAAAGAATACATGGAATATTAGATATTTGCAACATTAATTTTGGATAGGATTGATTTAATCTAGTTATGTAACCAATCCCTTTCCTACAATAATCCTCTTCTATCCTCAGTGGTTCAACTGTTTTTCTGCATACTTCAAAACGTTCTCTATGACTAATCGACATTCCTATTTCAGAAGCTATTTTTTTGCATTTCCAAACTTGTTCAAAGCATTCGTAATACTGATATAATTTCATAAAATATTTATTTAAATTTAAACCTAATATTTTATGAAGAGCCAAAATATATTTTTCATCTTCACGCATCATATGCCTCCTTCCCAAATACGTTTTCGAGGTATAGAGGCAAAATCCTTCTTCTGTTCCAAATTATGTTATCAATTAAGCTCTATTTTTTACCCACCATTTAGTACTCTACCTATTATATCCCATTATCCTGATTTTTCAATAAACTTATCAGAGTCTTGAGAGATCACAGGAAAGGGATCGATAATAATCTTCTCTGTATCATCTTCCAAAATAAAACAGCATGACCGTAAAAAATAATATTTAGCATTACATAATAGCCTTATTTTTTAATTATAAAGTTTTCTATATTATACGTCAAACAATAATTTTTTATAGAAAAATTTATCTATAGTATTTTCTATAATGTATTCTAATCAAAAATATTTCTTTTTATGAATAATCGAACAAATCCTATTACAATAAAGCCTATGATTGTCAAGCCAAACCATGTATGAATATTAAAATACATACTCATCTCATTTTGTAATAGGTATACCTGTGGATACGCATTGAGACTTTTCCTATACTGCACTATAAAATACCAAAGAAATATTCCCCAAGTTAATATATCCAAGACTCTAAATCTAATAGAGAAATTTCCAAGAATATGATCATACCATTTCCACAAACGTATTGTTATAATTAAGGCTACCACACCAACAATATACATAAACATCTCCTACTAAAGCTCCTTTTCATACACTAATTTTTTCATACTTTCTTCTAAACATTCTACCACGCAAATTAAATTTACGCTATATCTAGTTGACATGGCAACTTTTTTCACCTATAATATCTATTGTTGGTCATAGGGGCATGGCTCAATTGGTAGAGTAGCGGACTCCAAATCCGTTGGTTGAGGGTTCAAGTCCTTCTGCCCCTGCCATATATGAAATTTAATCCCGCAAAATTTTGCGGGATTTTTTTATACCACAAAAAAGGGAGTGAACCTCACTCTCTTTTTTGTTTCACGTCTCAAACATTAATATTATTTTTCCTGTTCCTTTTGTTTTTCCACATTTTCAATAATTTCCTTTGCAGTTTGTGCAGGTACATCCTCATATTGAGCAAATTCCATACTAAAGCTCCCTCGCCCTTGAGTAATAGACTTTAAATCAATTGCATATCTGTACATCTCAGAAAGAGGCACCTGTGCTTTTACAACCTGACATTCCCCTTGAGGTTCCATTCCTAATATACGACCTCTCTTCCCATTTAAATCACTAATAATATCACCCATATACTGTTCAGGTACTTGCACCTTCACATTCATCATCGGCTCCATTAATACAGGTTTAGCTTTCTCTACACCTTTTTTAAAACACATTTTAGCTGCTATCTTAAAAGACATTTCTGAAGAATCAACATCATGATAAGAACCATCATAAAGAGTTACCTTAATATTTGTCACAGGATAACCTGCTAAAGTACCTTCAGCCATAGCCTCACGAATACCTTTTTCAACAGCAGGATGGTAATTCTTTGGTACAGATCCGCCGAAAATTTTCTCATCAAACTCAAAATCTTTATCAGGAAGCGGTTCAAAGCGAAGCTTAACATGCCCATATTGTCCATGACCGCCAGATTGTTTTTTGTGTTTATACTCACACTCCGCTTTCCCCCTAATTGTTTCTCTATATGGTACACGGGGAGTTCGTGTATTAACTTCTACACCAAACTTCTTTTTCATCCTTTCAATAATAATATCCAAATGAGTTTCGCCCATACCCACGAGAATAGTCTCTTTTGTTTCCGTATTCTTCTCTACTTTAAGAGTAGGATCTTCTTCTGTTAATCTTACAAGTGCAGTACCTACTTTATCTTCGTCATTACGTGATTTAGTCTCAACAACAACCGGAAAAGTTGGATTCGGAAAATTAATACCTTCCAATTCTTCTGTTTTGTCCCTCACTCCCAACGTATCACCTGTGCTAGTGCTAGCCAACTTAGCAATAGCTACAATATCACCTGTCTGTGCCTCACTAACAGTTTCTTGATTCTTTCCACGCATAACAAGAAGAGAGCTATAGCGTTCATCTCTTTGTTTATTTACATTATAAACAGTCGAATCACTCTTTAACACTCCCCTAATAACCTTCACAAAGTTTAATTTGCCTACAAAAGGATCTGCTAATGTTTTAAATACAACAGCACTCAACGTTTCTTTGCTAATATCCTTATCTTCAATGTTATCAACAGGAGAAGGTAACATCTCAATGATTGCATTCATAAGAGGTTGAACACCTATATTCTCAAGTGCAGACCCACAAAAAACCGGAACAATCTTTGCATTCTTCACACCTTTTTTTAAGCCGTTAAAAACTTCTTCATCAGTGAGAGACTCCCCTTCTAAATATTTCATCAAAAGTACATCGTCACCTTCGGCCGCAGCCTCCACTAATGCTTCCCTATATTTATTCACTTCTTCTTTTAGATCATCTGGCACCGACAATTCATTATATTTATTACCTTCAAAATTACACACTTTTAGTTTTATTAAATCCACTACACCTGTAAAATTATCTTCCGTACCAATTGGTAACATCACAGGAACAATATTATTTCCAAGTTTTTCTTTTAATTTGTCTAACACACTATAATAATTAGCATTTTCTTTTTCCAATTTGTTAACAAAAATAAAACATGCCTTTCCCTCATTCTTTGTAGCTTCCCATTGAACCTCTGTCTGAACCTCAACCCCAGCTACACAATCTACAACAAGAATAACACTCTCAATAGCTCTCCTCGCACTTTTGACTTCACCTATAAAATCAGCATAACCGGGAGTATCTAATATATTTACTTTATGTTCCTTCCATTCTACCGGAGCAAGAGTAGCACTAACTGTAACTTTTCTCTTAATTTCTTCAGGAAGATAATCTGTTAATGTTGTCCCATCATCAACTCTTCCTAAACGCGTAGTGTGACCTGCATTAAATAGCATTGCTTCAACAAGAGACGTTTTCCCTGAACCTCCGTGTGCTAAAATACCCACATTTCTAATTTTATTACTTGTATATACCCTCAATATAGTTTCCTCCTTTGGAAGATTTTATTTTACTTACATCATAATTATTGCTACATTGAAAATAATCAAACATAACCTTAATTAATGATATAAGCACACAACCATACATCAGCAAGTAACTTTAAAATGCTCCCTTAATCAATTTTAACTAATTACACTTATACAAGAATATTTACTCAAATATTCTTAAAATCCTTCTTTATTATGTAAAATAATTTAACTAATTTTATTTCTAATATACTCCAAAAAGAAATAGTAATGATATTTTTCTGTTCTCTCTCATAATTATTTTTATACACATCCATGGGAGGGGCTAAAATGTCCAAACAATCTTTTCTTAAAGGAGCTTTTATTCTCGTAACAGCCAACGTATTAGTAAAAACCCTAGGATTTATTTATCAAATCTTAGTAATTAGAACCATAACTACTGAAGGCATCGGGATTTATAATATGATCTTTCCACTTTATATCACAGCTTTAGTTATAACAACTGCTGGAATTCCTCTTGCTGTCTCCAAGTTTGTAGCAGAAGAAACAGCCAAAGGCAATCACTACGACGCTGAACAGATTTTAAAAACTGCAATATCAATACTTCTTTTTTTATCTATCATAGTTTCTACATTTTTTATCTTAATTGCTCCTTACCTTATCACTTCATTCTATCCTGATCAAAGAGTGTTACCCGCCTTTATGTTTTTATTGCCTGCATTACTACTTGTAGGTATATCTTCAGCCATAAAAGGATTTTTCCAGGGCTTACAAGACATGAAACCAACAGCATACGCCCAGCTTATTGAACAATGTATTCGTGTTTTCTGTGGTCTTATTCTCGTATATTTCCTTAGTCCTTACGGTTTAATATGGTCAGCAGTTGGTCTTTCCATCGCCGTACTTACAAGCGAATTAGGAGGAATGATCTATCTTGTCCACCATTATAAAAAATTCTTTTCATTAAAACCATTCACTCTTCCTTCTTTTAAAATAGCTAAACGTCTTTTTTCTTTTGGAATTCCCATCACTATAACTCGCATCATCTTTACTACCGTTACCGCAATTGAATCTTGTCTCATTCCGCAACAATTAATAGCCTCCGGACATTCACTTTCTATGTCAGCATCTTTTTACGGAGAACTGACAGGCATTGCCTTAACTCTTCTTACTATTCCCTCCACACTCACATTTTCCTTAGCTACAACCCTTGTCCCTGCTATCTCGGAAGCTCAAGGCAAAAATCAAAAAAAATTACTTTGCCACCGAACATCCGAAGCAATTGGTATAACTCTCATCGTCGGCATTCCTTGTGCACTTATTCTCTATTTTTGGGGTCCTATAATTACAAAAGCCCTCTTTAATTCATCTCAAGCCGGTAGTTTGTTAAGAACATTATCCTTAGGCAGTGTATTTCTTTATCTTCTTCAGACAACATCCGGAATACTTCAAGGTCTTGGCTGTGTAAAAATTATCTTTCTTACTACTTTAACAGGTAACATTATAAAGCTATCCGGAATATATTTTTTGGGTTCACATCCCTTATTTGGTTCCACATTTATCGCATTAAGTTATGTCGCTAATTATTTAATTATAGCTATTTTGAATCTAATAATAATTAAATTCAAAACAGCTATGTTTTTTGACAAAGGATTTTTTATAAGAATCATCGCAACTAGTATTTTCTTTATTTATATACTAACCCGCTTAGAATATTTTGTATCTCAAAGTATAATTTTATTAATATTATTTTGTTTCTTCAGCATTTCAATCTTTTTCTTGACTCTTTATATTACTGGAGATAAATATATCCGCCTAATAACCAAACGACTTTTCAATAAAATCAACGCCCACTTGTAGAAGCAGGCGTCTTAGAATTAGATAAAAAAAAGTTTGACCTACGTCAAACTTTCAAATTCATAGCTTATCTAAGTCCCATTTATTTACTTCTTTAATTATTTGATAATTAGTTAAATCAAAATGGATAGGAGTTATTGATATATAATTTTGTTCAACAGCTATAATATCAATATCAGGATTAATTTCTTTTGATGGGATAATCTTTCCGGCAGGCCAATAATAAGTGTCTCCCTTTGGATCAATCCGTTTTTCATATTGATTATCATATTCCCTTACGCCTAATTTTGTTATCTTAAAACCCAAAATTTCTTCCTTTTTTACTGGCGGAATATTAACATTAAGCAATGTTCTACCAGGTAACACCATTTTGTTCTCTAGCATATATCTTACAAGATTTAAGGTAACCTCTGCTGCTACGCTATAATCGTCATAATCCCACGAACTCAAAGATACTGCGATAGAAGGTAGCCCCATGATAACACCCTCTATTGCTGCAGAAACTGTACCTGAATAAAGTACATCAGTACCAAGA
>Ga0265294_10006683_pt1 | contig 13789 bp, 7 predicted proteins | sample MunlanPumphouse3_FD_192504 | JGI IMG/M metagenome (GOLD analysis project Ga0265294, IMG submission 192504) | Groundwater microbial communities from a municipal landfill in Southern Ontario, Canada - Pumphouse #3 | ecosystem: Environmental > Aquatic > Deep subsurface > Groundwater | place... | reverse complement strand
TCGTCTTGATCAAAGCGCCGAACAAAATCGCCGGCGGTAGTGGGATCAGGGATAATCCTGGCGCCCAGGGCGTTGAGAAATCCTTCGTCGTTTCTCAACAACTCGATGTCCTGAAGGCGACTGCCGCCGGTCAGATAGTTGAACGCTATGTCAGCACATGGTCCGACTCGTGATAGGGAATGTGCCGTTTGAGCAAGGACAGCCTCCGGTCGATCTCAGCGACCAGCCCCGAGCGAAGGGCCAGCTGATGAATGTTGCCGATTCCGCCGCAGCCAATGCCCTGGCGGCGACTATCGACTTCATAGCGGATATTGCTGAGGGCGGCCACGTTCAAGTGTCCAGACAACTTGGGAGAAAAAGTTAACTGTACCGATTGATTAATATGGGTTTCGCCCCAGTCTCTATAACCGGTACCTGTTCTGTGGGCACAAGCCATTCTGTGATCCGCTGGAACCGAAACTCGAATACGTCGTGGCTACTATCGATCTCAAAGAATAGAAGCTTAAGCTCTTGCTCATATTATTAATCAACCTCCGGCAGCCAGTCCCCCGGCGACCCGGCGATCCTCTTGGGTATCCATATGGTTGAGAAAGCGCAAGACGAAGCGGTTCAAATTATCTCCTGGCCCGGGTCTTACTCCGGTGCCCCTAAACATGGTGGGAGGAAAACCGATATTTCGCATTCTTTTAATCACAGAAGACAATTTATTTCGAAGGGGATCTTCCGGATTTAAAAAGGTCGTGTTTACCTCCCGCAGCCGCAGACCGAACAACACGGTACAGAGGCCATATTTTAAAGCATCTTGATTTCCACCGTTCCTGCCATGATCGCAAAAAAATTGATAAATACGCTCAAAGACTCCATACTCTTTTTCCGGCGGCAGCAACGCAGTTTCTGGGTAGTAGCAGAGGCTCCTCATGATCGCCCAGAAAAACTGAGCTGTATTATTTTCCGGATAGGAGGGATCGGCATTAAACCGATCCACCAAGGTTTCCAACGACGATGATGTCGAAAAGACCCTCCCGGCGGCATAAAGCAGATTATGATGGTTGACTTGGCCCTGCTGGTAGATTTTCATCAAAAACGAGACAAAACCCGGAGGTGCATAAGCATACATAAATCCCATCAGCCGACACAGCTCGACACGATGTTTCCGGACTGACTCGAAGGTTTTGAATAAAGTTTCTCCAAGTTTTTCGGCTACTTCCTCGACTTCCGGATCGTCTTCCCTCACCGGTCCGAACAATCCGATATCAAAGGATTCCGGGTCGAATCGATCCCATCCCCAAGGAATCAAGAAGTGGTTTTCTTTATTTTTCAGAAAATATATCTGTTGGGTTGACAATATTCCGGTGGGCGGTACCTGATCCAGAAATCGCTTAAGGTCTAAACGTTTTTCTTTTTTACTGTGGATGCGCCCTCTGCCTGCCGCAACAAACGGATAGCCGTAACTGCTCTTTAGCTCGGGTTGCTCCGGGCGGGCGGCCTCTGTCATGTAATCCCAATTGAGCTTGACTTTGCTGCCCCTTTTGAAAACTTCGGATCCATCAGTGCTTTCCACGGTTACCACGGCAAATCCGGTGGCTGGCTTCATGGTGGCCTGAACCAGCACTTTGCAGTCGGCATCCAAGGGTTTGGGAAGCGAGGTCTTGATTTGTCGGCAGGCATGATCCCCACCTCGCTTCAAAATCATGGGAAATTCCCTGGATCCGGCTTTGATCAGCAGGGTGTCGATGGGTTCCGGCAGGGAGAATTCTTTTCCCCCTTCAACTTCCGTCTTATCCGGAATCAGGGGATAGAAATCCCAGAGCGGCTCATAGCCCAGTCTGCGAATTTCCGCCCATAGCCCATAGCTTGGCAAGGTATCCAAGTACGTCGGCTTCCCCATTTCCAAGCGGGTGCCGTACACCGCAGCCCCCTTGGCAATGGCATCTGCCCCGTCTCCGGGCATCCAAATTCCATGAATTTTTGGAAGGTCGTAAGGCGGTGATATCTTGCACCCTCGTTGCTGCAACGTATCACCCGCCATTTTCACCCAGGACGGAAGCGTTTTCGGGGTCAAGGCACCGCAGAAAACCACACCCAGGATTCTGCTTTTTGGCTTTTTTCGAAGTAGCCGATCCAGTTGCTCATAAAGCATCTGATCCCAAGCTATCCCGGTGTCTCCATGATACGTTGCCGGCAACACGGATATGGACTTTTCGGTCAAGCCTGATAGTATAGAGGACCGCTTCACCTGCACCCCCCAAATTCTGTCAAGCATATCCAAGCCAGGATTCCAGTATCTCCACTGATTCCCCTGACTCCAGATCCGTTGAAGGTCATTATCGGACCATGGGATTTGAGCCATCGCCAACCAAACTTCTGGAAAACCCGTAAACGCCTGCCAGAACGCTCCAGTATCGATATTCGGGAAAACAGTTTCGATCATTCCCGCCGCCCAGTCGATACCTGCCAAGGAAAGAGATGACATGGGACGGTCCCGCAAGGGTAGGGCATAGCGCCGCCCCTCAAATACTCTTAGCCTCAGCTCGAATCCGACGAATTCGAATCCGTCGGGACCTGAATAGATCACGGCAAGAACATCTCCGTCTTCAAGCTTGTCGGCGAGTTTTTCGCCTTGGGCATCAATCCATGCCATAGCGGCCGCGATCGGGCGCCACAACAGTTGTACGTTTCCAAAGCCTTTGGATTTCAGCTCTCGGAGTAAACTCTCCTGACCGAATTCATCCAATTCATCAGGAATGGCGACAATAATGGAATCGCCCGCCTTGCCGGAGGCATGGGTGTTTTTGAGAACTGCTGTAATATGACTGGCCAGAATCCTGGCGATCGGAAAAGACACCCCTCCATCGATTTTCCATCGAACCGGTCGGTCACCGGCATCCACTAACGCTTTCCATGCACAAGAGACAGGAACTCGACGGAGGTAGCCTTCGAGGGAAACCCAGGCTTCAGGCGGCCAAGGCATCCCGGAATGAATCCGTTCTTCTTCTGCTTCCCGGCCGGTGAGGATCGCACCGAGAGGATTTCTTGGCAACACAACATCAGCTAGGAAAAAATCGGCTGCCAAACAACCGCTTTCCGGATTTGTCACACTGTCCTTGAGTCCAAATGCCGAACAGCCAAACACGCTCATAACGTTTCCATTACAGGAGAGATTCGAAGGTTTGTTTCAAAGCTTCCTTGACATCCTGTACGGCCGTTCCCCACCCTAAAGGATCGGCCGGTACCGATACAAGGCTCACGCCGTTTTTATTGGAATAGCGGCCAAGTTCAACATCTTCGAGGCGACTGCATAGCACCAAACCCGATAAGCGAGGGAAGCCGCTTCTTCGCTCACCGAGCACAGTGCTATGGTATTTGAGTGCCCGATCGGCGGAGGCGAGGATATCGGCAACTTGCGGGACGTTGCCGGCTCCCGCCGTGTGAACCCCCCATACCACAATGACCTTTTGTTGAGGGGTAACGCCACCCAGCGAATTCAAAACAAGAAACTGATGCCCGCCGGTCCGCCCCAGCAACTTAGCCAAGTAATGTTTGTCGCTGTCCCTGGGGTGAACGATCTCCAATACGGCACTGGCTTCACCAAGCTTGCCTTGCCTTCGATGTGAAACCAGAAAAGGCCCCGGCTCAGACCCCGGTACGATCCTGCACCCCATGGCCTGTTCTCGGCGAAGATGGAGCAAAGATTGGGCAATCTCCGCAACAAACAGCCTGTCTTCTCCTTCTGCTGTTTTGGGGTATTGTTCTTTAAGCATAACCATGGCGGCATTAACCAGAAACCTGGTGATATCGGACCAAGCCCGGGTCTGCCAGTCCCAGAATCGATCTTCCTCGTCTTCGCGTTTAAGGAGGCGCGAGTACCATCTCCACATTTCGCGATAGCGCAGATCGTTTTGCAGAACATAGTTTGGTCCACTGTTCGGGGAGGGCCGGGAGATCTCTTCCATGTTGGGTTCGTTGAGAAGGCGTCCACAAAGGCGCTGATACGAGGCAACGAGCCTCGCTCTTTTGGATTGCCTGAAGTTGGGGTCGAATCCGACCTCGTTTTGCAGGTAACGAGCCGATTCTTTCCGGCATCTTCGGATAAAGTCTTTCAGCACCTGATTTTCGAGGGTGTTAAAGGATTCTCGACGGGTGACGGCCATAATCCGCTGCTTATGCCCCCCCTTTTCCGCCACGGTCCGCCCTGGCTGCCGGATCAACCAGTCTAGGCATCGTATATCGGTTTCACTGACTCTGCTGGTGGGAAGCAGCTGTCGCTCCCGGAGAAGAATTTTTCGAGCGCCTTGAACAATTCCGGGCATCTTCTGCTTAATCTGATCGGCTATTTTTACGATAAGACCCATGCGTGGTTCACTGCCGTCGCTGCCTAAGGTGCCGATGAATTGCCAGACCTCACCCCATGGCACATTTTCCCCACGTTGCCAGTTTTTTCCAGCTTCATCCAGCAGATCGTCGAAAAACTGACTCCATGCAAGAACCGATCGCGCCAACCCGCTTTCTACAGACGAGCCGTCGCTTCCGTCCCCAGCGACCAACCGCGGCAGAGCGCCGATTGGAGCCAGAGTCACGGCAAAATACCCGCTTCCTGTTTTCGCTCGAATATTGCCCGATCGCCCGTCTCCCGCGAGCATGCCATAAGGCGCCTCATATACCTGATACTTTGATGTCCCGGGAGGGAAAGCGGTTCCCAGTGGCAAAAACCGTTCATAACGGGAAGGAAGAATCAGAGAGGCACCTCTGGCCAAGGATATCGTGGGACTTCCGTAAAAAGGAAATTCGACACGGCCATCGACAATGTCGATGCTTTCATCGGCCATGCCGACAGACCATGGCCAGAGATGAATCTGGGCCTCAATTTCCTCGAAAAAACCCATCAATCGTTCTCCGGCAACCGGGTCACTCCCGCCCATAGAAACATGCCTGCCGAGCTGTCCTTTCTGGACTTTTCGAAAGTAGTCTGAAGCTCAGGATCGTCGAGTCCCTCGATAACCCCGGCAACTTCGTCAAGAGCCATCATCGCCGCATCTTCGTTAAGATCGAGACCCCGAAGTTTCGGAATGATTTTCTGTTCCACTTGGTCTGCAAAAGCGCGCTTGTAATGATTTCCGGATCCCACGTCCGGATAATTGACCACATAAGTTCCGATGGCTTCCTGTACTCGATAACCGAAAGGGCGTCCAATCTGACTCAGCGCACTGTTGAGCCGTGTCGTCCACCCCTGGATCTCCCGGCACCACGGGGCCGCCGAATCAAAGGGTTTTACCCAGGTTTTCCAAAGGATTCTGGGGACGTATCGCGTGGGCCTGTATCCGTTCCCGTTTCCATTTTCCGGGCGCGGCCATACGCCGTCTGCCGGTTTACCGAACCGCAGGATATTGGACCGGTCCAGCACCTTGTCCGAGAGCGTCTGAGTCGTTTCATCCTCGTTCATCGTGCCGACAAAGAGCATATTGTCGCCGACCCAGATGCGAAATCTCCCTGCACTTGCCGGGCCTGCATCCAGAACGAATTCCGCCCGTTCACGTTCGATCCGGTTTTTCGGTTCATCGATGAGCCGGCGGATTTCAAGCTTGGAAAGAAATTCGCTGAAGTAATACTCTGTTCTTGCCAGATTCATCTCATCGAGAAGAACCAGCAGCATCCGATCTGACGCTTGGGATCCATCGAGAATCGGATACCGCTCCACTGGAAAATTGTAATCGTCCATCCGGATCATCGCTCTGGAAAGATCGGTAGCCTTGTATCGCTTCTCCAAATAATTATAGAAGCCGAACAGGTCCTGCGGCGAATCCCATCGCGGTTGAACAGCCATCACCAGAGAGTGCATGCCCATGTATTTGGCATACTTTAGCGGCAGCAAGGTTTTTCCGGTGCCGGAAACGCCTGCTAAAACTGTCAGAGGGTTTATGCTTTGGCATTTCAGCGAGGTATGAAAAGCAAAAACCACCCGCTCGGAAAAATTGAGCCCTTGATCACGCAAACAAACCCGTAAATTTTTCAGAGCATCAAGTTCATCAAGCTTTTCATAGGAACCATCGCTAAACTCCGCTGCGGAAAGGCAGGGGGGGGACACCCTCAAAAGATCGTCAAAGGAGCTTAAACCCAAGGCTTCCTTAGGATCAACGGATTCCGTCTGAGTCAACTCCTCCTTCATTTTCAGAGTCTGTCGCTCCAAAGCCAATTTTTCATGAGACAGGGCGCTGAGTTTCGCTTCTACTCCAGCTGCTTCACGGTGGATTTCCCGAAGTCTCTGTTCATCGTCATCGGAAAGCTTTCGGGCGGCTTCAGAGCTGGTGTTCGCCTCGTTTGCCTTTTCCAATGCCTGCTTTTCCAATGTTTCGGCCTTTTCGATCTCGGCCTGAATCGTTTCTTGCTTTTTCTCCAGATTCTGATTCTCGGCGCTCAATGCCACGAGTCTGGCCTCGGACTCCCCGATTCTCTGCGCAACGGCTTCCCCCTTGGCTCGCATCTCATTCAAGGCCTCTGTTGCCACAACAAGCTCAGAGCGCTTTCCCGATAGCGTCTTTTCAATCTCAAGCTTTTTTACATTCACTTCGGTCAGAAACGTCTCAAATTGTTTTTCCGCAGCCTGCTTCTCGGATTCGAGTTTTGATACTTCAGCTTTTATTCGTTCGAGAGTCTGATTTCCCAATGTTTCGTCCTTTTCGATCTCGGCCTGAATCGTTTCTTGCTTTTTCTCCAGATTCTGATTCTCGGCGCTCAATGCCACGAGTCTGGCCTCGGACTCCCCGATTCTCTGCGTAACGGCTTCCCCCTTGGCTCGCATCTCATTCAAGGCCTCTGTTGCCGCAACCAGATCCGAACGCTTTTCCGATAGCGTCTTTTCAATAATTTGTTTTTCGTTTTCGATCTCAAGTGTTTTTACATTGACTTCGGCAAGAAACGTCTCAAATTGTTTTTCCGAAGCCTGCTTCTCGGATTCGAGTTTTGATACTTCAGCTTTTATTCGTTCGTTGGTTTCGGTGATGAGATATTTTTGATTTTCGAATTCTCCGACCTCTTTTCGAAGATTCTGATGCTCATTTTCTTTTGCAGAGCATTGCCTTTCGAGATCAGCCAATAGGCCTCTGAGTCTTTCCTGCTCTTCACGCTCGGCAGTCAGCCGTTCCAATTCAGCTTTCTGAGTTTCCATCCATTGGCGTCTGGATTCTATGTCGGCCTGAAGTATCTGCTTTTTGGCGGCCAGATCGGCTACATGTTGCACACCTTCTATGGTTACATTCATCCGTTTACGACTGTATGCGTAAAAACCGAACATGACCAGAAGCAGCAAAATAGTCACGGCTCCGGACAAGAGCCAAAGGCCTAATGGGAGATATGGCAAGCTGACGCCGTCCATACTGATTCCTTTCTTTCTTGTTATATCTTGCCTATAGTAGTTTATTGATCGGTATTTTGGCTGGTTGTTTGATTGTCAGCCTTTTTTACGGTTTTGAATTCCTGCTCCAGCGCTTGCATCCGGTCGATAAGTCCTGAAAGTCTTTCTTGCACCGACTGCAGCGTTTTGAACAAGGCGCCCTCCTTCTCATCGAACTGTGCGCGAACCGGACTGATGAGCTCTTTTACGGCGAAAACCTCTTTATCCAAGTCCGACCGAGCCTGGATAAAGGTGGCCAGATCCTCTTCGAGACGGCCCATGAGCCTGCTCAGAGCTTCGTCGGCAGCCTGAAGTTTTCCAATAGATCCCTGGACGGACTGGCCGGAAGCTTCGATGTTTTTGGTGACAGTTTTGAGATTTCCAACCTCAAGTGATACCGCTTTCGTCTGTTCGGAAATGACACGAGCCTGAGCATCCACGGCGACGACTGACTTGGCAAATCCCTGGGTCTGGGTGTTGAGCCCTTGGAGTGCGTCGTCAGCGGCTTGTTTCGAGGCCTGCAGTCCATCGGCGATAGCATCGAATCGTTTCGACAAATCTTTCAGTTCGCCGGTGTCCTGGGTCATCTGGTCCAAAATCTGTTTTTTGTTCTGCTGTTGCTTCTCTAATCCGGCGATATCAGCTTTCAGTTGACTGGCCTGCTGTTGAAGGTCACTGGTACTTTTCCGCAGTGTTTGCTCCTGCGTCTGGAGTGCAGCTGTCTGTTGCTCCAGACTCTGGGCTTGAGATCGTGACGATGCCATCTGGCTTTGCAAGGCAGCAGATGCCTCCCGGGCGGCCTTTGAAGCCGCCATTGCCTCGGTGTGCTCTGCCTTGGCTTGTTCGAGGGTGGTCCTGGCAGTTTCAATCTGAGTTGTCAGACTCTCTAAAAGCGTTCTATCGCTTTGGACCTTTCCATCCAGATCGCTTATTTCTCGTGTCAGGGTTTGTTGGCGATCCTCCAGCGTAGGAAGTTCAGTTCTCAAAGTGGTATAGGCCTTTTTGTCCCGATCGAGAAGTCGACGTTCGGAGTTTACCTGGCTTCGTTCCTGTTCGATATTGACGATCTTCCATCCCGCGAGTACCGTCAGCAAAACCACTACAGCAACCCCTGATGCCAGCAGCCATAGGGGCGGAAAGAATTGATCTAGGGGGATAGTCTTTTTCTTGATCGCAATCATTGAAGAGTCAGGTTGAACTGAATTGATCGGATCATGCGTCACGTCAGTCATGTTCACTCCATACGTTTTGGATTTTCTCCACGCACCCTGGCATGTCCTCCCTCAGCTGGTAGGTCCAGAATCGCATTACCTTCCATCCGAGACCCTGCAGTTGAATATCACGCCAGAGATCATCCATTTTTCGTGTGCCGTCGGAATTTCGATGGCAGTCTCCATCAACCTCAATGTCGATTTTCAGCGGTGAATCGTCCTGCCGAACAAGGGCCATATCCAGCCGACGGCTCGATACCGGAAACTGCGGCCGAGGTTCCAGCCCCTTTTCCACAAGGGCTTGAAACAGTTTCTCCTCCCATGGAGACTCATGGGGGTGCCATGGTCCATGATGCGAAGTCGTGGCGGTACGCTCAATGGTTCCGGCAAGCTGCTCCACATGGCGGATACCGCAACGTCTCGCCCATTCCCGATTGCCCACGACATGGAGCACCGCCCGCGCACGACTGACGGCAACGTTGAAAAGGTATCCGGTCTCTCTCAGAAACGATATCGCGCCAGCGGGCATGTCCGGCCCGGCGCACAGGCTGAAAATAATAACGTCCCGCTCGTCGCCCTGAAACCCATGGGCCGTATCCACATGAGTCTGTGCACGAATGAGGGCTTGGTGAAATATTGTCTCGCTCTCGAAAAGGATGTCCCTAAGTCGATTGGCTTGCTGTCGAAAAGGAGCGACCACCCCCAGGGTTCCTTTGAAATGATTATCCAGCAGCATGGTCCGAACGATTTGAATCACCTTATCTATTTCTTGCTGGCAGTAGCACCCACTTCCACCTCCGCTTTGAACCTGACCTGCGACATCGCTCCAGTGAATGCCGGTGGTCATCCCTTGCGGCACCGTCAGTCGATTTTGATCTGTGGCCACCCGCAACCGGCCGCCGTAAAAGGCCAGATTGGAATACCCGGCGATCTGAACATCGCTTCGATACGTCTCACCCAGAAAAACCGGTTCGACGCCTGGGGTACCGGCAAAAAGATCGTAGAGAGAACTCTCGGTATAGGCAAATCGGACATCCTCTACACGATTGAGCCCTACCTGACGGCGAAGAATGGTATCTCTAGAAGTGGTCAGTTTGGATGTGTGTGTAAGCTGGAAAGGATCTCCGACCACCCCGGCCCGACGAGCGCGGTAGAGGATGGGGATGGCCGAAGGAATGTCCGATTGGCTGGCCTCGTCCACGATGGCCAGATCGAACATTGCCGGAACAAGAGGGATACGCGACCCGACTGAAAGGCTGGTAACAGCCCAGCATGGAAAAGCCTGAAGAATGTGGGAGCTACGTTGTTCGAGAATCCGAACCGTTTCGGCATGAATGACACGCTCCTGTAAACCTGTGCGCATGGCGTTCAGGGAAGCACGAAGCCCCTCCAGTTGTTCCCGATCCGCGCCAGATGGGAGACCGCGCCGGCTGTCCAGGTCCAAGGCCGTGGCCCGGCATGTCACCTCCCGGATACGCCGGGAAAGATCCGCCACGGCTTGGGTGGTATCTTCCAGCAGAGGCAGTTCGGCCAGTTTTGACTCAATAGGATGGCATTGGATCCGCAAACGGGCATAGGCCGTGGCCTTTTCCAGTATCGGTAGGATCGGCGCCAGAGCCTTGAGCGCCTTTGTTGCGAGGAACAGTGTAAGTTTGGGGGCACCCGGAATGTAGTTCAACCGGCGACGCGCTGCAAGATGCGATGGAAAGACCTTAACCGTCCGGATCAAATCGAGAAATCGCTCGAAAGAAAAAGGAGGGGACGACGGGCCGAAAAGCGCGCGGACCGCTTGGATCATCTTGGAAACGGCATTGGCTGGAAAACGCTCCGGTTGGTCGTCGAGAAAGGTTACCATCTCCCCGGGCAGATCCCGGGCCAGAAAACTCATCCGCTCTTCCAGTTCCCCCAAGGTTGTTCCGGCCTCGGCAGCTTGTCTGGCGTAATCGGCATTCCTTCCACGTTCCGCCAGCAAGACCCCGATTTCCTCTTTGGCACGATCCAGATGTTGAACCATGACCGGATCACGCGGTTCGGTAAGCATATTCCGGATCGCATCGACAAATGTGAATTTGAGGTTTGGATCCTCCTTGGCATTGGTACGAATCATGAGGGGGCGCCCATCGACGTCTGTCAAACGACCCAAAACCGCATCAATAGCCTTGTGGTTGCGACTTGAAAAGAGCACGCTCTGTCCAAAAAGCCGGGCGTTAGCAGCAGCAGCCGAGACCACCTGGCTCTTTCCCGTCCCCGGGGGACCGGTGACCACAGTGGCTGATCGGGTAAGTAAGAAGGCCGTAGCCTTACGCTGTTCGGCGTTGAGTTCATCCGTGTCGGCTACCAACGCCTCATGCAGAAGCGCCTCGGTTTCGCCGTTTCCAAAATCCCCCTTCGGATTAAAAATGAAACGAAGGGCTGTTTCGTCTAAAACTTCGTCCGGCGCTTTCTCGATGACCGACAACTCTTTGAGCAACGTGGCGCTATATTTGGTGCGCTTGGCCAACATGAGCACAGCTCGGTTGTAGATCCCTGTTTCAAAGGGTTCAGATAGGGAATGGTCCGAAACATAATCCATTTTCAAAGGGTGTCGGACCTTCTCCGGCATAAATGCTGCCAAAGCAGTAACCAGGTTTTCGAGATTCGGCGCCAACTCGCCCCGTTCCAAGCCAGGGGCCTCGTCTTCAGGCCGTGGACAGTTGATGAACCCGCAGGCCGAAAGAAAGCTTCGCTGCCGTTCGGGTTTTCGGGAAAATGCGTATTCGAGCCACCCCAGGTTGACTTCCGGGCAAGAATTTTCGCAACGAACGATCAATCCGTCTCGGGAGATTGTATGCTCCACAGGGAAAAAGAAAATGGGTCGAATGATGGCCACATCCGGTTCGTCTTCTTTTTTCTTATAGAAGGCCTGAATGGGGTACCCGATCACGAGGGCATCTTCTTCTGTAGCGCTGGGAAGCGCATTGACAAATCCTGAGAGATGCGGCCCAAGGGAAATCGAAGTCTGCCAAGGTCGACCAGGTATAGGGTACCAGGGGCCTGCCTTGCGGAGGTAGATGAACCGCCTGCCGAGTTCATTCTGAAAGGCCGAGGCATCGGCCCCTTCCTCGTTGCGCATACATTGGCGATAGTAGCCCAGCAATTTGCGAAAGACTTCCCAGCGGCCGCGTGCAGTATCGGACTCAGTTGATGCTGGATCGGGTTCAGTTCGTTGCACGGTGCTGGAAGCATCTGCTATAGAGCAAACGGAAAGTGTCTCTGCAGACAGCGGTGGTGGACATACGACGGGTTGAAAAGGACTTTTCTTCGATGAGAAAGGGGCAAACCACCGACCGTTTCGATGTTCGACCAGACCATCCCGAAGCATGCTCCGGAGGAGACCACTGACTTGGTAATCAGCTGCGGGTAGATGATGAAATCTCAAGCGAATTGCCATGTCCCTCGTTGATAAAGGAACAGGAGAGGTGCGAAGCGTGTTCTCCATGTATTCTATATAGGCACCGTTCAGTCCGCTTCGCAGATCGCTCACTTCGCCACCACAGTGATTCAACTTAGAATTCAGCCGCTCAAATTTTCTCTTATAATATCAAAAACTATCTTATAGGCATGATCAATATTGACAGCTTCGTAAAAAGTCCCAGGAAAAAGTGACGGATGCAATATGTACCCCATTAATGCTGATTACCACATTATATTGCGGTAGTAATTATGTTTTCCGACTTTTTACGAGGTCATTAATATTTGGGTAAGCACATTTTTGTATCAATCAATTCCTATTGAGTCAATGTAAATTTGATACAGTGTAGGGAACAAATAAACTGTCCGGACTTGTAGCGCATGATTTGTCCGGTTTTATTATGCGCCATGGGAGGTGCGTATGAAGCCGACAGCATTGCGACAGGAGGTTCGGAAGATGAGATTTGAAGAAGCGTATTATGGATGGACAGAGAAACGATTGAGTCAGACAGAGGCGGCCAGGTTGTTAGGCGTGTGCGAACGCAGTTTCAGGCGGTACATCGACAGGTACGAGGAGGAAGGGCTCGACGGATTGATTGATAAGCGACTGGAGCAGGCGTCGCATCGTCGGGCGCCGACGGAAGAAATCTTCGCATTAACGGAGCTTTATCGCAAGCGGCATCTGGGTTGGAATGTCAAACATTATTACAGTTGGTATCGTCGAGACGGAGGCAGACGCAGCTACACCTGGGTAAAGGGTCGACTGCAGGAAGCCGGGCTTGTAAAGAAAGCGCCAGGACGGGGCAAGCACCGTAAAAGGAGAGAGCCATCGCCTTTGCCGGGAATGATGATTCACCAGGACGCCAGTGCTCACGAGTGGGTTTCCGGCCAGAGATGGGATTTGATCGTCACCATGGATGATGCAACCAATGAGCATTATGACATGTTTTTTGTCGAGCAGGAAGGCACGGCTTCAAGCTTTCGCGGGATCAAGGCAGTGATCGAGTCGCGGGGGCTTTTTTGTTCTTTCTACAGCGATCGCGGCAGCCACTACTGGCATACGCCCAAGGCTGGCGGCAAAGTGGACAAAACCAACCCGACCCAGTTCGGCAGGGCGATGAATCAGCTTGGCATCGAGATGATTGCGGCATATTCTCCCCAGGCTCGGGGGCGAAGTGAAAGGGCGTTCGGTACGCACCAGGGGCGGCTGCCCAGGGAACTGAGTCTGTATGGGATCAACACAATAGGGGCGGCCAATCGTTATCTGAGAGAACATTATCTGCCGGCATTCAACCAGGAGTTCATGCAGCCGGCCCGTGAGCAGGGATCGGCTTTTGTGCCTTTCAGGGGAGGCAATTTAGACGACATTCTGTGCGAACAATTTGAACGCAGGGTAGGGAACGATAATTGCGTAGCGTTTAGAAAGCTGAAGCTGCAGATACCGCCCAACGAATATCGAATGCATTATGTGAAAGTGCAAGTCCGGGTGCATCGTTATCCGGATGGCAGGTTGGCAGTTTTCCACGGTCCTCGAAAGCTGGCTGAATATGATAAAAAAGGAAGATTGCCAGATTTAGAAACAGATGCGGCAGCGTCAGTCTGCGGCCTTGGACCCGCTGGAAAAATCCCTCCGGTCCTATTGCCTACGGGATTTTCCCAGCTCCGGCCGATAGCGGACAGTTTATTTGCTACAAAACCGGACAAAACTATTTGTTGCTAACATGTTTTAACATTTAAATTA
>Ga0265294_10006682_pt1 | contig 13792 bp, 11 predicted proteins | sample MunlanPumphouse3_FD_192504 | JGI IMG/M metagenome (GOLD analysis project Ga0265294, IMG submission 192504) | Groundwater microbial communities from a municipal landfill in Southern Ontario, Canada - Pumphouse #3 | ecosystem: Environmental > Aquatic > Deep subsurface > Groundwater | place... | reverse complement strand
CGGCATATGCCCACACGCCATTGGTGTACCGGGGGCTTGGATATGGGGACCTCCCGTTTGTTTTGTTCAAGAGCAAGGTGGACCAGATACTGGCCATGCCGGGGGAGCATGTCGGGACGGGGACTCCGCACGGAGACTCTGTCGGCATCGGGACCATACGGGAAGCGGTGCGCGGGCTTTCCGACCCTGTCGCCGTTTTTGACTCGATGGACAAGGACGGCAACAGACGTGCGGGGCAGTTCGTTGTCCTCGTGGACGTCCTTGATTCCAAAGGGAAGGAAGTCGTCGTGCCCCTGCACATGAACATGACCGCGGCACACATAGCCGTAGACCAGATCGCAAGCGTGTATGGCAAACCGAAAGAGAAAATCAGGAATTGGGTGGAAAAAGGTTTGTTGAGGTATGTGGACAAAAGAAAAGCCAGCAGATCCGAATCCATGCAGGTGCAATTCCTGGGGGAGCGACAATCTCTGGCTTCTGGTTCCAGTATCATCACCCGCGACCGGATTGTCAAGAAGTACGGGACGAAGGGGACGCTCTTCGAGCCGGCCGCCAGTCAGGCGGAATACGGGGAGACGGAGGAAAGGCTCAGGGCCGACCCCGGAAACAGCAGCATACTGTTCGAGAACAACGGCACGGAGAATGCCGAGCACGACGCTTGCCATATCGAACCGCACGCCGCATGTGTTCACCATGCTCGGGATGCCGAGCCTGCCCGTGGAGATGTACCGCGACAAGCTCGCGAGGGGGCTGTATCTTGACGAATCGCAAAGACACAGCCACCGCAACGGGCTGGACAAGGGGATCGTGAAGCAGGTCGTGCGCGCGTTCGCGAACCCACGGTATGTGTTCGATTCGTCGTCCGTCCCCGGCGCCCTCGTCTCCGTCTACGATGTGAGGGACAGGGAAGGCAAACCCGTCATGGCATCATTGGTGAGCGCCGCAAAGGCCAACCGCATTGAGGTGAACCTGGTCACCAGCATATACGGCAAGACGGAGAAACGGTTACAGGAATGGGTGGATGAGGGACTGCTCAGATATGTCGACGATACGGAAAAGCCGGAGGGTATCTTAAGGCTCCAATTGCCGCCAGCGCGCCCTTCGGCTTCTTCCCCAAACATACTACGCAAATCACGGATTGTCAACGAAACGTCACCGGCGTCGCAGTCTTCCGATCCCCTGATGATCAGGGAGCCGGAGAATGACGGCCCAAACATGGAAGACGTCTCCTCCAACGGGGGCATCCTCTTCGAGCCGACGGATGAGGAGCGGAAACGGTATACGGACGACTGGCGCGCGGATGTGAGGAAGGCGGTGGAGGAGCATTATCTTGTCCCGGACGTCGTCCTGGAGAAATTCAGGGGGGAGGACTGGGCGGACCGCGAGATGCGTTTCCGGGCGGCGCTCATGTTGCCGGAGAACCAGTGGTGGTTCGAGGCGGCGACAGCCGCGGATGATTTCGACGCGTTCGTGGACGCGCTGAACGGCCAGAGGAGGCAGGATAGTCTGGAACCGTTCGACATCGACGTGAAGGGGCATACCGGCGAGGACTACGACTGGGCAAGACGCCTGTGGGATTACGCCCATCTGGAACCGCCTGTGCAGAAGGACAGGGAATTTGTGAAGAACATGACAGCCGACAGGAGCTCAATGGTTTCCTGCGCGAAGGCGCTGCGCGGATATCTCGTCCCCCAGCTGATCCGAACGAAGAAGAACGGGACGAACATATACGGGCAGCGGTACGTTTACAACTCATGGCCCGGCGTGTCGACCAAGGTCTCGAGGCTGACCTATTCCAGCACCGAGGAGGAGGTGGAGGCGGCGAAGGATCTTGTCCGTGCCAATCCGCACCCCTACCGGCGGGCCTTCGACTATTCCGTCAGGCAGACGCAGGAGGCGAAGGAGACCGCGGCCGGAGGGGCGGCCAACAGCTACGGCCTTGAGGATTACCTGGAGGAGGTCGGGGACAACGCCCTTGACGCATGGAGATCGGTCGAGCGTGACGCGGCGAAACGTGAGTTGCAGCAATTACGCGAGGAGAAACGCAACAAAAGGCTGAAGGATCTTGGCGTGACGGAAAAGACGGCCGGAGGGCTTGCGGGCGATGACGTCCTGTCCCGTGACGCAAGGGACGCGACGGTGGCGAAGGAAGCCGCGCAGGAGGGGGCCGTCGTCAGGGAAGCGTCAAGCGCCGGGAAAAAGGTAGCGAAAGCAAAGGCGGAGACCAAGGCGCTCGGCAAGGAACTGGAAGAGGCCCGGCATGAACTCGAGGTCGCCGGTGACGAGTACGCCGACCTGCTCAAATCCCTCGGCGCCGCGGACAGGGAGGCGGACGACAAGGCCGCTTTCCTCAATGCCTACGGCAAGGAGAAGGCGCGGCAGGCGGATGAACTGAGAACCACCCTGCCCAACGGGATGGTCCTGCAATGGGGGACGGTCAGCGGCATGACCGGGAACGTCACCCTGCCGGTCGCCTTCTCCAACACGAGCTACAGCATCGTGGCGACCACATCGGGGACGTCAAGGGCGTCCTCTGAGCTGGGGGCGATCACATACCCGGTCAGCGCTGGTGCCTTCTACATCGACACAAACTGCGGGTACTCGTCCAAACACACGGCGCGGTGGGTGGCCGTCGGCTACTGAAAGGGGGGACAAAATGAAATACTGGAAGGACGGCTTTTACGACGGCTCGGCAAACAGGGCCATACCCGAGGGGGCGGTGCGGGTCACCGACGAACAGTGGCGGGCGTTGCTTGACGGCCAGTCGGAGGGCAAGGAGATCAGGGATGTGGACGGCGTGCCCACGCTCGCGGAGCGCACCGTCACCACGACGGAGCTGGAGTCACGGGCACGGGCAAAACGGGACGAACGGCTCTCTGCCGTGGAGTGGCGGGTGTCCCGGCACGACACGCAGGTACGGCTCGGCGTCACGCCGACGGAAGCGGACATCACCCCGGTGCTGGAGTACATGCAGAAACTGAGGGACCTGCCCACACAGGAGGGGTGGCCGGAGAAGGTGGAGTGGCCGGAGATACCGGAAGAGTAAAACTTATTCTGGTTCTACGTCTTTTTGTTCTTCGTATGGCCTTGGTTCTGGAGCGATCTTCTCTCTGATTGCTTTCAGATCTTTTGCTATAGATTCAATGGCTTCCAAGAATCTTTTGACCGCGCCGTCTTTTTCATCAAAATAAATGCCTTCCATTTTGAAACTCCCTTTTATTATTATAGCACACCACTTTTTTCCCTTTTTTGACGTTTCCCGACCATCAGCCAGCCTCTTTCCCGTGTATTACCATCTGATACATGAAAGGGGACCTGCCGACACAGAAGGGATGGCCGGAAAAGGTCACATGGCCGACGGGACCAGAGGGATAAACAAGCCTCTTTGGTTGTCAAAACAGAGAAAAATTATACAGAAATCCATCAAAATGGAGTCTCTCAAGAATATCCGTTATGCCGATTGTCCATTATACTGAAAAAAACGATGTTGATGCGGGACGGGAGGGGATGCAATGAAAGATGAAGAGATACTGAAACTTGTGCTGAAGGCTTTGGAACGGCTCCATAATGAAGACCAGTTTTTGCTTGACAAAGATCTTTGTGAGCGTTGCATCATGCATAAGCTGGCGGAAAAAATGGCCATGCTCTTCCCAGAATATGATGTTGATTGTGAGTACAACAGAGATACACCGGGAAAGGCGAAAAAGGAGATTGAAGTAATTAAAACAGACTGTGCCGAGGAGGAAGAACCATATTATCAAATTCATTCTTCTTATCCTGACATTGTTGTCCACGAACGAGGGGACAATGATAACAATCTCCTTGTGATTGAGATGAAAATAAAGAATGATGCAGATACCCTCGATTTGGAAAAACTTATTGGTCTTACCGAATTTGAACAACTAGAGAGAAACCATTTCCATTATCAACTTGGCATGTTCCTTCAAGTGAATCTGCAACAGGGAGAAGACAAGTTTCTGCTTTACAAGGAAGGAAAGGTCGTGAAACCGTCAGACGGTCGGACATATATGGGAATTGCTCCATTATACACTCCCTCAAAGAGAGCTTACCTGCACTTCAAGCAGTGCCTGGTGACGAATGAAGGAGAGACATTGTTTGAGGAAAGATGTGGGGGAATACTGGATCTACGGTAAATGGAAGGGATGGTTTAAGAATATCGAGTGGCTGAAGAACTAACGGAGACAAATGATAAGTAATTGAAGTTTCTCAGTTGGGTTAAGCGGCCCGTATGTTTCTGTTTGGTGATAAGAATTATACAGTATTATAGGAATTATTTTATTACATTATAAAAAGATATTTTGAGTATTTTGAGAAAAGAAGAGGCTCTGAACCACATGGATTCGAGCCTCGATGTTCAACTGCGAAACTTCAGTATATAAGGTTTGCTAAAGCACATCCTTATACTTCATTTGAAATACTGAATCCTGGACATAGGTAGTTCCATTTTTCTTGATTTATCCAATTCTCGGAAAGTTTGTGAATAAACTACCAAATCAAATAACATATTGACGTTTCTGGCATAAACAGAACCTGATTTTCCCCGATTTCGTTGTTGATTCACTAATAGGCAATAAGAGAGAAGCGATAATGAAGTGCCATATCGAGAATATTCTTCAGGCAAATCCATGACAATTTCAGACAGAAGTTGCTTAAGGTGTTGAATAGACAAGTTTTTAAAAAAAGCAATTCCAAAGAAGGATCTCAGTTGAGCCATGACAGATTCTTCAGAAAAACCATAGGCCTTCGTAAGCAGATAACTAAAATGAAAATATTGAATATTCTTAGGGTAAAAGTAATCAATCTTATCTCCGAAAACAGCCTTTACCAAGTCGTCACTGGAGAAAGGCAAAAAACGAAACCGCCTTTGGCATAGATAACCAAAACACTGCAGGACATCAAGAAACGTGAGCGATCCCTTTGCATACAATCCCCGTATCAAAGTCAAGAAAGAAAAAGTTTCTATCCTTTTTGTTTTTGATTCATGTTCGTAAACAATTACGGGACTGAGATCTCCTGTAAGTAATGGCAGCCCTTTCTGTGTTGCAACAATCACCGAATCAATTATCTCTGGTGGTACTTTGGAACATTGTCCTGTTGTAGGCCGGCAGCCTTCGCTGACATCTATGACAGAGTCACTCAATTTGCTTTCGAATAATTCGATTAGTTTCTTTGTTCTGTCAACAAAAGCTCTGATGCTACCCTTGTCGTTTGGAACAAGACTAATATGCCCCTCGCGATAAGACAAAGATTTTTCAGAATCAACTTTCCCCCACATTCCTTTATTCAATTCATATAAAAAGTTTAGGGATGATCTGGCAATGATAAGATGCAAGTCTCCAAACCATTCCTTGAGTGACAATCCGGATTCGATGAACAGAAATAAAGAAATCACATCACATACAAAAGGCCTTTTGCCATTTAGGATATCTTCGGCTAGACATCGTTCCGTTTCATCCGAGGATGGATCGCCGCATGAGAAATCAATGTATCCCTTTTCTGATTCGGAAATTGTGTCGAGAAGGCTTATCACGCCATACATAGTCGATGCAGAGAAAGATACTGGGATTGGTTTATCCTTGAACTGAGACAAGCAATTTTCCACTGGTTGGTATATGTCTTTCATTGCGGAATGTAAATTTTCCAAGGCTTTCTGGGGATCTTTTTCTTTAAGATTACAGGAAATCACTTGTATCCCCTCTAGGTTGCCTTTTGCTGAAAGATACTTAAAGCATTCTCGACTCCGGAATATCATGTAGCTAATACGTGAACAAATTGATTGGACTTCTCCATATTCATATGGAGAGTTATATTTTTGAGGGATTGATACATGTTCATGCAGTTTCTTACCCAGAAGCAGAGGATAATTAGGGGCACCGGATTCGATTCTAAAGCCCGCATCCAATTTGTTCTTGTCGCCAAAATAGATCCATTCGTTCTCTTGTGAGAACTTGATGAAACAATCGGGTATTATCTCAGGCAAAGATTCCTCATATCCTGGAAAACCATTTTTGTCTAGACTGTTGAATAATAATAACGAACTGATTTGTGCATATTGTTCTTTGGTCGGATTTTCCCCCAAGCCGTAGACAATTGATTCAAGAGCCTTGTCGATATCTTTATTTTTGAAATAAATTTGGGGTACCAATAACGCATGGAATTCAAATGAAGGTGTATGAATGGGATATTGTTCAAGTAGTGCTACGGCCTTTTGCAATTCACCGGGATATACGGAAGATTTTTTAAGATAGACTTGCAGGATGGTACTTTCAATCATAATCAGTTGGTTGTCTGTCAAGATAAGGCTGCCATATTCTTCCCTAAGGATGGCCTTACCAATACTTACGGTTTCTTGATCGTTGCCCAACATTGAATAAGCTGTAAGAAGGTTTATCCTGAGACCATGAACCAGATCTTCTCTCCTCTCTCCTTGGAGTAGCAATAAAGAATATTCGACTACTTTTGCCCAGTCCTTCTGTCGGTAACAAACGTTTTGAGCCACACTGTAGTCATACTTGTTTTCAAGAGGTTCAATATCTTGCAATATCTCATAAGCCTGCTGGTATTGCTCTTGATCAAAATGGAAAAAGAAAAGAAGTTTTTGTTTCTGATGAGTGTCATCCACTTTATTGATCAAAAGCATTCGTAACTCGGGGGCAATTGCATCACTCTTTGCCAGGACGCTGATGAAAAGCTGGTCATCCATAAGATCGGCAAACTTCTGGAACTTGTTCTCTTTCAGTAATGTTACCAAATCAAAACATTTTCTGTCCTCTTGCCCATAAAACAATTCTTCTGCAAGTTCCTGTTTTTTATCTATCAGAAGTTGGAGCAGTAACAATTGTGAGAATTGGGGCGACAATTTTGTTTTGTATGGAAGCAAGTATTGGACAAAACTGACAAGTTCTTTTGGGGGCAACAAAAGGTATGAGAGCAAAGTTATAAGTGGTTGTTCGATTTGCCGGTCAAATTTTAGTTTACAAACTGATCCTATTAGTTTGATAAAAACATCTTTGATGTCATTTGTTAGCGAATAATCAACAACAACCAAAAGCGCGTTGAAACACCATCGATTTGCAGATAGTTCAATATCTTCAAGTTGATATTTCTGTTTGTCTTGTCCAAGCTGTTTGAACAAATCCTGGAATTTGTTTTGTTGTTCCTGTTTCTCATCTTTATAGTCTGTAACTATTGTTTGATACTGCGTTAACCTGTACAGATAATGATAAAACAACTTGTCGGGTAATAAAGAGATCGCTTCCCCAATAACCTCTTCTGCTTTTTTAAATTCATGTTGATTATAGTATGAGATGCCAAGCAAACAGCGTACTTTTGCTTTTACACGTATCTCACCAGTCTCCCTTGACACCAAGGGGACAAGCGTTTTGGTGGCATCATTGTAGTTCTCGTCATTGATGGAAAGTGAAGCTTGCATAATCATTAGGGGGACGCTTGAGGCGTCAATTTCACGCATTTGCTGGAGGAGTTCTTCTGCTCGGCGTTTATCTCCCAACAACAGGCAAACCTCAGCCAATTTGGCCAACAATTGCATATCATTACGATGGATCCCAAGCGAGTCTTCAATACAATCCCTTGCTTTCTCAGTTGATTGTGCCAACATGAAGTAACTGGCTTGGAGGAGGGTGATCTCGACGTCAATTTCGGGATCCTTTAGGAATAGTCCGCTATTATCCTTAACAAAATCAATTTGCTTTTTTGCCTCAGGCAGATTCTCTTTATCCAGATTCGGCCATATTGTACCAAGAAAGTTGATCATCAATTGATGGGTATCCCTTGAATCAATAGCAAAGCCAAGTGTTTTCATGGAAGAACAAGATAAACCCAAGAAAACTTGTTCTAGGTCGTTGGACAAGAAAAGGGTGAAACAGATTCCATGATTTTCTTGTCGGAGGGATTCAAGAGCCTCTTCAATCTCTTTTGTCGTCCCTCTATTCTTGTCATTAAATAGAAATCGGTATTCCTGGATCTTTGAGAATTCTCCCCACTCCCTTTTCAGTTTGTCAAAATCTGTCTTTAGCTTGTTAGCCGCTTCCTTTGATTTCTCTTCAGGATTGATTGGTGCATACATCTGATAGAAAATTCCTGATCCATCATCATAAAAACCGTCGTTTCCCCCATCACCGTTTCCCTGCCATGCATCAACTTTTCTGAACGAAGGGTTTGATTCCTCGAGTATGCCTTCGGCAAATTTCTGGAAAGGTTGGGAGTCGTTTTCACTAATCTTAAGACGGAACTGCAACCGTAAATAGTAAATGTCCTTGTCATTCATGATATCTTTCCTCTCTTTTTCAAGGTTTTCGTATTGTAAAACAATATAATTATCAATAATAACTCCAATATACCATTCATCCGGGAATATACAAGATTTGCAATCCTGATACTTTGCACTATTTTTTTTATTCCTTTGCGGACGTTTTCCTATTTTCCCCCCCCCCTCCTCTTTTTTCAAACTTATTGGGAAACCTTTTCTTCGTGCATTATCATTTGCCACATAGGGAAACGAAAAATACATGACGCGGTGCTTGTCGCGGTGATAGCGGGATGCGTCGCTCTTACCTCTACATTCCATTCGTTTTCTTACCCAGACAATGACTGGAAGAACAACATAATTAGTGGTTTTTTCATCCGAATCTTTCTCGTTGTTTTGCCTGTTCCCATCTTCCTATTCATGATGTATGATTGTATGTCATTTTACTTGGGAGAAAGAACAATAATGAACTACCTGTCTGATGAGGAAATCATCACCACAATCAAAGGCTATGCGACTCATAAAACTTATGACTACGCCATCATGCTGGATGGTGAATGGGGGTGTGGCAAGACCTATTTTATCAAACACAAACTGATACCCGCAATGGAAGGATGGAAGATTCCCTCACAAGGTAAGCAATCTAATGGGGAACAGATTCCTCCTGAAAAATGCAAGCCGATATATATTTCCTTGTATGGTCTTCATTCCACCAATGAAATTTCCAACCAAATATTCTTTTTGACATTTGCAAATGGGAAATTAGAGAAATACAAAGATACTATCCCAACAGTAGGTAAAGTATTAAACAACTTTATTCCCAAGATAGACATATCAAATATGGGCTCAGGCATCAAATCCATTATGAAAACATTCCAACATCTTCATGGGTATGTATTCATTTTTGATGATCTTGAAAGGTGTTCCGTACCAATTCCAGACGTACTTGGATTCATCAACGGCTTGGTCGAACAGAGTCACCTGAAAGTAGTGATTGTCGCGAATGAGAAAGAAATCGGAAAAATGAGCGCCCAAAGCAACAGGGAACTGAAGTATCTTGTAGCATGTGATGACAGGATTGTCTGGCCCAAACCTAATCACGACAATCTTGGGCCTCTTCCTCCTGTATCCACTTACCAACAGTCTGGGGATAAAAGACAGGATGGCGAATCGGTTCCCATTTCCGAAATAGGGAAAAGGGCTTCTTCGCTTTTTGGTGAGGATGCTTATTACAAACAAGTCAAGGAAAAACTCATCGGCATGACGCTTGCCTATCACCCGGACATGGGGGAAGCGATCCAGACAATAGTCTCCGAATATGTCGAAAACAAAGAGGAGAAAAAGGTCGTTGCCGATTATCGTGATGAGGCCATATCAATAATGCGGGAGCATGGGCACCTCAATCTCAGGACGTTCCAATTCGCTTTGATGTTTTTTGATAGGATCTTCCCCCTTTTCCCTCAATGTGCTACCAAGACAAGAGAAGAGGCGATGCAAAACGTTTTTGTCTCGATTCTGAAAGAAACAATCTACATGAAGCAGGGGAAAAAGGACAAGGTTGCCCGCTGGGGAAGCAATGCCCCTTCAGAATACAAAGTCATGAGCCATTCAACAACTTGGAATTCGGCAGATTAGTTTGAGACATTCCGTTTCATACAGGACTATGTCTATGACTCGATATTTCAGGAAGACAGAATCCGGCGGGTTCTTGATGAGTATGGACGACATATTGAACGTGAAAGCAATAATAATCCTTTGAATTCGTTATACAATCATTGGTGGGAACAGGAAGACGGAGAGGTCGAAAAAGAAATCAAAGAAGTAAGCGACGGGATAAACGATTCAAAGTATACGTCGAGTGACTACAAGCGGATTCTTTCCGTCTTTTGTACCTTGAAAGAAAAAGGTTTTGATATTGATGTCGGTTCCACGTTGGACACAATGAAAGGAAGGATCAAAAGCGGTGACAGAATATTGTCCTCTCAGTTTGAGAACTTTGATCCTGAAGAGAAAGGCCAGGCTTACCAAAAGTATCGTGAGGCTGTTATGGAACTCGAGCATTCTCTTGGAAATGCTGAAAGCGATGCAACCACAAACTATTTGGAAAAACTCATCAGTGAGAAGAATTGGGGCTTAGGCTTTTCCTCATACTTTCGGATGAAACAAAATGACTTACAACCAGATACCGGTTTTTTGTCACGGATAGATTTGGCACATTGTTGGGATGCATTGGGTGAGGCGTCCGTGAAGGATTTCAGTGATTTCCGAAGAAGTTTCGTTTCGATTTATGGGAGTGCGACTGGCTCCCTCTTTTTCAAGAAGGATATTGACTGGATTAAGAAATTACTTGGATACTTGAATGGGGCAGTTTATGACTCCCTGACAAAGGAAATAAACAGGAAGCAATTCATTGCACAAATTGAAGAACTGATTAAGCAATCGGAACAAGCTGATAACCAGAGATGATGGTTGTACCGGTGTCGCATTTGGCGTTCTAATACTTGTCGGTTGCATACTTGCAGGATGTGCTTATGCATTAGGTTTAAGAGGTGGAATACCTCAATTGATAAATTCACTTGAGGTGTAATCGGTTTTTATGTGTTGGTTCCTCTCTGAATGTTCTTGAATATTATTTATTAGGCACCTGTAATTATTTGTGGGTTTCTGTTTTGCGAAGTCGTTCACCATCACAGGTACCCCTAGTTTGTTTCCCCATCCTCATTGGACAAATCGGACACCCATTAGGGAGTGTGTCCAGGTTGTCCTTTTTGTCCGGACATCCCGTCATTTGGACAGACAAGACAAAACAGTGCGTTTGCCCATTCTGTCCACTTTGCCCAACCCATTACCGTAAATTCCTTTCCCGTCTGTCGTTATCCCGCCGGTTGAATCGGGGTACACTCTTCCCCATAGGGGGGATGGGGTGACACCGTCGGAACTGAGATGGCTGGCGAGCTACGAGGAGGTCCTGCGCGTGCGGGACGCCCTGAACCTGACGGACCGGCAGCGGGACATCTTCAACCTCAAGTACATCCACGGCGACTCGAACCAGCAGATCGCCGACAAGCTCTTCCTCTCGTACAGCACCGTCTCCCACGAGCTGGTGCAGGTGCGCGACAAGCTCGCCCACCTGCCGTTCGCGATGGCCGACTCGTTGCAAGAAGACTGCAAGAAAACGGCAAGACGGTGAGCGTTCCCCGGCGCATCATGGACCCATCTTATGGAGGCTCATTATGGCAGGAAAGACCATGTGCGGGGACGACGGGATAGGGGAGGCGCGGGGATGAGGAAGACGCTCATAGAGGGGGTGCTTGACACCATCATCATGACAGTCCTCGGGTTCGCCACGCTCTGGCTGTTCCGCGTCGACGGGGAGCTGCTCGTCATGGCGATGGCGTTCGGCACGTACGGGATCATCGGCGCGCTGGTGTTCGACGACTGGCTTTACAAGAGGCTGAAGTTCCCGAAGCTGCTGAACTGGCAGGACAGGACCGGTGCGGTCATGGCGTTCGTCGCGGATGAGGCGGCGCTTGTCGCGGTGTACAGCGAGACGATGCCGCTGTTCCGTATGTGCTCTGCGGTCAGCGTTTCCTTTGGGGCCGGGGCGTTCGTGTGGTTCTGGAAGGTGTACACGCCGAGCGTGATGAAGCTCGAGCAGCGGGACCTGTACGACCGCAAGAACTACGAGGGGTCGGTGAGGCGCGCGAAGACCAAGGGGAAGCTGGCGAAGCTGTTTTCGCGGTTCCTGCGATATCAGTGCGTGTGGAGTATTACCCGGCGAAGGCGGTCATGGAGAGGGACCCCGACAAGCTGCGCTACCACATGTCGGTGCTGTACGAGTTCTAGGGTGTGCCATGCCGGGCGGGCGGCTTCTCATACATCCTCCTTCAGTGAAAGACGCGTCCCGGGTCCCGCCGCCCGGGGATTCCTTGTCAGGGGGACACATGCAGAAACGGAAGATAATCTACATCATCGCCCTTGTGGTCATGGAGCTGTTCGCCCCGGTGGACGGCAACTCCGTACAGGCCGCGCATGCGGCCGCACAGGAGACGGCGGCTTATGAGTGAGGACAACGGCCACGGGGTCACGGTGTGGTCCATCGTCATATGCGTGTGCCTGACGATCCTCGCCTGCTACGTTTACTTCTGCCGTCCGGACATCGTATCGAGGATGACAGTGCGGACTGATGCGGCGGGGGACGGCGGGAAAGCGGCGGAGCTCACCCAGGAGATTGCCGACATGCAGGAGAAAATGGACGGCCTCCAGGCACGCCTCGTGGATGCGGAGAGCACCATCAGCCGGAAAGACGGGGAAATCAAAAGCGGCCAGTCGCGGATCGACGGGCTGAAGGCGGCCGCCGCGAGCCTCGGGCAGCAGAACAAGGCGCTGTCGGAAAGGCTGGCCGGACAGCCGGATTACAAGAAGGAATACGAAAAGGAAAAGGACCGGTTCCGGTTCTCCCTGGGTGTGTCGGCGGGCTCCCCGCTGTACAGCTTCAGGCCGGAGGCGACGGCCAGCGTCGGCATAGGCAGAGGGAACTGGCAGGTCCTCACCGGGGTGGGGTATTCCGCCGACGGGCCGAAACTGTCACTCGGATTCCAGTGGACGTTCTGACTTCAGTAGTTTTGTCGTCACACCCAATACATCACGATATGAGTCAACGTTGAAGTGGGTATAATGGCGTGTCATGTCGGCCGTTTCGTGCCCTGTAATCGCACGTGTTTTCTCGCCGGTTATGCCATTTTCCTGAAGCAATGTGTTCAGAAAATGCCGCCAGGAATGGAAGACGATGTTGCGTTTCTTGATTTCCTCTTCCGTGATTCCGATTCCCATGAGAGCCTTCTTCAGCTTTCTGATGAAATAATGCTGGTCTACGGGTTTCTGGCCGTTCTCGGTGAACAGGAAATCGTCTTCGCCCCGTTCAAGCGAGCGGAGAAGCCTCATTACCCCAGCGGGAATAGGTATTTGGTGGATGTCTCGAGTTTTCGTCTCCCTGATTCCGTATTTCTCGTCATACTGGTCATGCACGTAAATCCACCCGTCCCTGATGTCCCCTCCACGGAGACCGGCCACCTCGTGTGAGCGCATCCCCGTCACCGCGGCGAGGAGATTCCCCGTCATTGCCATGATGTTGCCCTCCCAGACATCAGGGGAGGCGAACAGCCTCCTGAACTCATCCATCGTAAGGATCCCCCTCTCCCTGCCGGTTGCGGCGAGCCGGAGCGACCCGTCGCAGGGATTGGTTTTGATGTATCCGTCATGCTTCGCCTGGCCGAGCATCACCGACAGGATGCTTTTGAGGACGAGCGCGTACTTGTGGGAGAGGCCGTCCTTCTGCACGAGGCGGAACTGCCAGTCTTCCACGTCGCTCTGGGTGATGCCTGAGAGGGGTTCCTTTCCCCAGTAGGGGATGAGCCACCTGGTTACGGACTTGTCGCTGTTGTCGCAGTAGCGTCGGGTGATGTGGCGGCCAAGCAACTTGCTCTGGGTGACGTACTTGTGTGT
>Ga0265294_10006681_pt1 | contig 13794 bp, 10 predicted proteins | sample MunlanPumphouse3_FD_192504 | JGI IMG/M metagenome (GOLD analysis project Ga0265294, IMG submission 192504) | Groundwater microbial communities from a municipal landfill in Southern Ontario, Canada - Pumphouse #3 | ecosystem: Environmental > Aquatic > Deep subsurface > Groundwater | place... | reverse complement strand
TTAGTCGCTTAATTAAAATCTTCACAATATTTAGCATTCCTGTTATTCTGACTCCCTTAGCCGGTGAGGTCCGCATGATACTCCAGCAGGCTTGCTATCATGGACGAATCCGGGGTCGGATCAATATGTGGTATCTTGGTCTGCCCGCCAAGTTTGCCTCGTTCCGCCTGGGACCATTGGTAAATGCCGTCATCCGGCACCAGCGCCACATCCGGCGCATGAATGCGTCCCTGGCTCCGGAAGGTGGCATAATCAGCGTTCAGGTCGCACAGGGTTGTATCCAATACCTGCACAGCCTCTTCACGTTCACTGTTCAAATCCTTATCATGCACTGCCAATACCCACTGATGCCGCCTGGCTGGAATGTCGGCGCCGACCATGAACTCGCGCACATTCCAGCAGCCATTCCGGTTTAAGTTTGCAACTGCCTGTTCGACCTCTTCCTGGGTGACCTTCTCCTCCAACTTGTCCAAAAAACGGTCCCGACCTGTGAATTCGATGAAATATGGCGAAGTAGAGGTGAAACGGACCGTGTCGCCGATATGGTAGCGCCACAGACCAGAGCAAGTGCTGAGGATGATCGCATAGCGCTGTCCGACTTCGACCTGCACCAGCGGGATTGCATCGGCATAGGGCGCTGGTCTGCCTTGCCCGTCCAGATCTTCAAAACGGACAAACTCGAAAAATGCGCCATAGTATGGAGTCAAGCGCATCTGCGCCTCTCCTGGTTGTTGAAAGGCCATGAAGGCCTCGGATGAAGGAAGCAACTCCAGCAGGTGTGGGAGGCGGCCAGAGAACAGCCGTTCAAATTCGTTTCGATATGGCTTTATACTGGCGCCGCCATGAATAATCAGCTCAAGATTCGGCAGCAGCTCTTGAAGCGTCATGTTGCCAATCTCCATACAGCGTTTCAGCAACAGTATGATCCATGGTGGTACACCAGAGATGACCCGGATGCGATCATCACGCAGCAATAACTCAGCCATGGCTTGAAGCTTCTCATCCCAAGGCAGAGCCGATATCTCAGGTTCCGGTTCCACAAAAGGTTTCATGTACCAGGGACGGAAGCGGAGCGTCAGGGCGCTCATATCACCGGACCAAACCCCGCGCTTAACCCTGGTCAGGCTGGTGGAACCGGACATGTAGAGGATCTTGCCGCTTAAAATCTGTGATTGCGGATTAGCGGCCAGGTAGCATGACATCATATCGAGCGCCGCCCGACGGTTTGCTGCAAACATCTGCTCTGAGAAGGGGATGAATTTGCTCGGAGCCGTAGTTCCTGAGGTCTCGCAAAACAACTTTATGGCGCCGGGCCAGGTTATGTTATCCAGATTTGGCGCTGATCGCCCTATGGATGAGGCTGGCTGCTCGCAATAAAAATAATCCTTCATGAAATCCTGGTACGAGCGGATTGGTACTCGACTATTGTAGTAACGATAGGCAAGATCAAACGACATGAGTTTCAACCGGGCAAAGTCATTATCCCTGCCAAACCGTGTCGACGCTGCTGTTTTAATCAATTCACGAAATATCTCTCGTTGCGCTTCCAACGGATCCAATCGGTTAAATTCACCGGCCCGTTTTTCAGCTTGCGCATGCAGTACTCTTTGCAGAGTACCGGTCCGTTGTATCCATGTCAGCAAAGTCATCTATACTGCCAGCTGAAACCGTGGATAGAGTAACTTGTCATACCAGTTTTTCAGCGCCATGTTGTAGGCTTCGTGGTGGAAGATGAGTGAGGCGTGTGCCACACGGTCACCAGCTATATGTGATCTTACGGTCTTTACACGACAAGATGGAAATACCCTGCTGTAAAGTGAAGGCTCGCTGAACAGCTTCATAGTTGGCGACAGCGGCGCAAGAATATCAGATTCGTTTTCAGCCAGGAGCGCCAGCACCGGACCGGGAAAAAGCGTGTTGGCAAGCGCCGGGAAGCGGAAATCCCGTAGCGCCTTAACCCTTTCGTAGCCGCCCCGCGCGGTTGTATGTTCGATAACCTCATTGATTTTCTTGCGGATGGCCAGGTGGCGGACACCCAGGGTGCGGTTTTCTGCCCCTGCATTGAACAGTGCCTGAAAACAGCGCCGTGAGCGCTCGATATGCTTGGCGATATCCGCTTCATTGGCCGGGTCAACAGCCACTATTTTTTTGAGATTGCTTTCGAGTATTCTTACGCCGTCACGTTTCTGTGAGGCTGGTCTGATCAGGTCATCGGTTGAGATGACCGGACTAACCAGAATCAGGCCACGGATGCTTTCAAGCAGTTGTTCTTCGGCATGCCGCAGGAAGTTGGCTAGTAGCCCGCAGCCAAAGCTGACACCCATTATCATCGGCTTTTGTCCTTTACGTGCCAGGTTTTCGATCAGGTCAGTGAGCTGCGCCTCAAACATCTCATGGCAAAATCCGTTACGAGAATAGTTCACATAGTAGATTGAGCCATGGCTTCGCAGCAATTTGCGCTGAAATTCCACGGTCTCGGTAGCGTCAGGAACAAAACCTCCCAGCACTATGGTCGGTACATCTCCTGCGCCTTTTTCCCGGAAGATGTGACAGTGCGTTCGGTGGGAGTCTCGATTCTGCACGAGTAGTGCAAGCTCTCGAACACGGGATTTGGGGGAATAGCGCTTGATGGAGATGCCACGCATGAAACCTGCTGCTGCTGTAAAAGCTGATACTACCGGATGTATGTCCTGTACAACCCTAAGCCTTGCCGCATTGTCGCTCATATGCCCCCCGATTTTAGTGTTTTGAACTTATTTCGGCTTCTGTTATTGCAGAAATTTGTTCGTAAACGCACCTGCCCTGTTTTCAGGAATCGGAAGGCATCGTAGCACTGTCAAGTTACATACATATGGCGAGTTGGTTAATGTTTTGAAAATTTATGTGGGGTGAAGGTGTAGTGGATCCCATATTTCAGACAATAGTTTAAGATGGAGTTAGTCAACAATTAACCACCCCCCTTGGTGTATACATCTACTCTACGGAATGGATCAGATCGGCCAAACATTTAATGAAGCCAGGTGAGCTATTCAGGGATTCAGTGCGTCGGAAGTCGAAAATCCCCATCCGCAGAGCTTCCTCACGATACTGGATATCGATCTCGTAGAGTGTCTCGATATGGTCGGAAACAAAGGATAATGGCACAATAAGCAGGGCTTTGGATCCAGACTCCGCCAGTTCCCTGATTTTTGCCTCGGTGGAGGGTTCCAGCCACTTGACCGGGCCGGCTCGTGACTGGAAGGCCAAGTGATGCGAGACTTCACGGAAGCGTTCCATCACCAAACGCACGGTTGTCTGAATGTGGTACAGGTAGGGATCACCGCTATCGACAAACGACTGGGGTAGACCATGGGCAGAAAATACCAGTTGGACGGTCGCCCTGTCAGCAAAACCATTCAGACCAAGTTCGATCTTTTCAGCCAGCGCTGCTATGTACAGCGGATGATCGAAAAACTGGCGAACGTACTTAAACTCAAAACATACCGGGGACAGCGAGCACACCCGTTCCAGTTCGTTAAAACTGGAACCCGATGTGGCCCGCGAATAGTGAGGATACAGCGACAGAGCGATGACACGGTTTATACCCTCTCGCTTGATTGCCGCCAACGCTTCAACCGTGTCAGGCTTCCAATAGCGCATGGCCACGAAGCAGCGATATCCGTCGCCCAGCACCCGTTCCAGTTCAATAGCCTGTTGTTCAGTCAACTCGCGCAGTGGCGACTTGCCGCCGATCTGGCGATAGTAATTGACGACCTTGAGGGAGCGACGACGTGCTATGAAGCGCGCTATCAGCGGCTGGAGAAAGGCCGGGCCGATCCTGATGATATCCCGGTCGGAGAAGAGATTACGGAGAAACGGCTCAACAGCATCCAACGAGTCCGGTCCTCCCATCTGTAGTAGCAGTACAGCGGTCTTCTGTGACATAGCTCAGGCCCGTATCATGACCAGCAGCATCTTGAACGCTTTTACCGCCTTTAGTTCATGGGGTAAGTTGGCCGGCATGATGATCATCTGTCCCGTGGCAACGGTTTGTTTTTCGCCATCAATGGTCACTTCCGCCTCACCATCAACAATCTGCACAAAAGCGTCGTAGGGCGCCGTGTGTTCGCTCAGCCCCTGCCCGGCAGAGAAAGAGAACAGCGTCACGGTTCCGATTTTCTTATCGATAAGCGTCTTGCTGACCACCGAACCATCCTGGTACGCCACCAAGTCATTCATGGTAAGCGCTTTTCCTATTAACTCCATAACATCCTCCTCTAAGACAAGATTCCATACATCTTCATATTAGGGGTATAACGCACCACTGACAACCGTTTTTAATCGGGTAGGCGGCGGAATTATTACTTCAATTGAGTAAAGAACGGCGTCAGCATTTAGCCAAGCCAGCCAGATCACGGTTTCTCTTCTGTAGGGCTTGATAAAACAGGCTGTTTACAGTATATATGAATACGATATTTCACTTATAGCACTCATCGTGGAGGGTAAATGTACAGCGAAGCGGGCAAAACCAAATTTCAGATTGATCTGCGTCAGCACTTACGTGATCAGAATATCAGCGATAACCTTGTGCATCTCATCTGCGAAATCGCCGAGGCCAGCAAATATGTGATCAACGCGATTCGCACCGGCGATCTGGGAGTTGCAGGTACATCCAACCTGTACGGCGAGGAGCAACTGGCGCTGGATGTACTTTCCGACCGTATTATGCGTAAACGGCTGCAACATTCCGGGGTGGTCTGCAATATTGCCTCCGAGGAAATGGAGGAGATCTTTCAGGTTAGCAGTAATCCCCAAGGTATGTTTTCTGTTGCTTACGATCCGCTGGACGGCTCATCATTGGTGGATGTCAATTTAGCTGTAGGCACAATCGTGGGTATCTATCAAGGCTGTGACCTGCTCCAGCCAGGACGCAAGATGGTTGGCGCCATGTATATCCTCTATGGCCCGCGGGTTTCCATGGTTTATTCAGTAGGTAAGGGGGTCTACGAGTTCAGTATGAACCACTTGATGGAGTACACTTTGACACGAGAAAATGTCCAGATGAAACTGTCTGGCGATATGTATTCGCCGGGTGGCCTGCGCAAAAAATACAGTGAAGAAAATGAGCGTTTTATCCGTTACCTTGAGGACAAGGGTTCAAAACTCCGTTATTCAGGTGGTTTCGTGCCTGACATTAACCAAATACTTATGAAGGGCAAGGGTGTTTTTATGTATCCAGCCCTCAACGACAGTCCCAACGGGAAGTTGCGCTTGTTGTTCGAGCTGAACCCCATGGCGTACCTGATTGAACAGGCAGGCGGAGCCGCCACCAACGGTGAAACTCCCATCCTGGATATAGTTCCTGATGGGCTGGACCAGCGTTGTCCTGTTTACATCGGTTGCCGTGAAGACGTGAATAAGGCCAGTGAATTCCTGAAGGGCAACTGTTAGGGGTCGGAGGTTATTTTCTGAATTCTAACGTTCAGGGATAGGGTTGTTGAAGGAACTTATACATGGATATGGATCAAGATATTAAGACGGCGGTCACGAAGTCGGCTAGCCGTTTGTGCAGCGAAATCCAGCTATTTGACTTGTGCGACCTTGAATCGTGCAATTACAAGGTTAACCGCTTCTGTACCAATACACAACGTCTGTCCAAATTTGAACAGATCGCTGAGGACGATATGTCCTGCCCCACGGAACAGTACTTGTTTGAAGAACTTGAAGAATCCGGGTTTGACGACGACGAACCGGGCTACGGAGATGAGCTTTTTGGTGATGATTTTGATGATGAAGATGATTGGGAGAGTAGTCTCTAACGACCACATACTGGGAATATGGCAACACAAGGAGGGGCAAGCTTTGGATGCTTGCCCCTCCTTGTGTTAATTTCATATAAAATGCTTGCCGGCGCAATCTTCCCATTGCGCGCGAGGAATAGAAAAAAATATATCGGCGATCTCCGGGTCGAACTGTATGCCGCAGTACTTTTTAACCTCGCTGATTACGGCATCAAAGGGGAGCGCCTGACGGTAGGGCCGGTCGGTGGTCATGGCATCCAGCGTATCCACAAGCCCGAATATGCGGGAACCGATCGGTATTTGTCTGCCTTTTAGTTTGTGGGGATATCCATTGCCGTCGAAACGTTCATGATGAGTCAGAATGATCTCAGCCGGTCCCTTGAGAAAACTGATCTCCGACATGATGTCATATCCGATCTGGGGATGCCGTCGCATCTCTACCCATTCATTCTCGTGCAACTTGCCTGATTTGAGTAGAATATTGTCAGTTATTCCGATCTTGCCGATATCATGGAGCAATGCTCCTTTGGACAATTGCTCAAGTTCTTTTCCAACGATACCAAGCTTGTCGGCCATGAAGATGGTGAAGTTCATCACCCTCTCAGAATGTGAACCAACTTCTTTTTCGCGGGCATCAAGAGCTTTGACAAGCGCCGTCAAGGTATTGTCATAGGCTGTGTGCAACTCGTTCATGGTGTTTCTAATCTGTTCGGTTTGCTTCTGAACCTTGAATTCAAGGCTGACCTGATAATTCTTTTTCTCAATAGCGAGGCTTCGTTTCTCGATCAGATTTTTTACCGTTAGAATGACCCTGCTGATGCCGAATGGCTTGGTGATATAGTCGTCAGCCCCGAGGTGGATGCACTCCAAGGCGGTGTTCATGTCGGAGAGACCTGTGATTATCAGTACGGTGATATCCGGATCGATTTTTTTCAGGTCTCTGAGAAGTTCCACACCGCTTCTGCCTGGCATCATAATGTCTGAAATAACCAAGTCAACTCTTTGCTTATCCAGAACCAAAAAGGCAGCATCCACGTTTGCTGCCTGATGGCAAATATAGCCTTCATTAAGAAGCGCCGAGGAAAGCAACTCCCTGATCATTTCCTCGTCATCAACGATCAAAATGTTTTTATACATGCAATGTCTCCGCAGTAACAAGACTGGAGCTGCTAACAAAAATTCTTACTGCTGACGTGAACATTGTCGCCCAGATCGAAGGAAGTCATGATGAAAGTCAGTTCGTCCCCGGAGAAGTTGTACCTTAATATTTTTATCAGCATTACCCAACAAAAATACTTTGCGATCACTAAGCGAAACAGTATGATCTTTATGATACCAGTTTTGTAAAAAACATTACTACAATTAGTTTTTAATGTTTAGCATTTATTTATCAGGGTTTCAAGTAACATGTAACAATAGATACAATGGCTATTATCAATGAGTTGTTTTGATTATTTTTCAATAGGTCAACAGTCATTACAACCTCTACCGGAGTCGTCATGTTGAACTATTTGTATCTGATAATTGCGACTCTTATTAGAAGGTAATCCCATGATTCGGGAATGGCCGCTGCTGATCCCCTTTTTTGCATTTGTCGCCGGATTGGCCATTGCAGACTTTAGTGGAATTCTCCTCCCGTTGTACGCTGTAGCAGCGTCCCTGTGCTGTCTGATACTATCCTGCTTCATTTCCACCTCTTTGTCGCCAATGCTCGGTTCCTGCGTATTCTTTCTTGTGTGGGGCCTGTATGCCCTGACTCCATGGAAATCACCGCTTCCGTTGCCGAGCTCTATTCAGCATTATGCGACTCATAATCCTGTAACCGTCGAGGGAGTTATACGGTCGCGACCTGTATCCACTCCAACCGGGAGCAGTTTTGTCCTACAGGTGGAAGGGGTGATCACAGGAAGCTCTACTGTTACAGCATCTGGCCGCTTGATGGTGTATGTATCGGCTGGCGACATCACTCTCGCACGGGGTGACCGGATACGTTTTGCGACGCGCATAGTTCTGCCCCATCGTCTCGGGTTGCCTGGAGAGTTCGACTATCCTCGCTATCTCTCCTTTCAAGAGATTTATGCCATCGCCCGGGTTGCCACGGCAGATGAGATTGTTTTGATGCGGGGAGGCGCCGAGGACTCATTGTTGCGCAGGATTGATCTGGCGGCACGACAGATGGGAGATTTTATCCGCGCCTCGTTGCCGGAAAATGAGGTTTCGTCGGTATTGGTAGCGCTGTTACTCGGCGACCAGAAACGGATCCCGGACAAGCTTACAGATGCCTACACCAGGGCAGGCGTAAATCACATTCTCTCTATCTCAGGATTCCACGTCGGCATCATCGCATATTTTATTGTCCAGCTTATCTTGCTGATTACAACCCGATTTGAGTGGCTGGCCCTCAGATGCAATTTGCGCCGATTGGTCATGCTTTTCGCTTTGCCGGCCATGCTGCTGTACCTGTTTCTGACTGGCGCGGCGCCTGCCACAACCCGTTCGGTCATCATGCTGGCCACCTTTGTCCTGGCTTTGTATGTCGAACGCGAGACTGATCCGGTCAATGCCCTGCTGCTCTCCGCCCTTGTGCTGCTGGCGCTTGATCCTCCTACGTTGTTTGACATCTCGTTTCAACTCTCCTTTCTGGCGCTCTGGGGAATCGTAGCCATTGTGCCGCCTGTCATGGAACGCTTCCGCGCTATTCAGCGCAGCTGGCTGCGCACGCTTCTCCAGTTCATCATATCCTCCTGCGCCGCTTCCCTTGTAACCGCTGTTCCGGTATTGTTCTTCTTTAATCAGGCATCCTTCAACGGTATATTCTCCAATTTTCTGATTGTGCCGTTACTCGGTTACGGAGCTGTGCTGACTGGATTTTGCGCCCTGCCGTTCATCTATATCTATACTCCGTTAGCCCACCTGTTGCTTTGGCTGGCCGGGCAACTGGTATCACTGTCCAGTTGGTTGGCGCTGTTGTTTGCTAAAATGCCGGTGCTTGGTTTTCATGGTATAACCCCTCTGGACATGCTGGTATTCATAGCGTTCATGTGTTCCATAACATTTATCCGCGGCATCAGGCTGAAGATCGCACTGTGCGGGGTACTGCCATCGCTGGCCATCATCGCCCATGCTGCTGCACCCTCCATGGCAGATGGTCGCCTGCATATCACCATGTTAAGTGTTGGGCAGGCGGAATCGCTTCTGGTGCGTACACCCGATGGCGTCACCATGTTGGTGGACGGAGGAGGCTATCTGCACGAGAACGGTCGGGACTTTGGTGAGCGTACCCTGGCGCCGGCCCTGTTCAAGCTCGGGGTGCAGCGTATTGATCGGATGTTGCTGACCCACAGTCATCCCGACCATATCGGCGGTTTTCCTTTTGTTGCCCGTATGTTTCCCGTGGGAGAATTCTGGGAGGCGTCCACGGGCGGCAAGGGGGAACAGTATGAACAACTTCGCACCATACTGTCCGGGAAACGGGTTCAGGTGCGGAGATTATCTGCCGGAGACAAGATTACTCTGGCTGACAGAGTCACGTTATCAGTTCTCTCTCCACTACGGACATCCCAAATAACTTCGCAGTCGATTAATGATCCGGATATGAATGATGAGTCGCTGGTGTTCCGCCTCACTTACGGCAATTTCAGCATGTTATTCACCGCCGATTCCGGGTATTTAGCCGAGGAGCGCATGCTGGCAAGCGGGTCGGATATGGCGTCAACTGTGCTCAAGGTTGGACATCATGGCAGTCGTTTTTCCACCTCTGATGCCTTCCTCGCACGGATTGCCCCCCAAATCGCCATGATCTCGACCGGCAATGGTAATAACTTTGGACTACCCGCAAGAGAAACCCTTAAAAAGTTACAGCAGCAGGGAATTCGTACCTATCGTACCGATCTGGATGGAACCATCGAGCTTGTCAGTGATGGCAGAAGCTGGCATGTTTCGACCCCGTTTCGCCCCTAATGATGACCATATCTGTATCTAAAATCTGAAACTCTGTTTGACACAGCTTGCAACGATAAGGTAATACTAATAGTTGTGTAATTATCCTGGAATCATTCCGAGTGAGGCAATGGATAAAATTCTGATTGTCGAAGATGACCGTTTTTTTCGGGAGATGTTCTCCTCTCTCCTGAAAGGTGAGGGATATGAGGTTGATACGGCCTCGTGTGGTCTCGAAGGCTTGAAGCTCCTGGCCGAGATTCGATATGGCCTGGTGATCACTGATCTGGTGATGCCGGATATTAGCGGCATGGAGATTCTATCCCGTGTAAGGGAGAGTGATCCCTCAATCGATGTAATTATGGTTACAGGTAATGCCAATCTGGAATCTGCGATCTTTGCGCTCAAGCATGGGGCGCGTGATTACTTGATCAAGCCGGTCGATCCTGAGGTGTTCCGTCATTCTGTGGCCATGTGTCTGGAGCAACGTAGGCTCCTGGACGAAAATGAAGAACTCAAGAACATGCTTAGCCTGTTCCAGACCAGTCAGACAATTGCCGGCTGTCTTGAGCTTGATCGTGTATACCACCTGCTCGTAGATGCTGTTGCCCGCGAGATCGGAGTTGGTCGCGGTATAGGAGTGTTTCTTTCTGACGGTCAGCTTGATCTCAAGGAAGTAAAAGGCCTCACTAACAGTGTAGCCATGCACTACCGAGACATCATGCTGGTCTGTGTTGCCAAACATTTGTCGAATAACCATATTATGACCCGACTTAGACTTGATGAGATGCCGACCGCTGTCTCTGATGGAATAGATACGGGAATCACCGAAGCCTATCTGATTTTTGTGCGTACCAAAGGAGTGTTGCAGGGTTTTGTCGCTGTTTTCAATGACCCTGGTGTCCAGATGCCTGATTTCCGGGTAAAGAAAAAAAATATCCTTTTCCTGCTGGAGCAATCCACACTGGCCTTTAACAACGCGGAAACCTATTCTCAGGCCAAAAACATGCTGTTTATCGACGAGTTGAGCGGATTGTTCAACTACCGCTATCTTGAGGTTGCACTCGAGCGCGAGTTGAAACGGGTTGAGCGTTTCGCGTCACATCTCGCCATTTTATTTCTGGATATTGACTGTTTCAAGCAAGTCAATGATACTTATGGACACGTTGTGGGAAGCCGCGTACTCAAGGATATGGGGACATTACTGAAAAAGTCGGTTCGCGAGGTGGATGTGGTTATTCGTTATGGTGGTGACGAATTTACTGTCATCCTGGTGGAAACAGCGTGCGATATTGCTGGAATCGTGGCCGCACGTATCCGTGCACTGGTTGAGTCACATATCTTTCTGGCAACAGAGGGTTATTATATACGCCTGACCTGTAGTATCGGCTATTCCTGCTGCCCAGAGGACACCACGTCCAAAGATGAGTTGTTGGAGATGGCCGATCAGGCCATGTACACAGGCAAGGCCAGCGGAAAAAATTGCGTTAAACGCTTTATAAAGATCAACTGAGTTTCAATTCAATTTAAAGTCCGTTCGCCCTGCAGTTTGTCGAGGAGGAACGGGCTTTTTGTATTATTCCAATGGCATACTACGATCATTCGAGGGAAATATGGCAATTACGGCAATCAAGGGTTTTAACGACATCCTGCCGGTCGAATCCGGTCGATGGCAACATATCGAACAGGCTGCCCGGCGTGTTTTTGAATTGAATGGATTTTCCGAGATCCGTGTTCCGGTCATGGAGAAAACTGAGCTGTTTTGCCGCTCCATCGGCGATGCCACTGATATTGTGGAAAAAGAGATGTACACCTTTGTCGACAAAGGCGAGAACAGCGTCACTCTGCGACCGGAGGGAACCGCTGGCGTCATGCGGGCCTTTATCGAGCATAAGCTCTATGCCCACGACCCGGTCGCCAAACTCTATTATCTGGGCCCAATGTTCCGATATGAACGGCCCCAGAAAGGGCGTTACCGCCAATTTCATCAGATCGGCGCCGAGATCACCGGAGTGCATGACCCGCTTGCCGATGCCCAGGTTCTGAATATGCTCACTTCCTTCTTCCATGAAATCGGCCTTGTCGAACCACAATTGCAGATCAACTCCCTGGGTTGTCCGGAATGTCGGCCATCTTATCGCACTGCGCTACTCTCCTTCCTGGAGGGAGGGTTGGATAAGCTTTGCGAAGATTGCAAGCGGCGGTTTACCACCAATCCCCTGCGAACTTTGGACTGCAAGGTTCCTGGCTGTATCGAAGCCACAGCTGGCGCCCCCTCCATGCTGGATCACCTGTGCGGCGGTTGCCGCGACCATTTTGAAAGCGTCCAGAGTTATCTCGGTTTGACCGGAACGCCATTCACCATTAATCCCCGCATGGTCAGAGGTCTGGATTACTACACCCGTACAACCTTCGAGATGGTCACCGGCCTGTTGGGATCCCAATCCGCCGTGGCTGCCGGCGGTCGCTACGACGGTCTAATCTCGCAATTGGGTGGGCCTTCCATCCCCGGTATCGGCTTTGCCATGGGAGTTGAGCGGGTGGCGCTGCTGTTGGGCGAACGTGACTTCTCTTGTCAGCCGGACCTGTTTATCGCTACGCTGGGGGCAGGGGAGCGGGCGTATGCCTTTAGATTGATGAATGATCTACTGAAATTGGGACTAAAGGTGGAGATGGACTACGAAGGCAAGAGCCTGAAGAGTCAGATGCGCCGTGCTGACAAGCTCGGGGCGCGCTTTAGTGTGGTGATTGGAGAAGACGAGGTTGTATCGGGTATGGCGCTTTTCAAGCGGATGGCAGACGGTGAACAGGCAAAGATTGCAATTAACGCACAGGATGTGAAAAATCTGATTAAAATAGCCTGAAGTGCGCCACAAACTTTATCTGGTTGTTCAGCAAACAAAACCCCCGCCTGGTCATGCCAGAGCGGGGGTTATACTACGCGCCATCAGCCCTTCGGCCTCAAGCATTTCATCGTAATACCTTACATATATTCCGGCATCTCGTCAAACTGTAGATACTTGTAGATCATCTCCTTGTTCGGTTCGATCTTCTCCTTGTAAATCTTGAGAAACTCTTCCGGCTTGGGCAGCTGACCCATCAACGCTGTAACCGCGCCCAACTCGGCAGAACCCAGATAAACCTTGGCGCCGTTACCGATACGGTCATCGAAGTTGCGGGTCGAAGTGGAGAACATATTCACTCCATCGGGCACGCGTGCCTGGTTACCCATACAGAGCGAACAGCCGGCGATCTCGATACGGGCGCCAAATGCGCTGTATACCGCGAAGTAGGCCTCGTCCTTGAGTTGCTTCTGATCCATACGGGTCGGAGGACAGATCCATGTGCGAACATCGGGGTTGAAACCACTACCGCGCCAGATCTCGGCAGCGGCGCGGAAGTGGCCGATGTTGGTCATACAAGAACCGAGGAACACATCCTGAATCTTGGTACCGGCCACATCGGAGAGCAGCTTTACATCATCCGGATCGTTTGGACAGGCCAGAATCGGCTCTTTGATGTCCGCCAGATCAATCTCGATCACCGCTGCGTACTCTGCACCCTTGTCGGCCTTCAGCAGACTCGGTTTCTCAAGCCACTTTTCAACATCCTTGATACGATTTGCCAGGGTTTTCCCATCCTGATAGCCTTCTGCAATCATCTTCTTCATCAGCGCCACGTTGGAGCGCAGGTAAGTTGCAACCGACTTTTCTGAAAGCTGGATGCAACCGGCAGCAGCGGAGCGTTCAGCAGCAGCATCAGTCAGCTCAAAAGCCTGCTCAACGGTCAGGTCGGGCAGCCCTTCCATCTCGAGGATGCGACCGTTGAAGATGTTAACCTTGTTCTTCTTAGGCACGGTCAGCATGCCTTGCTTGATAGCCCAGTAAGGAATAGCGTTGACAGCATCGCGCAGGGTGATGCCGGTGTTGAACTTGCCTTTAAAACGCACCAGAACAGATTCTGGCATATCCAGAGGCATAAAGCCCATGGCGCCAGCAAAGGCGATCAGGCCGGAACCGGCCGGGAAGGAAATACCGATCGGAAAGCGCGTGTGTGAGTCGCCGCCGGTTCCGAC
>Ga0265294_10006678_pt1 | contig 13798 bp, 4 predicted proteins | sample MunlanPumphouse3_FD_192504 | JGI IMG/M metagenome (GOLD analysis project Ga0265294, IMG submission 192504) | Groundwater microbial communities from a municipal landfill in Southern Ontario, Canada - Pumphouse #3 | ecosystem: Environmental > Aquatic > Deep subsurface > Groundwater | place... | reverse complement strand
ACATCCCAAAAGGCATCCCGGGTCAGTTCCTCGACTCTGCGATAATCAGCAGCTTCCTCTCTGCGGATAACTAGATGGGCTTTCATACATACTCCATAATCGAATGCTCTAAACCTTCTTTGCTCGAACCAGCACCACTGCCCCCACCACCGCCGGGATCACATCATGCACCAAAAAGACGCTCAGGGTGGCTGCCACAGCCTGTTCTGCGCTAAAGGAGAAATCCTTCAGAAAGTGGATGGCAAAGCCTTCACGCAGCCCTAATCCGGAAATGGTGATCGGGATGGAATTGGACACATTGGTCAGCGAGATCCCAATCCAGGTATTGGTCAGATTGATCACGCCCATCTGATTCAGAATCAGATAGTATTGCAGATACATAATCAGCGTGTTTGCCACCTGCAAGAGCATCATTTTGGGAGCTTGTACCAGATAGGTTTGGTGATAGCATCTCCAGCGTGGCACCCAGAAGATGATCAAGGCGGCAAACAGCGGCATCAAGGCTGCAAAGATCAACATGGCAAGGCGCAGTACCAGATTCATTTCCGGATAGTACCAGAGCACGGCAATGCTGGCAAAGGTCCAGGTTGACCAGGTCATAAACAGTCGCTCTGTAGTTGTGGAAATCAGGGTAGCCAGGCGGCTGCTGTTGCGTACGAAAAAAACCTTGCCGAAGGAGGCATGTCCTCCCGGCAGCAGGAAGCGCAGAGGAAGAGCAACCAGATAGGAAGCCAGAAGCTCTCTGCGACGACATTGATACAGGGGATTCAGATGCAGAGCAAAGCGCCAGTTGTTCAATTGGACATAGTGTCTCAGGCAGCTAAGCAGGAAGACCTGCAAAAGCAGAGTTTTGGGCAGGGAAAAGATCAATTCCGATGCCAATCGGGGATCAATTCTCTTCAGGATCAGCGCCAGGATCAGGACGCTAAGCCCCAGTTTAAACACATAACCCAGGGCTTTTCCCCAGGGTGTTTGACGCTTCTTTTTCAGCTCTTGAATTCGTTCAAACAAGCTTGCAATACCTCGTTAAGAATCTCCATCGGGGGTGCTTTGATGAAGCCCTGTTCCATCATGTTGTGCATCAGCGCCCGCGCTTGATTGATCTCGGACAGCGCAGTTTCAAACACTTCTTCACGGCTGAAGCTGAGCCGGGCAACGCCATCCTTGATAGCTTGCATTGCCACATCGGCAGCTTCATGGGCAAAGACTTCGGTTTCATCCATAGTGGCCAGGATGTTTTGCGGATCAATCCCACGCCTGCGGGCAAAACCGGCAAGAGAATGCGCTGCGGCAATCGCCATATTATCAGTAATCTTACGCGCCCGCACCAACAGTGCTCCCTTGAGGATGCCAGGGAATCCGATAGAGTTGTTGACCTGATTTGGAAAGTCACCTCTACCGGTTGCCACGATGTAAGCTCCCGCTGCCTTGGCGTCATAAGGATAGATTTCCGGAACCGGATTGGCACAGGCAAAAACAATGGCTTTGGGATTCATCAAGCGGATCCAATCCTGCTTGATTGTATCCGGGCCAGGAGTGGATAGAGCAATCAGCAAATCAGCTCCGCGCATGGCTTCTTCCATACTGTTCAGACACAGAGGATTGGTCTTCTGAGCCAGTTCCCACTGTTTATATTTAGCGGGATTTGCAGAGATATCCTGCCGTCTGGCATGTAGAGCGCCTTTGCTGTCAAAAAGGATCAGATTTTCCGGGCGTAAACCTTCCAGCATCAAGAAGCGGGCAATCGTGGAGTTTGAAGCTCCCGAACCATAGAGCACGGCTTTGGTGTTTTCAATCTTGCGCTCGGTTAGCAGGAGTGCGTTGATCACTCCAGCCAGAGTTACGCAAGCGGTGCCCTGAGCATCATCATGCCAGACCGGGATTTCGCAGGCATCCCGTAATTCATCCAGAACACGGTAGCAATTGGGCTGAGAGATATCTTCCAGATTCACCGCTCCCACAGAGGGTTCCAGCATCTTCACAAAGTCTATGATCTTGCCGGCATCTGGCTTTCCTTGCGGATCACGGCTATTGATGCACAGTGCCATTGCATCGCAGGCGCCCAGATACTTCATCAACATAGCCTTGCCTTCCATCACTCCCAGACCTCCAGCCGGACTGCAATCGCCATCGCCCAAAACTCTGGTGCTATCACTAACCACGGCAACCAGATTGCCCCGGTTGGATAGCATATAGGAACTTTCATTGTCATCCCGGATGGTAGTTGAAACCTTGGATACTCCGGGAGTGTACCACACATTGAACCAGTTGAATCCATAGATTCCCGCTTTGGGCAGACTCTGCATTTTGCCCCGATAGTGGCAGTGCATTTGCTCCGAAAGCTTTTTCAAAAAGGTTGTTTGAGCTGCGGCAACCCGGTGTGCGGGCAGTTCCTCTTCAAAGATGGCTGAAAGATTGGAAAGATCAAGTTTGAGCTCTTGCATAAGAAATCCTTTGCCTGTTTAATGAGGATTAGCATTTTGAAAGGGGTGATATTTGTCAAGGGGGATCAGGGTTTTCCATTACCGGCGCAGGATATGTGGAGTATAAACTCGATGAAAGCCCATAGGATTCGTCCCGTACTTCCTGCTCCTGGCTTTAGCCCGGCTTCAGCACTATATCACCCCATAATCTCCGCATGGCATGGGGAAAATATGGGGTGAAGTAGTGCTAAACATAGCGTGAACCCGGGAGGAAGGACTTGACACCCGGGATGATTGAGTTCCCGGGTGCAAGGTTTATTGATGGGTGGTGGGTTATTATCTGGCAGCGGTTACACGGAAGAATCTGGCAGTGGCATCAGGATTGATCTGCAGCGAGTTTGATTGAACTGTCTGCATATCCCATGTTAGCGCATCAGGGCTTGAAGCGGAATAAACCTGATAATACTCTGCGCCGGGTACTTCATTCCAGGTAAGGATAGTGCTGTTGACTGTTTGTACCAGTCGCAGATTCTGAGGAATGTCAAGTTCCAGCAGCACATATTCATAACAACCGATATCAGAGAGATCCCGAGGAGTTCCTTCGATATCAAAGGCAACATCAATGATGTTGGCTCCGGCATCAATGGCAGGGGAATTGCTCTGCAACACATAGCTTTGCGTTTCCAGCAGAGGATTGGTAATCAATGAGCTGGCATCTCCCAATGCAGCTTGATATGCTGCTGGATCATTCAGGATTTGCGAGCCCAGCATCACGACATTGCCATTGGCGCTATAATAGATGTTGTTACCCAGGTTGTCAATATTAGCCAGGGCAGCATAGCACGCGGCGGTTCCGGAAGCTGCCACAAAGATGTTGTTCAGGGCATTGAATCCGGGGCATTGATTGTTTTGATAAAAGGCAGTGGAGTTTGCAGCAGAGTTTGTGTTTACCAGAGTATTGTGATACAATCTGGCATTAGCGCTGCGTTGCATGGTCAGGCAGTTCAAGCCTTCGGAATGGATGTAGTTGTTTATGATATCCTGAGTTCCGGTGCTAAGATTGGATGCATGAACATACATAGTAGTGCTGTTGGATCCAGAGTTTAGCTGATTGGCGGATACACTGAAGTCATTGACGTTAATCAGGCTGATGGCATTACTGGTGCTGGAAATGCTGTTGCCAATGATATCCAGGTAGGGGATGCTCTGCATGGAAAATCCGAGATATACATCTGAAATCTGGTTGTTTTGCAGGATGTAATCTCCAAAACCCGAATTGTCATAAATCTGCATGGCATAGCCCATGCTTTGAACCAGGTTGTTTTCAAAGATCAAACCCAGAGTACCGCAGTTTGAACTGTATATCGCACAGGCAGATGATGAAGAACCACCGGCGCCATAGAACTTACAGTTCTGAATCTTCAGCCCGTAATTGTATTGATAGAGGTGGAAGACATTGCCATATTGGGGATTGGTAGTAGTGAAGGTGAGTCTGTCAAAGATCAGGTTTTTGGTGTTGGTAAGCCGGAACACATAATTATCTGCAGGGGAAGCCGCAGTATATGTAATGATAGCAGCACCTTCTTCGGGGCCCAGGACTTTTACAAAGTCATCTCCAAAAGCACTGGGAATATGACTGAGTTCAATGTTTTGCTGATACACTCCAGGAGCCAGATGCAGGGTGATACTCTGGCTGATGCCACGATTCATCAGCGCTGTAAAAGCAGCACCAAGGGTCTCAAAATCGGCTCCGGGGCCGATGTAGAGATCATTGGTAAAGAGCCAGCCGGTATCAGGGATGACATTCGCTCCGGGACAAACCTGATCTCCCCAGGGATTACCATCGATATCAGTGGCAAGAGGGGTGTCAGCACCACGATTTCTGAGATATGAACAGCTATTGTATCCGGATTCAGAGATCAGAGAATTGGCATAAACTCCGGTGAAATCCATGATCTGACTTTCCAGATAATCCTGAGGATCATATAACAAGCCATTGAACCGGCCCAGGTCGCTGTTGTTGCAATAATAGGCATTTCCTTCCCAGATCAGCTCTGGAGATGACGTAACGTTGAGTGCATAGCCGGTTTTGGGGGCGGAAAACACATTGCTGCGCAGGCTTGAATTAGTAACGCTGTTCAGGGATAAAGCCAGACCGTTGATGTAATCGTTGTTACTGGAGGTCACAATAGTATTGTGCAGGATTTGCAGATATGCGGAGCTGGTGATGCTGAGACCATTGCCACTGGAAGATGGGATGTTCAAATAGATGATGTTCAGCAGGATATTGATTGGATTATCCGCAGTACCATTGACATGATTCAGAGTCACGCAGGCGTTGCTGCTGCCTGTAGTGTTTGTAATCATGCGGTTGCGATGAATCTCGGAATCTGCTCCGATATTTTCAAGATATATGGCTTGATTAAAGTTGTTGAACGCATTGTATCCGATATGTACAGCTTCGGATCTTTTCAAGGATATGGGATATGTCACACCATTGAAGGTATTTGAGCTGATCGTGATATTGTTATAGCGGTTGTTGTCATAGTAGCTTCCTTCCACGGCAATGGCGGTGCCTGAGCCAGTGAAGCTGCAGTTTTGTATGCTGAGACCGTCTCCCAGACTGCTGCCGGTATGAATTGCATAAGAATAGGCTTGAGGGAGAGTGATCTGCAGATTGTCAAAGCTGATGTTGTGGCAAAAACCCAAAACACGGAAATACTTCAGATAATGAGAATTGGAATTGCTGCTGAGGTTAAAATCTTCAAATCTGACGTTATGAGCAGCTTCAACCAGGAAGAGAAAGTTGTTGTCAGCACTGTCAGAACTGGGATTAAGCACGATATTTCTATTTCCGGAAGCTCTGAAGGTGACGCTTAGATAATCCTCGGTTCTAGGAAAGTCTTTGATCACATAAGCGCCATCATAGGTTCCAGGAACCAATTCAAAGTATGTGTTTCCGTCAATTCCGTGATAAGCCAGAGCAGCCAGGCAATCTGCCACAGTGAGATAATCTGATTCAGGACTGCCAACGCTGTAAACGCCGGAGAGGGGATCAAGGCTATTGGGGCCAAACTGCTGTTCTGCGCCGATATCCCATGAAAGCCCCCGGAGATTGCGGTTGATATCATCATCAAATTCACTGCGAATCTGAGCAATTCCGCGCAGATATTGGCTTTGAACGTTCATGTTCTCATCCCAGAGGGGGTCATAACTCACACTGTGGACGTTGATTTCAGGATGAGCTTCCTGACATGCTGCCAGACTTACATAGGAGTCGCTGGCTATTTTGATCATGTAGTTGGCAGAGGAGTAGAAATCATTGTAGTCAATCACATTACCCGGAATGATGCTGTAGCTGCCAAAATCCATGCAGTACCCATTTACAGAATGCAGGATGTTGTTTACGATCTCAATCTCGGAGTCCATTTGGTTGGCAAAATATAGAGCACTGGCATTGCTGCCGCCATTGATGTAGATGGAGTTGTTCAAAACCAGAAGTCCGTTCCCACTGAGAAAGAGGCCGGTGTATGGTGATTGGCCGCTGACGCTGATGAAATTGTTTGCAATCAGACTGTGTTCTTCAGCAGGATTGTTTGTGCTAATGGTGAGTCCGCGGTACATGGACAGTATCCTGTTATAGAAAATATCGCCATTTCTGATGCCATTGATGCTGATGGCTGTATTGCTTATGTTTTCAAGCAGGTTGCCATCAATGCGGGGATCATCCACCTGATTCAGGCTGATCCCGATATTCATGTTTCGGAAAGTGCAGTTTGATATCACCAGATCTTCACCATTGAGATTTGCGCCATTGCTATTTCCATCAAAGAGACAAGCCACCAGGCTCAAATCCGATGTTCCCTGATAGTCGGTGCTGGAGATGCTGTTGCAGTTGTTGCCAGTCAATCCGGATGGAGCATTGAAATTGCACCAAAGGAAGCTTATGCTTTGCGCAAATCCGTTCATCACCAGGATGTTGCTATAGCTTTGGGCTTGGGTATCAAAACTGATCTGCTCAAAGCGCAGGTATTTGCTGCGATATGTGGCAAGCACATAGTTGTTGCTTGCGTTTTGGCCTGAATAGCTGATTGTGGGGTAGGGAGTGAGGTTGCCTTTCAGAGTTACAATTCTATCATGTCCGATTCCAGGAATGCGATCAAAGACAATCTGTTCGCTGTAACTGGCATCATTCAATAATCCGGTTACCGCTGCGCTTACGCCTCTTTGGGCAAGAGCCAAAGCAAAGTCATTAATGCTGGCAAAGTCTCCCCCGGATCCGATATCATAGTTTCCTGCCAGAGGAGTCAGAGAGGGATCGCTGCTATACTCGTGAGCGCCAATATCGGGAGCTGTATTGCTGCGGGGATTGCCAAAGAAATCTTCATCTATCTCCACATAGAAGCCCAGATTGTCCAGACTGGGGCTGGTGCATCGCAGATGTTCATCGGTGAAGAAGGGGTTGTAATCTGCATTAGAGTATCCAAAGAGGGCATTCATCTCGCTGATTTCTTTGTAATAGGTGTTTAACTGCTTTCCCAGATTGGTACCCTTGCCATATATGTTGTTGAACTCCACTATGTTGTGATTGCTGTTGTTGCTTTCCACATTATTAAAGTATATCACATAACCGGAGCCGAGATTCACAAAGTGGTTCTTTCTCAGTTTGTTGTAATTACCATTAAGATGTACAGCGATTGAGGATGAATTGGTTGAACTCAGCTCAATCGAGTTGTGGGCGGCATAAATGTATGAGCTCTGGTCAATAACCAGTCCAGCAGCAGCAGCATCATTGTTACCGCTGTACACGTTGTAACCACTTACACGAATGATGTTGTTATAGATATTGGGAACCGAGCCACTGCTGCTGATGGTGCTTCCGCTGAACTCAATACCTTTGCTATACGCATTAATACGGTTTCTCTGCACTAACAGGCTACCGGAGAGATATGAAGTGGCGATTCCCTGATTGACGTTGTGCATCGTGTTGTTCTGGATGATCACATTGCTGCTCATGATGAGTTTTATGGCGCAGTATCCGCCATTGTGCAGATTGCTGTCCAAAGTCCAGTTGCTGAAGTTGTTGTTATAGTTCCAGTTTGCGATACTGATGTGATATCCTCCGCCCATGAACTGGTTGAATGTGATCTTTATGTTATCGGCATCATCATTGCTGTTGCTGGCAAAGGCGATGGAATCATTGTCGTAGGAGTTGGTTCCGTAGTTAAAGAATCGGCAATTTTGGATCTGGATATCATTGCTGTCACCATAAACATAGATGCTGCGGCTGTAACGGGAGGTAGGAGCAAAATCAAAGCCATCAATGATGATGCCGCTGCTGTTGCTGATCTTGAAGATATAATTATCCTGGCTGGTTGCAGCATGATTGATAAAAACCACCTGATCACTGCTATAACTGCCGGAAGAGATTAGCAGAGTATGTCCTCCCAGATCAAGGTCTTCCAGAACATAAGGTCCGGTGTATGTTCCGGGAGTGAGATAAAAATAGAGGTTGTTCAAAACGCTGGATGCTTCAATTGCCGAAATAGCATCATCCAAATCAGCAAAGTCTGCGCCGTCTCCGCCAATGTGGTAGATTCCCTGCATGGTTTGCCCAAAGAGCAGGCTGCAAAGCAATAACATTATGATAAGCAGTAGTTGTTTCATATAGTCTCCTTCAGAAATAGGTAGGCAATCAGGTTAATTCAGATTCACGCTTGCTGCCATCTGTCCATGACAAGGCTTTGATGCTGGGATTGAGGTCAAGTACTTTCTGTTTGGGGGGCTGTTCCAGGCACAGGATCAATTCTTCACAGGCAGAGCGTGGGCTTCGGCAAGTACTTGCCTGGCAAGATGATCACATGTGGATGGATATCTACAGTTGCTGAGCCGGAATGCGAAAGACCAGCATGTTGAGGGCTACTTCCCGGTCTTCACCCCAGAAATAGAACTTGCTGGCTTCCAAACGAGGTATTTGCCTGGACATGGAAGCAGGAAGAGTCAAACTCATCCTTTTGCGGGAACCAAAGATGGATTGTAGATATGGTAACTCGGCATTCAGATCATCAGGCAAATCCGAAAGCAAGGTGATGCAGCGTTCCCCGATTGATCCCACCAAATACAATCCGGCTTTGCCTTTGAACACTGTGGCGTGCTTACGGATATAGGGCAGAGAGTTTTTCACACTGTGGACTACATGCCAGTTCAGAGGCAGATATTGAGGATGATTGCAGAAGATATCTGTCCCATAGTCGGTGATAATCTCTGGCTGGAGAGTCTTAACAAGTCCCCGGCGTTCAAGATTGTAATAACCCTCCACTTCCTGAGAGCCCATTTTGCGGGTGATGGCCAGGCTTTCCACATTCTTGTAATAGGTGCAGAACTCATAAGTGAGCTGGGGATTCTGGGCTTTCAATTGCTGGGCAAATCGCATGAGCTGGTGATTCATCAGCTTGGCAATACCTTTGCCCTGATAGCGGCGGTGCACCCTCAAGCCCTCAAACCAAAGCACGTTATCGGGTAATGTGGTTAGCTTCAGGCAGGCGATTACCTTGCCCTGATATTCACACACAAAGAACCAATCCTCCTGTAGCCAGCGATCCAGGATTTTGGGCAGATAATCATTCCCTTCCCAGATACCGCGCGAAATCTCGATCAGATCCTTACGGTCTGCAGGGCAGGAGGGGCGAACCAGGCAGTCTTCAAGTTTGAACATGGAATACATGTGCAAGAAAGCTGCTTTGATGTCAAGCAGATACTGCTCTGAACAGTAGGATGGAGTTCAGGGCAACAAAAAACCCCGGGAGTTTATCCCCGGGGTCATGTTTTATTCAGGCAGCGAGCTGCCAGAGTGATTTATTCCATCAGCATCATTTTACGGGTGCTGGTGTAGCTTCCGGTGTTCAAACGATAGAGGTAGATGCCGCTGGAAAGCGGATTTCCCTTGCTATCCCGACCATCGAAGACAACGCGATAGCGGCCGGAGTTCTGATTCTGATTTACCAGGCTGCGAACCAGCTGACCTTTGAGGTTATACACTTCCAGGCTCACCTGGGAGGCATCCTTGATGTCATAACTGATTGTAGTCTCTGGATTGAATGGGTTTGGATAGTTGCCATTCAGAACAGTAGCAGTAACCGGGATCACATCATCGCCATTTGATACTGGACCCAGAATGAAGTTCACTGTAGTATTCTCGTTTGCTGAGACTGAGATGTTTTCATAAGTGAAGGGCTCAAATCCGGTTGCTGTAGCTGTAACGCTATAGATTCCAGTGGGTACTACCAGGCTATAAGCACCGGCATTATTGGCAGTGGCGCTGTAGCCACCTTCTTCAGCGGTAACTATTGCACCGGCGATACCCTGGTTGTTCTGACGTCTTACAAAGCCAACAATGGTGCCATAGAGCACTTCTTTGACCAAGGGGTTGGAGAAGGCAGGGGCAGAGATCACATTGGCGGTATAGACAGCTTTCACAGCCCATTTGTAAGTGCCATTGGGAACTGTGTTCCATCCACTATCAATGCACTCGGTAATAGTCACTGGTTCGTCATTCAGGGCAACCCAGAGAGCTTCGTTGTTTTCCTGTCCCGCAGGCAGACGCCATACATTGTAACCCACAAGGGCACGATCGGTGCTACGGGCACTATTGCGCAGATTGCGGCTGGGTGCAGCATCTGAGAAGCTACGGTTGTTTTCTGCGCGGTAGAGACGATCCGGAGTCTGACTGCCAAAGATGTTGGCTGTTTCGCGGTGAATGCTCTTGCTTTGCAGATCACTTCCGGCAAAGCGGATGCTTTCCGCATAGTTGCCAATGTAGATGTTATCGATGAACCAGACATACCACAGACCATCATTGGATGGAGGATCCTGGGCGTGGAAGGCCAGGTTTACCTGCAATCCGGCATATGGAGCCAGATTCACAGTGATTGGGAAGCTATAATGGTTTTCACCAGCCGTTTGGGCAGTGGCATCCCAGAGCTCAGTCCAGGTGTTTCCGCCATCGGAAGTGATCTTCACCATGTAATGATCGTCATTGACAGAGCCTAATTGAACATAGGTATCAAAGCTCAGATGGGCATCGGGCGGGCAATTGAAGGAAGGTGTAATCAGCCATTCATCCTGATGCTCATAAGCCCACCACAGTCCAGCTTGTTTGCTGCCATCAGTAGGGTTGACAGTGCCGCTTCCGGAGATGTTGATTGTGCCAAAGCTGCACCAGGTAGGTAGAACACCAAGAGTATTGGCTTCGCCCTGGTTGGTGATTGATTGTGTCCATTCAGAAGGCGGGAAAGTGGTTGATTCAAAGCTTTCCGTGATTTCTATGGCATTGGGATCCGGAGCATTCCAGGTGATTTGAACTGAATCATAACCCGTGCTGGGGGAGGCATTGACGGAGTTTGGCGCATAGGCAATCTCGGCCAAAGTGATGCTGCCCATGTTATGATCAGTTCCGCCAACTTCAATGGTTCCATTGTCTGAGAGATATCCAGCAGCACTAATGGAATAGGCATAGTTCTGATTGGCAAACACCGCTGGGATGCTGAAGCTACCATTGGCAGTGCTCGTGCCGCTGTAGTTCTCATATCCAAGCAATGTGATGTTTGCTCCGGCGATTCCGGATCCGGTATCACTGGCCAGAATGGTTCCAGTTATGTTCACTTGAGCCATCAGGTTCATGCTAATATTCATGATTTCGGTTTCGTCTTCTTCCAGCACGATATTGATGATTTGAGTCACGTATCCGTGTTGGCTGAAGGTGACGGCATAGTTTCCGGGTAAGACGTTGGCAATGAAGAACTCACCGTTGTCATCGGTAACAGCGGAATAGGGACGGCCATCCACATTGACCTGCACACCGGCCAGAGGAGTAGCTCCGGCTCCGGTTACGGTTCCAGTGATATCACCCACACCGCCGGGGATAACCACGAAAGTGGTTTTGGGGCGGACCTGTGTGGTGTTACCGCCAGTAGGAGCAGCAGGATCATATACGGTGCTATCACTAAACATATTACGTGCAATATCGGTAAGCGTCGTAGTATCAGTTTTGAAGTAATCTGAAGAGCTATACCAATCAGTGTCCATGGGGCGGTTAACCATCATCAGGAGATTGTTGCCATCCAGGAACATGAAAGGCTCCGGGAAGTTGATGCTGATAATGTTTTCACCAGAGGGGAAGTCCACCGTGCCATCAAAGACCAGAGTCATTTGACCGGATGGTACCCAGTCTGTAGTCAGATTATCCAGAGTGGTGCTGGCCATCCAGATTTTGACCGGCATAGCGCTCAGGTTGCTGTTGAACTGAGAGTAGAACTTCACACCGGTGATCATACCAACAAAGTTGCTCATTTCATCGGCATGATAGATGGTTTGGTACAGGGAGTTATGGTAATAGAAATCCAGCGGTATGCGTGCGGTTTGAGTACCCTGACCAATGGTGATATCATTGACACCGGTACCAGTCAGTGCGATAGTATGGATTTCACGGGTATTGTTTGCAGCGCTGCGCAGAGAACTTCTGTTGCCGATCTGATACCGTGTGGCCTGGTTGTCCGTAATGGTAATGGTAGCGGCATTTTCTTCCAGGGCAGTAGGGGTGTAGGTGGCAGTAAATACCACAGTTTCACCAGTGCCAAGGCTGGCAGGCAGAGTAGGCAGATTGCTAAGTGTCATGCTTGGGCTTCCGGCAATCGTGATTTCATTGATCCCCAAAGAACCGCCACCGGCATTGACGATGGTGAAATCCTGGCTCCGGCTACCACCCAGGTTTACATCCCCGAAGTTATGTACGCTGGGATTGACCATAAACACGGGGTCACCAGTCATCGGTGTCATAATAAGGGTAGTTTTGGGAACGATGCCAGTCAGGCTCCCGCCCGTGGGTGCGGCAGGATCATACGTTGTGCTATCGCTATACATATTACGAGCGCGGTTGGTATTGGTCGAGGTATCCGTCTTGAAGTAGTCGGAGGAGCTATAATATTGGGTATCCATCGGACGGTTGAACATCACCACAAGATTTCCGCCTGTGTAAGCAAAAGGTGTCTGCAAGGGGAAGGTGATGGTGTTCTGACCGGTTGGGAAGTTCATCGTGCTGTCAAAGACCAGGGTGAGATCAGTGGAAGGAATCCAGCCAGCACTGAGATCAGGCTGAGTGGTGATCCCCATCCAGATTTTCACTGGGATCGTTATGGTATTGGCAGTAGTGAACTGGTTGTATATAGACATCGTGGTGATGTTTCCTATCAAACCGATTTCAGCAGGGTAGAAGATGTTTTGATACAAGCTGTTTCTATAGAAGAAGTCCATGGGCATGCGGGCGGTATTTGCACCCTCTCCGATGGTTACAGAGATTACTCCTGCAGGTTGCACAGCGATTGGCATGGAGTTGCTGGCATCATTGCCGGGATTGATATCATCAGTCAGGAACACCTTGCCATAAATGCTCATTGGGCCTTCAATGGTGGGAGTCCAGTTCAATGTAACATCCTCGGTTTCACCTGGTGCTACGGTGACGCCAGCAGCAGTGGCAAGTTCCACATGGTTGGCATCATAGAGTTTTACGGTGTAGGTACTCTGAGCAGCAGTGCCGTTGTTGTAAACACTTACGGTATATGGAGAAGAGACACCCACACTGGGAGTGCTGTTTCCAGATATAGCCAGAGCCGCAAGATCATTGGCACCCATCATCTCTATCTCAACTGTATCAATGTAGATGGTTTGACCTGTCGAGTTATTGGCGTGTTTGAAGGCGATGAACTTGCCTTCACCGGTATAAGCGGTGAGCGGCACTTGATACTGAGCCCAGGCTGAGGTGAAGGTAAGAGTTTCAATCTCAGTAAAGGTGGTTGCATCAGCAGGATTGGTCATTACACCCACTTTTAGGGAGTAGTTGTTACCTTTTCCCCAAAGCTTTACGCGTACATTATTGGTTTGAATTGTGTTTGCCAGAGGAGGAGCAATCAACATGGCGATGGTATTGATATCTGTGGGATTATAGATCGCAACGCAATTTGGGGCAGATTGCGGAGAAGTAGTAACCGTCTTCACATAGCCCGTGGTAGCGGTGGATTCATAGATATTGCTCCAGCCCAAAGGTAGAGCAGGGATGCTTACAGTATCAAAGTTTTGTGCATAGCTCAGTTCATAAATGGTGGTATCAACACCAGTACCGCTGAGTTCTACAGTATGTGTGTTTCTGCGATTATCAGTGATAGTGATGGTGGCAGTGTGATCTCCAGCGATTGTGGGCGCATAGGTCACAGTAAATGATGCATTCTGGCCAGTGATCAGCTGTGCTGGAAGAGTTGGCAGATTGCTCAGAGCAAAAGCATCGTTACCAGCAATACTGATACTGCTTATGCTAACCCGACTTT
>Ga0265294_10006676_pt1 | contig 13800 bp, 12 predicted proteins | sample MunlanPumphouse3_FD_192504 | JGI IMG/M metagenome (GOLD analysis project Ga0265294, IMG submission 192504) | Groundwater microbial communities from a municipal landfill in Southern Ontario, Canada - Pumphouse #3 | ecosystem: Environmental > Aquatic > Deep subsurface > Groundwater | place... | reverse complement strand
TTATCTACTTGAATAAGGAATTGCCTTGGCCTTTATTGCCGCAACGTTTGGCTATTGTCTCTTCGCCCACGGCTGCGGGATATGAGGATTTTATGGATCAATTGCACAACAATGCATATAGTTTCGTCTTTTATACAGCCTTTTTCCCGGCCATCATGCAGGGAGAATCAGCTGAAATATCCATTATAAACGCACTGAACCGGATTGTTGAAACCGGAATCGGATTTGATTTGGTGGTCATTATCAGGGGAGGTGGTGCATCGGCAGACCTGAGTTGCTTTGATCGGTATGATCTGTGCTATTATTGTACACAATATCCGTTGCCCATCCTTTCCGGAATTGGCCATGACAGGGATTCCTCCGTGCTGGACAGGGTTTCCCATACTTCCGTAAAAACGCCGACGGCAGCAGCGGAGCACCTGTTGAATACCTTGTCACAAGAGGCTTTCAGGTTGGATACGGATGCGGAAAAACTGAAAATGACGGCACAAAACATCCTGGAGACAAATATGCAACAGTTGAAAATCAATTCGGACCGTCTGAGACTGAATACCCGTGAAAGGATTCATACCGCAGAACTTCTGATAGAAAGACGCGAAGCCTCCCTTTTGAATACTTCCAAACGTGTCGTATTGCAGAAAAGCCAATGGATAGAAATGCAGTATTCCAATTTGCAGTATCGTGCATCTTCCAGCATCGGCCAGCTCAAACATCAGACGGAGGTGATGGAAAAGACGTTGACCGGTTTTTCTCCGGATATCTTGATTCAAAGAGGATTTTCACTTACTTTGCATAACGGCAAGATTGTGAAATCCGTTCATGACCTGTCGGCGGGATCCGAAATATGCACCCATCTACGCGATGGAAAGATATACAGTACCATAGATAAAACTGAAATACAAAATGGCTGAAAAAAAGTTTTCATACAATGCCGCCATGCAGGAAGTGGAGCAAATCCTGGCTGCACTGGAAAAGAACAACCTCGACGTGGACGAAATGAGTCAGAAAGTAAAACGGGCTGCCGAGCTGCTCCAAGCCTGTAAACAAAAACTGTATCAGGCAGATGCTGAAATACAGGCTGTGTTTGAGAATGTGAAAATCTGATAAATCAACAAGAAGATGAAAAAGAAATTGAGATATGCCATCATTGTGGCAGGAGGCAAAGGCCTTAGAATGGGAGCGGCTGTTCCCAAACAGTTTCTTTTGCTGTCTGGTAAACCCCTTTTGATGCATACGTTGCAAGCTTTTTACCAGGCTGATCCTGAAATCAATCTGATTTTGGTCTTGCCTGAGTCCCAGCAAGACTATTGGAATGAACTCTGCATCAAATACGATTTTAAGTTACCATGTCAGATAGTCAATGGTGGTGATACCCGCTTTGAATCCGTCAAAAATGGCTTGGCTCTGACAGGAAAGGAAGGATTGGTAGCTGTGCATGACGGTGTCAGGCCATTCATCAATACAGATCTGATAGAACGCTGTTATGCAGCCGCTGAAAAGTTTGGGGCTGCCGTCCCTGTGACTCAACTCACGGAAAGTATCCGAAAAATGGATGGCGAAACCAGCTTTTCCGTTCGTCGTGAAACGTACCGTTCCGTGCAAACTCCACAGGCTTTTCGTCTGGAGCTGTTGAAAATGGCTTACCCTCAGTCTTATCAGGAATGTTTCACTGATGACGCTTCTGTGGTTGAAGCCGCCGGTTATAAGGTGGAACTGGTCGAAGGCTTGCCTGACAATATCAAGATAACAACGACCCTCGACCTGCTTATGGCCGAGCAAATCAATAAGTTTAACCCCGTAAAATAAAGAAGTGTTAGACCTGTCGAGCAAAGAACTGACTTTTATACCTGGTGTAGGAAGTGCACGGGCGGAAATCCTGAAGAAAGAACTTCAAATCTTCAATCAGGAACAGATGCTCTATTATTTCCCCTATAAATATGTCGACAGATCCAGATTTTATAAAATCAGTGAATTAACTTCCAATCTTCCCTACATCCAGGTGATCGGACGTTTTCAGTCATTCCAGATGGTAGGAACAGGACGGGTCAAACGGCTTTCTGCCAATTTTACGGATGGAACAGGTATCCTTGAACTTGTTTGGTTCAAAGGTTTGAAATATGTGGTGGACAAGTACAAGCCTGGTGTGGATTACATCGTCTTTGGCAAGCCATCTGTTTACGGACATCAGATCTCCATTGCTCATCCGGATGTGGATCCTGTTCAGAATGCACAAACGACCCCTTCCATGACTTTGCAGCCTTTCTATAATACGACGGAGAAGATGAAGTCGCATTATCTGAATTCCAAGGCCATTCAAACCATTCAGGGCAATCTGATCCGCAGCATTCATGAAGCCATACCTGAAACGCTTCCGCCAGACATGATCAAACGATACCGTCTGATTCGTCTGCATGATGCCTTGCTGCTGATGCACCAACCAACCGATGCCCAAACCTTGAAACAGGCACGCTACAGGCTTACTTTTGAAGAGCTTTTCTATCTTCAACTACATATCTTGCGTTATACGCTGGAACGGGAAAAAAAATATAAAGGATATCCTTTCGATCGAATTGGAGACTATTTCAATACTTTTTTTTATAAATATCTGCCTTTCGAACTAACCGGAGCCCAGAAACGGGTTCTGAAAGAGATCAGAAACGATATGGCCAGGCCAAGACAGATGAACCGGCTGTTGCAAGGAGATGTGGGCAGCGGAAAGACCTTGGTTGCCCTGATGTCTATGCTTATGGCTGCCGACAATGGCTTTCAGTCTTGCATTATGGCTCCGACTGAAATTTTAGCCAATCAACATTACGAAACCATCACCTCGCTTTTGCAGGATATGGACATCAAGGTCGCCTTGTTGACCGGATCTGTCAAAGCCAAAGACAGAGTGCCTATCCATCAGGGTTTGTTGTCGGGTGAGATTCAAATCCTGATCGGTACCCATGCCTTGATAGAAGATACGGTTCATTTCAGGAATCTGGGATTCGTGGTCATTGACGAACAACACCGTTTTGGGGTGGAGCAACGTTCCAGGATGTGGCGCAAAAATGAGATGCCTCCGCATGTGCTGGTCATGACAGCTACGCCTATACCACGTACCTTAGCCATGACATTTTACGGAGATTTGGATGTTTCCATCATCGATGAGTTGCCTCCGGGCAGAAAGCCAATTCAGACCATACACCGTTTTGATAACAGACGTGGTCCGCTCTATGACTTCATGAGGGAGCAACTCAGGGTCGGAAGACAGATTTATGTGGTTTATCCCCTCATTAGTGAGTCCGAAAAATCTGATTACAAGAATCTGGAAGATGGGTTCAAGCACATTAAGGAGGTTTTTCCGGAAGTAAAAGTTGCCATGGTACATGGTAAAATGAAATCGGCGGAAAAGGATGCTCATATGCAGGCCTTTATAAAAGGGGATGCCAGGATACTTGTTGCGACGACGGTTATTGAGGTTGGAGTGAATGTACCCAATGCTTCTGTCATGATGATAGAGAGCGCGGAACGTTTCGGCCTTTCGCAGTTGCACCAGCTGCGGGGACGGGTAGGACGCGGTTCGGATCAGTCATATTGTATTCTGGTCACTTCCTATAAATTATCGGAAGATAGCCGGAAACGGATAGATATACTGACTTCCAGCAACGATGGTTTTGAAATTGCCGAAGCTGATTTGAAGCTTCGGGGGCCGGGTGATTTGGAAGGAACACAACAAAGTGGCGTTGCATTTGATTTAAAAATTGCAAATTTGGCCAAAGACGGACAGTTGATAGAATATGTACGAACCATCGCTAGGTCAATTCTTGAAAAAGATCCTGAATTGTCTCTTCCAGAGCATATTGTTCTGAAAAAACAACTCCGCAAATTGTTTGCCAAAAAGGTAAATTGGGGAGTAATCAGTTAATTTGTTTTGAAAAAAAACCTTAACGTCTCAGGTTTTTCCAAAATGTTTTTTTATATTTGGAATGTCGAAACGACAATTTTTATTTTTTTTCATTCCAGAAACCGATATCTATGCATTTTTACAAGACCTTGATTCTTCTTATATCCATTAGTCTCACTAGTGTTTACGGACAGAATAATTACACTGTCAATATCAGATACGACAAAAAACATGCCGCACTTGATTCCGTGATCACTCGTCAGTTGATGGAAGAGGAAGATGTTGAAACAGGCGACGTATACGAAGGACTTTATGGCAATTGGAGCGATACCAAGGTCAATCCTTACGGGATGGATATTGTTCATATGAGAGATAGTTTTTCCATCAATATTTCAGGATATTATCCTCCTTGCCTTGGACACGTCACTTCTCATTTTGGTCCGCGTCATCGTAGGTTTCATAACGGAATAGATTTAAGAGTCCGTGTAGGTGATACGATCCGTGCTGCATTCTCCGGCAGGGTCCGCGTTCGTCGCTATAACCGTGGTGGCTATGGTTATTTTGTCGTATTGCGCCATCATGGAGGTTTGGAAACGATTTACGGTCATTTGTCCAAATTTCTCGTGGGCCTAATCAGGAAATCAAAGCAGGCGATCCCATCGCTTTAGGTGGTAGCACAGGTCATTCTACAGGGCCCCACCTGCATTTTGAGACCCGTATTTATGGTAACCCGATCAATCCTGCCAAATTGTTCAGCTTTGAAGACTATGTTCCGTTGAAGAATGTGTACCATGTTGTCAAGAGTAAGACTTTTGAAGAAAGGATTCGCTATTCCGGTGGTTATTACGGAGGCGTAAGACTATCTCCGAATGACAATGGTAGTGGAAATTATAAAAAAGATTCATACGCTCAGATTAAGTATTATAAAGTTCGCAAAGGTGATGCCCTTTATACAATTGCCAAGAAATCCGGCCTTTCTGTCAAGAAGCTTTGCTTATTGAACAATATCAAATCTTCATCGAAAATTCATGCCGGACAACGCTTGCGTTTGTCTTGATTTTCCATTCCTTTTTTACTACTTTTGTGGCCTAACACCAGCAGATTTTATGGCCAATACCAATATGCAATTTGATGCCGTGGTTGCTCAATGCCGTTCGGTTTTTTCCAAGAAACTTCACGACTATGGAGCAGCTTGGCGCATCCTTCGTCCACAGTCCGTGACTGACCAGATTTTTATCAAAGCCAATCGTATAAGAAGTTTGGAGGTAAAAGGCAATGCCAAGGTCGACGAAGGTATCCGCCCTGAATTTGTTGCCATCGTCAATTATGGCGTAATCGGTTTGATTCAGCTTGAACTGGGCTATACGGAGCAAGTTGACCTGACAACGGAACAGGCAATCAAAATGTACGACCAAAAAATCAGTCAGGCCAAAAGTCTCATGATGGATAAAAATCACGATTACGATGAGGCGTGGAGAAGTATGCGAATTCCATCATATACGGATTTGATCCTGATGAAATTGTACAGGACCAAGCAAATTGAAGATATTCAAGGGCAGACGTTGATATCAGAAGGCATTGATGCCAATTATCTGGATATGATAAATTATGCCATTTTTGGTTTGATCCGTATGGATTTTGATGAAGTTAATGATTAGATAGTCAGCATATCGATGGACATAAAAAAAGTAGCGGTCAACATTTCGAGGATTATTCTGGGTATGTGTTTTGTTTTTTCCGGTTTTGTCAAAGCGATTGACCCTTCCGGTTTTGCATACAAGATTTCAGATTATATAGAGGTGTTCCATCTGACTTTTTCTTCTGATCTGTCTTGGATTTTTGCTGTCCTACTTGCTGCTTTCGAATTTTTTCTGGGAACTTCTTTGATACTGGGTATCTGGAAAAAACTGACCAGCACGCTTTCATTGATGTTCTTATTGGTGATGACGCCTTTTACGCTTTATCTGGCCATCAAGAATCCGGTTTCGGATTGTGGCTGTTTTGGCGATGCCTTGATCCTAACTAATTGGCAGACTTTTTATAAAAATATTGTCTTGTTGCTTTTGGCTTTTCCTGTCTTTCATTGGAGTGAGTTGTGCTACAAGCTCTTTGGATGGTATACGGCGAGATGGACAGCCTATTGGTGCCTCATTTTTCCCGTTTTATTGTCCGCTTTTTCTTACTTTCATCTTCCTTTGTTGGATTTTCGACCCTATCAGATAGGGAATCGTCTGGCCGATTTTATGACCATTCCGGATGGGGCACCGCTTGATTCTTTTGATACGCGGTTTATTTATGAGAAGAATGGTGTTCAGCAGGAATTCTCAGTCGAAGATGCTCCCTTGAATGATGCTTCATGGACTTTTGTTGACAGGAAAGAAATTCAGATACGTAAGGGTTATACCCCGCCTATTCATGACTTTGTATTGGAACATCCGATGAAGGGTGATATTACCGAAGATGTGCTCAAAGATACCTCGTACACCTTCCTTTTGGTAAGTCCCGATTTGGAAAAATCAAACCGGAGTGCCAATGTACACATAGAATCTGCCCGGCAATATGCCGGTAATCATGGGTATGAATTTTATGGCTTGACTAATTCAGGTACTGATGCCATCGATGAATGGAATTATGAATATGATTCAGACATTGAATATTGCTCAGTGGATGAGCGTACTTTACAGACGATGATTCGATCCAATCCAGGCATGATTTTGCTGAAAGATGGGGTTGTGCTCCAAAAATGGGGTTCCAGAGATATTCCTGATTTTTCTAAGACGAAGCAACCTTTGAATGCATTGCCTTGGGGAAAAGTCAGAAAAGTCAGTACGTTTAGGGTTGTGTTTAACGTTTTTATCCTTTTCATGATACCTGTCCTTTTATTCTTTTTGTTGCACAGGGGGTATCGTTTCCATTTCCATTTGAAAAAAATAAAAAACAAAAAAACAAATATCACTTAGGTTTATTAATTGTAAAACAAAATCACAATGAGAAAAAACATTGTTGCAGGTAACTGGAAAATGAACAAGACCCTGCAGGAAGGTGTTGCTTTGGCAACCGAACTGAATGAAATATTGGCTTCTAAAAAAGTTAATTGCGATGTTATTATCGGTACTCCTTTTATTCACCTTGCATCTGTTTGTGCATCTGTTGACTCTGCAAAACTGGGTGTTGCTGCTGAAAACTGTGCTGATCACGTTTCCGGAGCTTATACCGGAGAAGTTTCCGCTGCCATGGTGAAATCTACCGGTGCACAATATGTTATCCTTGGTCACTCAGAACGTCGTGCTTATTACGGTGAAACCCCCGCTATCCTGAAAACCAAAGTTGAACTGGCTCTGGCCAACGGTTTGACCCCCATATTCTGTATCGGAGAAGTTTTGGCAGAACGGGAAGCCAACAAACAATTTGAAGTTGTTGAAGCTCAAATTAAAGAGTCGCTCTTTGATCTTTCAGTGGAAGACTTTTCCAAGATCATACTGGCTTATGAACCTGTTTGGGCTATCGGTACCGGTAAGACTGCAACTGCAGCTCAGGCTCAGGAAATCCATGCTTATATCCGTAGCGTGTTGGCAGCCAAATATGGTAAAAAGGTCGCCGACAATTGCTCTATCCTTTATGGTGGAAGCTGCAAGGCATCCAATGCGGGGGAACTTTTCGCAAATCCTGATGTAGACGGAGGTTTGATTGGTGGTGCTGCTTTGAACGCTAAAGATTTTATGGGAATTGTAGACGCATTTTGATTTGACTGGACAATATTGACGGATGGCTTCTTTCAGGAATAAGTCATCCGTTTTTTTATCTTTTTACATTGCCGGAAATTCAAACATTTTTCGGATTGATGTGTTATCATATCAGAAAGGTCGGACGCAAGGATTTGCGGGCCGGTTTTTTGTGGGTTAGTATAGATAACAACTAAGTTTATATTTTTATCTTTGTATGTAGTTCAAGTTCGCAACCCTGATGAAAAGATTTATACTATTCTTAATTATTGCATCTTTCTCTTTTGGCCTTCAAGCCAAGGAAATTAAGGTATTGGCCATCGGAAATAGTTTTTCTGCAGATGCTATAGAGCAAAACTTGTATGAACTTGCTCTGGCTGATGGTGATCAATTGATTATCGGGAATCTGTATATTGGCGGTTGCTCCTTGGAAAAACATTACATGAATTCTGTAAATGACACAGCTATCTATTCATACAGGAAAATTGTCAATGGTGTAAAAACAGAGACAAATCATTATCGGCTGACATCAGCCATTAAAGATGAGAATTGGGACTATATTACATTTCAGCAATCTAGCCCGTTTTCGGGAATATATAATACTTATTTCCCTTTTCTGATTAGTTTGAAAGAATTTGTACGAGCGCGTGCCACCAATGCAAAAGTGAAGTTTGGATTGCATGCGACTTGGGCATATGCCAAGGACTGCAAGCAAACTGGTTTTGAAAATTATAACCGGAATCAGATGAAAATGTACAAATCTATTGTCAATGCTGCAAACAGGGCGGCAAAAGTTGTCTCCATGGATTTTGTAATCCCTGCCGGTACCGCCATCCAAAATGGGAGAACCAGTGTGATTGGCGATCATTTTTGTCGTGATGGCTATCATTTGCAACTGAATTACGGACGCTATACAGCTGCATGTACCTGGTATGAAGTTCTGTTGGGAAAATCCGTCATAGGAAATCGTTATAGACCTGCAGGTATCACAGCTGAACAGGCAAAAATTGCGCAAATGTCCGCACATTTTGCCGTGATAAATCCCCAAATAGTTACGAAGATTAAGGGAAAATAAAGAATAAACATGCTTTTCATATTTATAAAAAATAACGGTGTCTTTTAAATATTCAACAAGATGAAAAAAAACAAAGGAACAGCGGTGATAGCCGTCATTCTGCTCACCGCATCATTATTCACAGGATGTAGCATGTACACCTATCGTACGGCCGGAATTCAAACAAGTTATTCCAACCCTCAATGGGCTCCTCCATTTTACGCAGGAGCACGCTACTACTATTTGCCTGATTTGGAAACCTATTATGACCTTTCTGAAAATGAATTTATCTTTCTTGACCATGGAAGATGGGTATATTCTAAGAATATCCCTTCTATGTATGTGGATTACGATTTGAATGATTGTTTTACCGTCGTTCTAAACGTAAATATTTACAGACCCTGGATGCATCATCAGTATTATGTGTCACATTATCCCAGATATTATTATCGTGATTACTACGATCATAGTAACATACCTTATGTAAGAGGCTTTAACGAGAATCGTAGAAGTGCTATTTACTGGGGTGAGAATGAAAGGCATAGAGCGCGCAGCTGGGATAATCAGAATCTAAAGAATGAGCGGAATTTCAAATATCAAAAAGAAGATCGCCAATATCAAAAGGATTACAACAAACAGAATGAAGACAGGTCCTCTTTAGAAAAGGGCAAGACTCAGCGTCGTCCTGTCAATACAGATGCTACAAGGTCGCCCAGAACAAATCGTTCAAACAAGGAGGACGCAGGAGCATCAACCAGATCGACAGAGTCCACAAGGGTTCAAAGTACCAATTACTATGGCAGAACAATTGGTAATCCCGTGAAAGTTGAAAAACAGATGCAGGAAAAAAGAACCCCCAAAACAAAGACAACCAAATCTACAGGCAGAAGATAGTCCTGTCATAAAGACATTTGCAAGTAGTGAAAACGTTGAATTTTTTTTTACCTTTACACAGTCTAAAAACTTTGGATGTTTAAATTTAAGACGGATTTGGTCAAGTAAATAACCTTTGGTCTTCCAAAAGGTTATTCATTAATTAGACTCAGGCATATTCTTGCCAGAGTTATTTCCATATCTATACATTAATGGCAGTTTGAGGCTTGGCAAAATTATATTTGTGGCCTCAATCATAAAAATTTAAACATCATGAGTAACGAAAATAAATCAATTCACGAATTCGATTTCAATTTAATCTGCGAATATTTTTCAAGCGTAGAACGACAAGGGCCCGGTAGTCCCGAAGTCACTATTAAAGCATTGAGCTTTATCGATCATCTGACCAACGAATCCCGTATTGCCGACATTGGCTGCGGTACAGGCGGTCAGACCATGGTGCTGGCACAACATGTTCCTGGATATATTACAGGTATCGACTTGTTTCCCGCTTTTATTGACCAGTTCAATTTGAATGCCGGTAAACTAAATCTTCAGGATAGGATAAAAGGTATCGTCGGTTCGATGGATCATCTTCCTTTTCAGCATGAAGAATTAGACCTGATCTGGTCGGAAGGAGCAATCTATCATATCGGGTTTGAACGGGGTTTGAATGAATGGCGGAAATTTCTGAAAACAGGAGGCTATATTGCTGTTACAGAAGCATCGTGGTTTACCGAAGAACGGCCTGCTGAGATCAACGAGTTTTGGATGGATGCTTATCCTGAGATAGACACGATTCCAAACAAGGTCACCCAAATGCAAAAAGCCGGATATATTCCCGTTGCCACTTTTATCTTGCCTGAAAACTGCTGGACGGAACATTTTTATGCTCCGCAAGTTTTCGCACAAGAGGTTTTCTTGAAAAAGTATGCAGGCAATAATACTGCTGAAGAACTCATAGCAAACCAACGGCATGAAGTTCAGTTATACAATAAGTATAAAGAGTATTACGGCTATGTGTTCTATATCGGGAAGAAGATTTAATGGATGAAGGAAGAAGGATTGTTCCTGTTTTTAGGGACAATCCTTCTGATTATCAATTGTTTATAATTATATGGCTGGGACAGCCTTTGCAAATCAGTATAGATTATTTGAATAAATCAATATATTCTTTAAAAATGGCACTGTCCAACGGTTTGTGTAAAGAACAATACGGAGTCCAACTTTTGTATGTCTTTTATAAGCAATTATTTTCCACAAAATTACAAAAAGCCTGTAACCACTTAAGGCTAGAGGTTTTATTTAACATAAGAAGCAGCAAATATATTGCTATAGTTTTCCTTTTTATAAAGCAACTTTGAATGTTTTACCCATTGTATTGACTATATAAATATGATTGGGCGGAAGGTTAATTCTAACCATGTTGTCTGTTGCTTTAATGATTTGGAGTAAAATTCCGGAGCAAGTATAAACAGAAATATTTTTTTCTGAATCTATTCCTGTTACTACTATTGCATCTTGATCTGTATAAATCTTAATATTTTTTCTTTGAGCTTGAGAAATATCAGTATACATTTTAAAAAATACCACAAATTCAATATTCATCTTGATCCCTGTTGCAGTATATGCATTGTTCGCAATGCTATCAGTGATATCAGTACCGTTCTTGGTTACTTTATCAACCACATATCCTTCATTGGGAGTGATCGTTAAGGTTACGGAGTTCCCATAATCCACGCTCTGGCTGCTGAGGATTGCTTGTCCCCCTTCACCTGCAGTAACCGTTGTAGCCAATGTTATCTTTTTAAAAGTAACATTGAAAACCTGATTTTGAGTAACGGATGGAATAATGTATGAATTGTTGCTAATATTTGAAGTAATATCATTTTCATTTAATAAAACGGTTGAAAGTATATAACCCTCATTAGGTAAGAATGTGATTGTTCCAGACTTCCCTTCTTCAATAGTTATTGATATTTTATTGAATTCATTAATGGTTGCAACCCCTCCTTCATTACAGTTCGTTGTAATATTATAAAGTATTGAGCCATTATGGTTTACCTCAAAGGTGTTTATAAAATAATTCCATCCAGTAGCCTTTGTATATGCTGAGTAAGAATTTTCCGGAATATAAAGTTTGCATGTTGCTTTATTTATACCATAAAATGTATTGTAACTTGCATTTGGTGGAGTTATATTATTACTGTGAACTTCTGTTAATCCTGTGCAATCATAAAATGCATAATCCCCTATAGAAGTCACACTATCAGGTATAATTATAGAAGTCAATCCTCTACAACCATAAAATGCATGATCCCCTATAGAAGTAACACTATTTGGTATGGTTATAGAAGTTAATCCTGTGCAACTAGAAAACAGGTTATTAGGTAGTGTCTTAACGTTATCGCCGATATTTACTGTTTTTAAAGACGATTGAAATGTAAAAGCATGACTCCCAATAGAAGTGCAATTTGTTGGGTTGAAGTTAAGTGTAGTTATGCTGCAAAACCAAAAAGCATCATCCCCTATAGAGGTAACACTATTAGGTATGGTTATTGAAGTCAATCCTGTGCAATTTGAAAAAGCATTTGCACTTATAGATGTAACACTATTGGGTATAGTGATAGAAGTTAATCCTGTACAATCATAAAATGCATAATTTCCAATAGAAGTCACACTATTTGGTATTGTATATTGTTCGGATTTTCCATTTGGATAAGCAATAAGTAAAGTCCAATCTTTATTAAATAACACTCCATCTAATGAAGAAAAATTGGAATTATTACTGTCTACAATAATCTGAGTCAATCCTGTACAACTATAAAAAACTTGTTGACCTATAGAGGTAACACTACCAGGTATAGTAATAGAAGTCAATCCTGTACAATTATAAAATGCATAATCCCCTATAGAAGTCACATCATTTGGTATGGTTATTGAAGTTAATCCTGTGCAATTATTAAATACATGATTTCCTATAGAAGTCACACTACCAGGTATAGTTACAGAAGTCAATCCTGTGCAACGATCAAATGCATAAACTCCAATGGATGTTACACTACCAGGTATTGTTATAGAAGTCAATCCTGTGCAACTAGAAAAGGCATAAACTCCAATGGATGTTACACTACCAGGTATTGTTATAGAAGTCAGACTTGTACAATTGCGGAACATATAATTCGAAATTGAGTTGTCTGAGGTGGAATAATCATAAGAAATAAAACTGACATAATAAGCACTACCGCCACTTACAATCTTAGCTCCGGATAGATCAAGTACAGAAAGCGTTCCTGAAGTAGCATTCCCTTTCACATTACTTCCGGCCATTTCACGAATATAAAGAATATCCGTTCCGTTCAAATTACCAGTAAGCGTTAAACTTGTAATTAGATTTTTCTGGCTTGGATCAATCAATGTACTTAACGTACCAGCAGTTGCGACATTTAGGGTCACTGTAACCTGAGCCTGTAGATCAATGCCTTTAAAAAGAGCAATAACAAAAGCAATTAAAATAAATGTTTTCCTCATTCTCATGGTTATCTTAGATTTTGCTTTAATAAATCCTCCAACAATATCTTGCAAATATATATTAAATCAAACTAATATATTCATAATCAGTGCAATTATTGTCCATATTAATCAATATTGTACCGTAGGATATGCCTTTTCTGAAAGCCCAATCATTGCAAATATGATCACCTTTCGGATATTATTGCAGCCAATATATATATTTTTTTCTATATCCACAATATACGTTGTATTGTGTGAAATGAGTTTCTGAGGTGATTAAATTCACATAAACTTTTGAAGTTTAGCGCGAAATTGCGTCGCGATCCTCGGTGGGGGCCCTGCCAACAATTTCTTTTCAAAAAGCCCCTTCGGGTCTTACGCACAAAACAAAAAAGCCGCAATCAAGCAAGCTTGATGCGGCTGTTTTTTTGTTTTGTGCTACGAGCTAAAGCTCGTTTTGAAAAGAAATTGTTTGCGGAGAAAGCGGGATTCGAACCCGCGGTACCCTTTAGAGGTACACACGCTTTCCAGGCGTGCCTCATCAACCACTCGAGCATCTCTCCTTGTTAGGGGTTGGTTGGTTTCCCAAATGCGGTCGCAAATTTAAGAAAAAAATGGGACTCGCAAAGTAAATCTGATGGAGAATATGAAAAAGAAAAGGTATTTCACGGGAGTGTTCAGGCCAGAAGCTGTCTGGCATTCAAGGTCGTTTGCCTTTCAACATGTTCTGCCGGAAGTTCATAGATTTC
>Ga0265294_10006675_pt1 | contig 13801 bp, 15 predicted proteins | sample MunlanPumphouse3_FD_192504 | JGI IMG/M metagenome (GOLD analysis project Ga0265294, IMG submission 192504) | Groundwater microbial communities from a municipal landfill in Southern Ontario, Canada - Pumphouse #3 | ecosystem: Environmental > Aquatic > Deep subsurface > Groundwater | place... | reverse complement strand
TGCAAAGGTCGAAATAATGATTCTACCCTTTATATCTTTAAACATATTACTAATGCTTTTACTAATAACTTGTTCAGACAAAGATATTTGTTTTTTTAAAACGTTAGTACTATCAGATAATAAAAGAAGTACCCCTTTATCGCCTAATACACCAATTTTTGAGTATTCTGCTCTAGGACCAATTGGTGTCATATCAAACTTGAAATCTCCGGTATGAATAATATAACCTAAGTCTGTTTTAACAGCTATACCAAATGAATCAGGAATACTATGATTAGTTCTAAAAAAACTAACTTCAAAATTATTGAACTTAATGACTGAATCAGATTTGTATTCCTTTAAGTTGTATTTTAAACCGTGATATTCTTTAAATTTGCTTTCGATCAAATTGATAGCAATACCGCTAGCATATATTACTGGTACGTTAGTTGCTTGTAATAAAAAAGGTATACCTCCAATATGATCTTCATGACCATGAGTAATAAATAAGGCTTTTATTTTACTTTTATTGCGTTCCAAATAGGTATAGTCAGGTATAAGATAATTGACACCTAATGGATACTCGGGAAACTTTATACCACTATCTATTATAATTATTTCGTTGTTTTGCTCAATGGCATAAGTGTTTTTCCCAATTTCACCTAATCCACCCAATGCAAATATGTTTATGTTTTTCGGATTCATTTTTAAATCTCCTTTTGTTTATTATATCATTTATTTGTACTTTATCAAAGATAAAACTTAAAATCATTTTCATACTACCCAATTAAGCAGTTTTGTGTTAGAATAGATTATATTTTAGTAAAGGTGTGTAATATATGAAACGTAAATTAATTTTATTTGATATTGATGGTACGGCATATGATCATAAGAATCATATGCTTCGCCCTAAAACAATTGAAACTATAAAAAAACTAAAAGAGGCTGGTCATGAATTAGCTATCGCGACCGGTAGAGGGTCTTTCATGATTGGAAAAATGGATTCGGTTAGAAAATACGTCGACCATTATATTTTTATTAATGGTTTACTTGTAACCTCACATAACAAAGTTTTGTACCAAAAAACAGTAGACATAAAAAAAGCCCAAAATATTATTGAAGACATGCGTAAAGAAAAAATAGCTTTTGGAGTATTAGGTCAAAATGAATATGCTATGGATGAATATTTAAATTATGTTGTTAAGGCGTTCACCGCTTTTTCCCTACCTGAACCAATTATTGATGCTGATTATTATAAAAAATATCCAATATATCAAATATGGTGTTTTGGAGATAACGATACAATTGATACTTTTGCACCTAAGCATAAAGATTTTCAGTTTGTTTCTTGGGGTAATTTTGGATTTGATGTTATGGCTTGGGGTGAGTCAAAAGGCAAGGGATTAGATATCTTACTTCACCATTTAGATATGAAAAAGGAAGATGTTATTGCTATAGGTGACTCAGATAATGATGTTGAAATGATTCAAAAAGCAGGAATTGGGATTGCCATGGGTAATGGTAGTGAGGCATTAAAAAAAGTCAGTGATTATATCACTGACGATGTTAGTGAAGATGGCTTTTATAAAGCCTTTCAACACTTTAATTTAATTTAATCTTCTCTGAATTTAACAACGCTTGAGTTTTTAGGAACAAAAAACGGGATTTCTTTATTGATATGATCAACAAATAAAACACCATTTAAATGGTCAAACTCATGTTGAAAAACAACAGCTAAATAATTTTTTAGACGCATAGTAACTTTTTGAACAGTGTGTGTTTCAAAGTCATATGAGTGGAAGACCACTTTAATACGTTTAGGACGATGTACAAAACCTGTAACGCTTCTATCAACTGATAAGCAACCTTCGCCTCCATCAAGGTAGGTTAGGGCTTCTGATTCAGCTATTATTTTAGGATTTATTACGCCAAGCTCATATAATTCGCCATTTTCATCATAGGTTAAAATAGCAAACATACGGCGAAGACAATCTATTTGTGGAGCGGCTAAGCCTACGCCTGGTTTGATTTTATATTTTTCCCAAGGGTTTTCGTCGTAACTTTTTTGAAGATAATCATGTAAATCTAGCATAGTTTTTTCATCTTCTGCACTTAAAGGCAGTTTGACTTCTACGCTTTTTTCGAATAAATCTTTATTATCTTCTTTAATAATGTTATTATAATTAATCATATATATTACCTCTTTATCCATTATAACAAATTATACCTTAAATTTCAAGTGTATAAACTTAAGAAAGGACCAAAAAACATGAAAAATTTTATAAAAGAATACAAAATTGACTATGAAATATTTACAACAGAAGAAGTTGTGAATATTATTAACTTTTTCAAATTAATAGAAAAGATAAATGATCAAAAAAAATACGATAAAGCGCAAGTAATAATCGATTACAATAATTATCGTAATATACTTAACAGTAAAACATTAGAAAAAAAGTATGATAAAATGCTAGAGGACGTAAGTCAAGTATCAATTTATCGTACAATGATGCGTATATTATCATGAGATTAGACAGCTTTATAGCAAAGAGCTTAGGCATTAGTAGAATGCAAGCCGGGATTTCAATTAGTAAAAGAAAAGTTAAGGTAGACAACCTTGTAGTAACAAAAAAAGATTACAAGATTGATGAGAGAATAAATAAAATATATTATTTAGATAAACTAATTGAATATAAAGAATTTATTTATGTTATGTTAAACAAACCACAAGGGGTAGTCAGTGCTACAAGGGACAAAAACCAACAAACTATTATTGATCTAATTGCTATTAATCGTGATATGTTTCCTATTGGAAGATTAGATAAGGATAGCGAAGGGTTAATTATATTAACTAATAATGGGAAGTCTCTACATAAAATTATTTCACCCAATCATATAGTACCTAAAAAATACTACGTTGAAGTAGACCGTGATTTAACTGACCTTGAAATGGATACTATGGCTAAAGGAATTGATATCAAAAATGGGAAAGATGAACTTTTTAAAACGCAACCAGCGAAGGTTGAACGATGTGGCCAAAAAAAATATTTTTGTACTATAACGGAAGGCAAGTTTCACCAAGTGAAAAGAATGTTTTCTTATTTCAACAGTAATGTTGTATATTTAAAAAGAATATCGATAGGAAATATATGTTTAGATAATAAATTAGAAATTGGAGAATATAGATATTTAACAGATGAAGAAATAGCTATATTACTTAAATAAATATTAACTGTTAAGTAAAAGTACTTGACAGAGAATCAATAATAATGTATAATAAATATATATAAATTTTAGGAGGAATAAAAAATGGTAAAATTAAGATTACAAAGATTCGGAAAAAAGAAAAGCCCTTATTATCGTATTGTCGCAACAGATAGTAGAAACCCTAGAAATGGTCGTTTTATTGAAATAATTGGCTTATATCAACCAGTCAATAAGGATAATCAAGTTAAACTTGATGAAGAAAAAGCAATGAAATGGTTAGAGCAAGGTGCTCGTCCTACAGATACTGTTAGATCTATTTTTAAACAATATGGTCTTAATGAGAGGTTGGCCAAATCAAAAGTAAAGAAGGCGTAAATTTATGGATTATGTAAGTTTTGTTTTAAATTTAGTTAAACCTTTAGTAACAAAACCTGAGGATGTTGAAATTCAAGTAGTTTCTGACACTGAGGGAATGGTTACACTTCAGGTAAATGTTAACCCAGAAGATATTGGTAGAGTTATTGGCAAAAAAGGCAGAGTTATTAATTCCATTCGTACGTTAGTTTATGCTTGTGCTGCAAGAGCAGGACAAAAAACCGAAATACTTATAGACAAAAAAGATTAAATATAAAAAGAACTTTAGCAAAATAAGGTTCTTTTTTTATTGACAAACATTCAATAACAATTTATAATATATGCAGAAGTGTTCATATGATAATATGTGCATATAATTAAAAGAGGTGTAAAGTGGTTATATTAAAAAATGAACAAATAGATAAAAGTGTAGATATTTTTAAGGCGTTAGCTGATAAAACAAGATTAACGATTATTAGTAAGATTTTGCATAATGAAAAAAGTGTTAATGAAATTGTTGAAGAAATGAATATGAGTCAATCAGGCGTATCACATCAATTAAAAGTATTAAAAGATGTAAGAATTGTAAAAAGCAGAAGAGAAGGAAAACAGGTTTTGTATTCTTTGAATGACGTTCATATAGAGCGTATTTTGGATCAAACTTCACTTCATGCTAGAGAGGTGACAAAATGAGTGCTGGAAGTCAATTAAATAAGCTAACTATGATTAGCAAAATTATTGGAATTGTTTTATGGGTTATATCTTTTGCTCTTAATTATGTTGTACTACCAAAGGTTATAAGTGGTTATACAGCAGAACGTATTAATTTATGGTGGATGATAGCCTTTATTGCAATAACATATTTATTTTTAGGATGGGACGTGTTACTTGGAGCAGCTAAAAATATTATGCACGGAAAAATATTTGATGAAAAATTCCTAATGTCAATTGCCACTATCACAGCATTTGTAATCGGTTCATATATTGAGGCATGTTCAGTTATGTTGTTTTATAGTGTTGGAGAAATTATACAAGACAGGGTGGTTGGCAAAAGTAAAAAGTCTATCACGAGTTTAATAGATATTAGAGCAAATATTGCAAGACAATTGATTGATGGCCGAGAAATAGAAGTAGATCCAATGAGTTTGATTGTTGGAGATACAATTATTATTAAAACTGGTGATAAAGTACCAGTAGATTCTGTTGTTACGAGTGGAGCAGCATCCCTAGATACTTCTGCACTTACAGGGGAATCCAAATATCAAGAAGTTAAAATTCATGATAAAGTTTTATCTGGATCAGTTAATAAGTCAGGTACTATTTTCGCGACAGTTGAAAAAATATATAATGATTCAATGGTTAATAAAATACTAGACCTTGTGCAAAATGCGAGTGCTAATAAATCTAGAAGTGAACAATTTGTGACTAGATTTGCAAAATACTATACACCAATAGTCTGTGGGCTTTCTATATTAATTGTAATTACGTCTTTAATCTTTCGTTGGACCGGAGTAACCGATACAACGCTTAAAGAAGCAGTATATCCGGGATTAATATTTTTAGTAGTATCTTGTCCTTGTGCCCTAGTATTATCAGTGCCACTTGCGTATTTAGCAGCGATAGGTAATGCTAGTAAACACGGAATTCTAATTAAGGGAAGTAATTACTTAGAACAGCTTGATAAAGCTAAAGAGATTGTCTTTGATAAAACTGGAACAATCACTAAAGGTAATTTTGCCATTAAAAGAATAGTTAGTTTAGCGCCAGAATTTGACGAAGATAAATTGCTTAAAATTGCAGCATACTGTGAAATTGCTTCTAATCATCCGATTGCAAACGCCTTAGTTAGTGCTTACGGAAAAGATAAAATTGATATTAATAATATTTCTGACCGAGAAGTTTCTAAGTCTGGAGCATCAGTATTGATTGATGGAGTGAAATATGGAGCCGGAAATTTAAGATATTTAAAATCGCAACACGTTAAATCGACAGAGGTACAAAGCAATGGTTTAGTAGTTTACGTTTTTACTGACACGACATATATTGGTTATATCGTATTAGAAGATGAAGTTAGACATGAAATTTCAGATACAATATTAAAGCTTAAGAATATGGGAGTTGGGGTTGCGTTACTAACAGGAGACAGTAAAGAAATTGCTAAAGCTGTATGTAACGGCGTAGGAATTGAAAAGTATTACGCTGAGCTAAACCCAATTGAAAAAGTTAATAAATTAAAGAAATTGCATCGCCAATTACCACCTAAAGGTACTCAGGTATATGTGGGTGATGGTGTAAATGATTCTCCGGTATTAGCAATAGCAGATGTCGGAATTGCGATGGGAGGATACGGAAGTGATGCAGCTATTGAAAGTAGCGATATAGTTTTAATGAATGACGAAATCACTAAACTTCCAGATGTTATTAAACTTGCTAAACAAACTAAAAAAATTGTATTAGAAAATATTATTTTTGCGTTGTCAGTAAAGTTTATTGTATTATTTATAGCATTATTCCCAGTTAATTTCCCATTGTTATGGGGAGCTGTATTTGCGGATGTTGGTGTTTCAATAATTGCTATTATTAATTCTATGCGAGCTAGATTTCCCAAAAAAGAGGTAAGATAATTATGATTTTAGTAGGTAAAATTGTTACTACGTTTGGTATCAAGGGCGAGGTCAAAGTAAAAAGTGACTCATCTTTTGATAGATTTAAAGAAGGAGCTAAGATTTACTTTAAAGAGGGAGATCAATACATCGTTCATACGGTTACAACGCACAGAGTGCATAAAAACATGGATATGATAAGGATTGACGGCATAGATGATATCAACAAGTGCCTACAATTTGTAGGTCAAAATGTTTATATAGAGAGAGAAGCGGATGAATTAGAGCCTAATCAATTTTATTATGATGACTTAATTGGGCTTGCTTTGCAAGATGAAGCGGGTAAGTTATTAGGCCAAGTTAAAGATATTATTGAAGTACCACAAGGGATTATTTTAGAGGTTATAACAATAGACAAAACGACGAAAATGATACCATTTGTTGACGAATATATAAAAGAGGTTAATAAAGATTATATTACAATTCACTTAATAGGGGGACTTTTATGAGAATAGATATTATTACCATTTTTCCGGAAATGTTTGACGGAATTATAAACAACTCGATAATAAAAAGAAGTATTGATAAAGGCATTGTTGAAATACATTTGCATGACTTTAGAGAATACACGACCGATAAACACAAAAAAGTTGATGATACAACTTATGGTGGCGGAGCAGGAATGTTAATTAGAGTACAACCGATTGCCGATTGCCTTAGAAGTATTAAAGGATATAAAGATGCTAAAGTGTTACTAACGCGCGCTAGCGGAAAGGTTTATAACCAAGCAAGGGCTCAAGAATTAGCTAAAGAAGAACATATAATTATTATATGTGGTCATTATGAAGGAATAGATAACCGAATTTTGAATTTTGTTGATGAAGAAGTATCTATTGGTGATTACATATTAACTGGAGGAGAACTTCCTGCTGCTATAATTACTGATAGTATTATCAGGTTAATTCCGGACTCTATAAGTAAAAAGTCACTAAAAGATGAATCTTTTACAAATGGACTACTTGAATATCCTCAATTTACGAAACCTAGTGTATATGAAGGTCTAGCGGTTCCGGAATGTTTAGTTAATGGAAACCATGAACGTATCAGAAGATACAGACTATATATGTCTTTAAAAACAACATATTTAAATAGACCTGATTTATTAGAGGGACATAAATTTACTGAAGAAGAAGAGAGGTTCTTAAAATTAATTAAAGCAAATAAAAATTTGGATACAAAATCGCTTGATAAATAAGATGTGATATGTTATAATAAACAAGGTTGTAGAGTTATACAATCAAAACACGGTATTCCGCTACTATTGTAAGGATAGGAATGAATATTGGAAGAAGGAGCGTGAAACAAATGAGTCAACAATTAATTAATGACATTACAAAAGAGTACATGAAGAATGATGTACCCGAATTTCGTCCCGGTGATCAGGTAAAAGTATACGTAAGAATCACTGAAGGTGAAAAAGAAAGAATTCAGTTATTTCAAGGACTAGTTATCAAAAGACGTGGTGGAGGAATTAGTGAAACATTCACTGTTCGTAAGCAATCTTATGGTATTGGTGTTGAAAGAACATTTCCAGTGAATGCCCCAATCATTAGTCAAATTGAGGTTGTTCGTAAAGGTAAAGTACGTAGAGCTAAGCTTAATTACATTCGTACATTATCAGCAAAAGCTGCTCGTATTAAAGAGCGTATTTAAGTTATTAAATATTAAGCATAAAAAACAGTGGGCAAATTACTCGCTGTTTTTTTACTAAATTTATGATATAATATATTTAAGAGAGGTTATATATGAAAAAAAGATTATATGATTTTAATACATTTACAGGAATTTTAATTTTAGTACTGTATATATTTTTAGGATTTGTTTTTACTTATGGTATTGTAACTAATTCATCTATGCGATTAATTTTTATAATACTTGATTGTGGATTACTACTTACGTTACTTATGCTACTTTGGTATTACTTTTATTTAGCTATCTTGCTAACCGATAAAGGCGTTAAACATGGCGCAAAATTTATACCAGCTAGTAGATTAAAGTGCAAAAATGGATACAATGCTAGATTTAGAGAAGAAGAGATTATATTTTATGATAAGTATGTCAATTATGATAAGTTAACAGAAAAAGTGCTTAAAAGGTCAATTATTAAAGTAGAAAATACTAAAAGAAATTGTGCTATAGTTAATCAATTTTTTGAAGGAGGTATAAATGAAAAAATCCAAAGAAAAATCCATATTAAAAGAAATGGGAATAGAAGAAAAAAGTAGTTTCAATTCCGAAGATGGAGCAGATTTTAAATTTGATAAATCATCAACAGAAGAAGAAAAAGAAGAATCCGTTCAGGTAACTGGTAAATATAGTTGCCCTAAATGTGGACATCCACTAGACAGTAGAAGACAGACATGCCCTAAATGTGGGTACAGTGGATATGTACAAATGACAAAAAAGCAAATCATGATAGTTAGAGCAATATTGTTTGTTGTTTTGATGATAGTGTTCTTGGTTTACTGGTTTGTTATTCGTGGATAAAAACAAATATCTAAGCTTTGCTCTTTTGAAGCAAAGCTTTTTAATACATACATTTAATACATATTTTATAGTTATATTGTCTTAATAAAGAGCTAATGCAAAGTAATTTACGTTTTGCAATATTGACTTAAAAGTAAAAATATCGATTTTCAATACTTTAGAATGCGTTTACATTCTGGTATTCAAACAAGTCAGTGAGGGATATATTGACATTTTGCTGTATTAATAGTATAATAATAGAAAAATATGGAGATAATATGTTGAAAGAAAAAAATATTAAAATACTTATAACAATCATTTTTGCATCTTTAAGCTTATTTATTTTAAGCGGTTGTTCAAATGGAACCCAAGTTGAAATTGATAAATCTGATAAAGTTTTAGTTACTTATGACGGAAATGGTGGATTTTTAGGAAACCAAGTGTCACAAGCTAGAAAGCTATATGCAACAATTGACAGCAAGATACCTTTCTATACTTCTGGTGATTTATCAAAAGATTTGGAAGAAGAAGTTGATGACCTAGATACTGGCTTAGCAACATATGTTGTTTCTAGTTTAGGAGAAGCTCATAAAGATGGATACAATCTAGCGGGATGGTATGTAAAAGGAACTGATACTTATCAAGAATCAGCAACTGGAAGTTATATCAAGCTAGAAAATGGTAATGGCTATTATACATTAGATTCAGATGGAGATTATGTATATAGATATGTAGAATCAGATGAAGGTACAATTGTTAATATTATTGTACAAGATCCGGTTACAGATTTAAAAGATACTGCTGAGATTCCTTACATATTCTTAGATGGAGAATTTGTAATGTTTGATATAGAGAATGAAAATCATGTAGTAGCTAAAGATTTATATGGAGAATTTACTTATAAAGACGTTTCTACAATAGAAGGATATCAGATAATTGGTCAAGTTAGTTACGGTGAAGTAACACAAGAGCAACAAGATGCATTAGAAGTAGTTATTGCAACTCTTCCAACCTATACAGGTGATTATGAATTATACGATGAACTAATAGATGCTGAAACAGCTGCTAAATATAGTTTTATCGAAGGATATGTTGAAATGAATACCGTTATGGAAGAAAAAGCAGATGGGGATTATGTATATGATTTTGAATCATCAACATACGAATTGTATGCTAGTGATGCTAAATATGCGGATTACCAAAGATATAGTGTAAATGAGAAATATATATTCACATCTACTGCAGAAGTACCTACTGTTTCATATTTGACTCAGTATGCTGCTCATTTTGAATATTGGGATTTTACGACTGATAGAGTTACTGCTGAAATGCAAGAAGATGGATTAATCTTAATTGCCAGCTGGCAAAAAAAGATAACTGTTCATTTTGTTGATTTATCAGGAAGTGAAACACTTATTACAACAAAACGTAATAGTACAAATACAGGAAACTTACCTCTTGAAAAGGGAGAGACAATATATAAACCTCAAAGAATACCAACAGCAGCAAATTATACATTTGTATGTTGGTCAAAGACTAAAGGTGAGTATGATCCTTGGGACTTTGTTAATGAGGTATTCCCAGAAAACTCAAATGAATTATACTTATATGCTTATATGATTGAAGGTAACTATTCAAGAATTACAACATCTCAAGAATTAGCAAAAGTCAGTGATGATTTAAATGGAAATTATGTTGTAATTAATGATATTGATTTAGGAGGAAAAGTTTATACTAATTCGACTCCTTTGGGAATGAGTGTTACTCTTTTACAAAATAGTACAGTCTTATCATCAGTATTTACAGGAAACTTTGTAAGTTACGGAACTATTAGTAATTATACTCTAACAGTAAATAGCTATGCTAAGGCAATATTAACAGATATTGCTAATAATATAACCCTTGCCTTATTCCCGTACACTATGGGAGCTACAATAAAAGGAGTTACATTGGAAGATGTAAAACTTGTTGTAACATCTAAGGGAAGTGGAATAGTAGAGATGGTAGATTGCGGAATTGCTCCATTAGTTGGAACCGCATTAACTGCTGAAGAAATGCAATCTGGGAGATTTGATTTTGATATTGAATCTGACATGATAGATAATGAAGTCACAGTGATTGAGAATTGTTCAATTACTTGTGTTGTTGAAAATAGTGATCCTGATAGTGGTATTGTTAAAAATATTACTGTAGGTGATGTTAATTGTAGTGGAAATGGAAACATGACTATTACGGAGACAACTGCTGATACTAATTATTCAGCTCTTGTTATAACAGATGAAGGCAGTTTAATATTAAATGCCTTAGACTAAGTTTTAAAGGAATACCCCTTAAAACATAAAATTTTAAACGGAGGAAATTATGAAAAAAAGAAATTTATTTGTAGTAATTCTTATGTTTGCAGCTATTTTATTCGCTCTTGTAGGATGCGGAAACAAAAATGAAGCTGCCGAGAAATTACTAGAAGATGTTGCAATCACCTATCAAAGCGGTGATAGTGCATCTAGCGTTACAAAAGATGTAACATTAGGAACAATTTCTGATGCCGATGCTACCTTGACATGGTCAAGTAGCAATGCTGCAGTTGTTGCAGTTGACGGAACAGTTGATGTTGCTACTATTACAGGAAGTTCTGAAAAAGTTACTTTGACTGCTACAGTTAAAATTGATGACGAAACAGCTACAAAAGAATTTAAACTTACAGTTATACCTACAATAGAAGAAACAAGAACATTATTGTTACAAACTTCTACTATGGATGGAGTTTACAATCCTTTCTTCTATTCATCAGCATATGATGGATATGTATCTAATATGATTAATGTTAACCTATTACAATTAAACGCTACTGGCGCTGTTGTTGCAGGTGACGAATATCCAACTGTTGCTCAATCTTATTCAATTTATTATACTGATAATTTAGATACTTATGCTCCAAAAGATACTTTTGAAGCTGGTGATTATGTAGTATATGAAATGGTATTAAAGAATGGAGCTGAATTCAGTAATGGTAATGCTATTACTGCTGAAGATGTATTATTTAATTATTATACATTATTAGATCCTGCTTATGATGGAAGTAGTACTTTATATACATTACCTATTTTAGGTTTAACTGCATATAAAACACAAGTTCCTGATGACAAAATTGCTACATATGAAGCAAAACAAATTGCTGTATTAGGCGATATTGAAGCACAAATTGCTGCTGATGGTACTGCTACTCCAACATTTGATGCTGCAGTTGCAGGCGATGCTTATAACGAAGCTGAATTCAATATTTATTGGAATTTATTCAATTCTAAAGGTGCTGCTTATACACAATCTATTATTGATTATGTAATGGCAAATTACCCAACATATTTTGAAGAAAATATAATTGCAGGTGTTCCTGCTTCTACATACGATACTGTTGGCGAAAAAGTCGCTGCTGGTATGGCTATGTGGGGATACGGAACAGTTACTGCTGCTGATGGTCAATTAGATACTTTAACAACAGCTTTCGGAGACACATATGCTGTTGCTGATTTAACTGCTGACATTTATTGGGGTTGTATACTTCAAGCAGTTGGCGCATCCTATGAAGGTAATCTTGCACTTACTTTAGAAACTGAAACTGCTGGTGGTGTTGATCCAATTAGTTATGCTAACACAAACTTTATTAACCAAGCTGCTGATGCTGCTGGTGATACTGGTGTTGCTAACATTACTGGATTAGTAGAAGGTACTACTACAGTTGCTGGTGAAGAACATGAAACAGTTAAAATTATTTTAACTCAACAAAACCCTAAAGCTATTTTATCATTAGGTGTTCCTGTTGCTCCAGAATTTTATTACACTGCAGGATATACATATCCTGAAGATGCTGTAGTAAATTATGGTGTTGAATTAAATAGTAAAGCATTCATGGATCATTTGAAAACATTTAACGGTGCCCCTGTTGGTGCTGGTGTTTATAAGATGATTTCTGGTGAAGATTTTGTTCAAGGTGGAGATGTTTACTTTGAAAGAAATACTAAATTTGAGACAATGGGTGGAGAAAATGTTTATAATGCAACTATTAAGTATGTAACTTATAAAGTTATCGATACTGGTGGAGAATATGCTGCATTAAAAGCAGGAGATGTTGATTTCGTTGACGCTTCAGCTGATTCAGATACAATGGCTGATCTTACAACGCAAGAAGCTACATTAACTTCTGTATTAGTTGATAATTTAGGATATGGTTATATTTGTATTAATCCAACACAAATCCAAAATATTAATGAGCGTATTGCTTTAACAACTGTATTTAATTTGGATGCTGTTTATGATTATTATCCTAATGGATTGGCAGATGTTATTTATCGTTCTATGTCTCAAGTTAACTGGGCATATCCAGAAGGAGCTGAAGCTATTTATCCTTATGATGAAACTTTAGCTGCAGCAGTTACATATTTTAAAGCTGCTGGTTATACTTATGACGAAGATACTAAGAAATTTACAGATGCTCCAACATATAGATTTACATTACCTTCAGCTGCTGATTCCCATCCAGCTGGTGGAATATTCATTCAAGCTCAAGCATTATTAGAATCAATTGGTGTTACATCAGAAATTAAAGTTGATGCTAATGTAATAGCTAACATAAAAGATGGAAGCGTAGCTATTTATGCATTAGCATGGCAAGCAACTCCAGATCCTGATATGTATCAAGTATATGATTACAATTCAGCTGCAGAGTCTGTTATTGCTAATGGTATTAAATATGCTCAAACAAGCTTAAATGATGATAGTTTTGGAACAATCGAAGTTACTAAAATGGATGGTACTGTAGAAACTATGAATCAAGCAGAAGCAATTGAGTATTTAGATGAGTTAATCGTTGAAGGTACTGAATATATGCTTGCTGAAGAGAGAAAACCTATTTATGAAAAAGCTCTTGAAGTATTAGCTCAATTAAACATCGAGTTACCTACTTACCAAAGAAAGAACTTATCTGTTTATAATCATACAGTAATTGATTCAACTACATTATCTTCTACCGTTACTCCATATTGGGGTTCTATGGCTGAGATGTGGAAAGTTGATTATGCTAAATAATTTTAAATTATTTAAAGATATTTTTTAAAAAAAGGAGAAATCAGGCTTAG
>Ga0265294_10006674_pt1 | contig 13801 bp, 7 predicted proteins | sample MunlanPumphouse3_FD_192504 | JGI IMG/M metagenome (GOLD analysis project Ga0265294, IMG submission 192504) | Groundwater microbial communities from a municipal landfill in Southern Ontario, Canada - Pumphouse #3 | ecosystem: Environmental > Aquatic > Deep subsurface > Groundwater | place... | reverse complement strand
GCATCCGGCCCGATATTCCGGTTGTCCTGTGCACCGGATACAGTGAAGACATCCAATCCGGGCTCCTCCGGCAAAGCGGCATTCGGGAGGTGATCATGAAACCGGTTGATATCCGCCAGCTGTCGGAAACCATTCGGAGGCTTCTGGATGACCGCGCTCAGGTGTAGCTTCTGCGGCGGCCTTATAACTTGATGTGCTTACAAAAAAAAGGCGACCGTCAAAGCGTCGGCATCAGATGAATCGACGATTTTACCGAATAAATAATCTCGCGATGGTTTTAAAGGATTTAATATCCTGCTTTGATAGCTGAATCCGGCAACACATGCATGAAGATTTATTATAAGCGCCTGAATAAAAGAGTTAAATGGCGTAAACCTGAAACCGCGTTATCTGACATGGGGGAACGTGAACATGAGAGGAAAATTCAGGAACACGCAAGAGGACATGAAAAGTCGATGGATACGTGGCGCGTTTGTTCTCCTGTTTTTATTGGCTATGCGCATAGCCGGCCTGTTGTTATTTGTTGTCGCTGTCTTCCAGTTTCTGCATACACTGTTCGCAGCGCGCGCCAATTTGAAGGCACAGCGCTTCGGAAAAGCGCTGGGTTCCTACCTCAATGAGACTGCCCAATTCGTTTCTTACAGCGTGGACACCAAGCCCTGGCCTTTTTCAGAATGGCCTGATTCAATGCGTCCTCAGAGACCTGAGTGGTAATCCGGCATCACAAGAAATACCGCCTGTCCATTCTGTTAAACTTACCGGAGAACGAGCCCAATGGCGAAAAATGGTATCCGTTGGGCTCAACGCTTTTTAAACGACCAAAAGGCCTTGAGCCAGCTGCAAAAATTTATTGATAAAGGTGAGTTGCCGGCGTTGGAAATACAGAGGCAATTTAAGCTTCATAAAGTAAGAAATGCATTTATTCATGCCCGTCCCCTTATTCCCCCCTAGTAAAAGTATGATGGTTATTTGATCAGTCGCGTCTAACTGGCATGAAAATAAATTTTATTAAACATACAATCTTTTTAAGATCAAACAGATATGAACGTTTCTCTTGTTTGATGGTTATTTGATACAGAATCCAGGCCTGGAAGCTTGGGGCCGAGTCTTCATTCCTGAAAAAATGATGTTACCGCAAAGAGACGGTGGTGATGAAATTTTGTCCAACAGCACATATAGTATTTCCTATTTTTTTCTATTGACATGACTAATATTAAATGGTTCTTTGGCTTTGTTTATTTTCTTATACAAAATAGCTTTTTTCTTTGATTAGTCTTTAAAATCTTTCCGGAATTTATCAGAAATTGATTTCTGCAGCGTTAGCAGAAAATGCCCATAAGAAAAAATGGAACGAAAGCATTGCCGTGGGAAGTATCGAGTAAGTAAATTAATTTCGTAAAAAATCAGGCAATAAGATTAACGACCGGAATATTCTTACAGCGCTTTTTTTGACCCTGAAAACGTAGTGCTAAAACAAGAAAACGCGTATTTATGGGATTTATTTGAAGAAGTATCAATATAATATCTTGGTCCGACCCCGGATACGGATAGTAGGCCGGATAGCTCCCAAGAGAAAAGTTGAACATGAATAATTATTTCTTCGAGCGGCCTATTCTTAACTCCCCTTATGAGTACCCTGCACGCCATTGGGAACTTGATGAGGATGGGCAGCCGACTCAACGGATTATCGAAAAACGCCGCACTGCAAAGTTTATCACACCTATTCCAAAACCGAGGAAGCGGAAAAAGCCAGACCATAAACAACTGCAATTGGTATTCGATGAAGTCGAAGGGCTTTCAACGCCTGAACAGCAATACGATCCCACCTCGATTATCAATGATCTTCGCCGTGAGGTGGAGCAGTGGAGAAGTCTGCCCAATCCAAACGATTGGAAAGTGACACCCGAAACCGCCCGGCTGCTTCAGCATTGGCGACATCATAAATTCAACAATATTCGACCGTTTTTTTGCCAGGTGGAAGCTGCTGAGACGGCTATCTGGCTGACTGAAGTTGCCCCGAAACTTGGGAAATCGGCGAAAAACTTTATAGATCATCTTGTAGATGCCAACAACGACGCTAATCCGGAACTGTCGCGTCTGGCTTTGAAGATGGCCACTGGCTCCGGAAAGACAGCTGTCATGGCCATGCTGATTGCATGGCAGACGATCAACAAGGTGCGCCGGCCCAACAGCCGGAAGTTTACCCGCGGGTTTCTGGTTGTGGCGCCCGGCCTGACGATCCGGGACCGGCTCCGCGTTCTTCAGCCCAACGATCCGGACAGCTACTATGAGAGCCGTGAACTGGTGCCAAATGACATGCTTACTGATCTGGATCGGGTCAAAATCGTCATCACTAACTATCACGCATTTAAGCTGCGCGAGCGCATGGAGTTGTCCAAGGGGGGCCGATCCCTCCTGCAGGGCCGTGGTGAAGCGCTGAACACGATGGAAACCGAGGGGCAGATGCTTCAGCGGGTAATGCCGGACCTGATGGGCATGAAAAACATCATGGTGATAAATGATGAGGCACATCATTGCTATCGGGAAAAGCCGGGTGAAGATGATGTCAGTGACCTGAAAGGAGATGACAAAAAAGAGGCGCAGGAAAACAACGAAGCTGCCCGGCTCTGGATCACTGGGCTTGAAGTCGCCAGTCGAAAGCTTGGCGTTACCCGGATTGTGGATCTGTCGGCCACCCCGTTCTTTCTGCGGGGGTCTGGATATGCCGAAGGCACCCTGTTCCCATGGACAATGAGTGATTTTTCGCTGATGGATGCCATTGAATGCGGGATTGTAAAACTGCCGCGTGTGCCAGTGGCTGACAATATTCCTGGCGCAGAGATGCCTATGTATCGAAACCTCTGGGAACACATTCGGAAAAAAATGCCGAAGAAAGGACGCGGCAAGTCTGATATCCTTAACCCGTTAAACTTGCCACCTCAGCTGCTGACCGCACTTGAAGCACTGTACGGTCATTACGCAAAAACATATGCGCTTTGGCAAAAAGAGCGTATCTCCGTGCCACCCTGCTTCATCATCGTTTGCAACAATACATCCACTTCCAAGCTAATCTATGATTATATTTCCGGGTTTCACCGCCAGAAAAAGGACGGTTCAAGCCAGCTTGAAAATGGTCGACTGGAATTGTTTCGGAATTTCGATGAGCATGGTCACCAGTTCGGCCGTCCCCGGACTTTACTGATCGACAGCCAGCAACTTGAATCCGGCGATGCATTGGATAAGAATTTCCGCAACATGGCTATCGATGAAATTGACCGGTTCCGTCGAGAAATCATTGAGCGCACTGGCGATCGCCGTCAGGCCGAGAATATTACCGACCAGGACCTGCTCCGGGAAGTTATGAACACCGTCGGGAAAGAAGGCCGCCTTGGCGATTCGATTCGTTGTGTGGTGTCGGTTTCCATGCTCACCGAAGGCTGGGATGCCAATACCGTTACCCATGTTCTGGGCGTTCGCGCCTTTGGAACCCAGCTTCTGTGCGAGCAGGTGATTGGCCGCGGGCTGCGCCGACAGTCGTATGACCTCAACGAGGAAGGACTTTTTAATGTTGAATATGCGGACGTGCTGGGAATTCCGTTCGACTTTACCGCCAAACCGGTGATTGCGCCGCCGCAACCACCCCGGGAGACCATCCACGTCAAAGCCGTTCGGCCGGACCGCGACCCTCTTGAAATTCGGTTTCCACGTGTTGCCGGCTACCGGGTCGAACTTCCGAAAGATCGGCTGACCGCAGAATTTAATAACGATTCCGTACTTGAATTAACACCTGAGCTTATTGGTGCGACTGAGACGCAGAACTCCGGAATCATCGGTGAAAAGGTGGATCTCAACCTTGTTCATACTGGCGACGTGAGGCCTTCACAGGTTCTCTATGAATTGACCGCTCATCTCGTACTTACGAAATGGCAAGATCCTGACGGGGAAGCCCAGTTACAACTATTTGGTCAACTGAAACGAATTGCTCGCCAATGGTTAAACGGCTACCTGGTCTGTAAGGGGGGCACTTATCCTGCGCAGCTGAAATACAAAATGATCGCAGATATCGCCTGCGAACGCATTACCGCAGGTATCACCCGCTCTCTATTGGGCGAACAGCCCATCAGGGCCGTACTCGATCCTTACAACCCTTCAGGCTCAACTATCCATGTAAATTTCAATACCTCCAAGAGAAGTCGCTGGGAGACCGATGCACGTCGATGCCATATTAACTGGGTCATTCTCGACAGCGACTGGGAGGCCGAATTTTGCCGTGTGGCCGAATCGCATCCAAAGGTCAAAGCCTACGTCAAAAACCACAGCCTCGGTTTTGAAGTTCCGTACCGCTATGGCTCTGAAAAGCGGATATACCTGCCTGACTTTATTGTTCTGGTAGATGACGGGAAAGACGATCCGCTGCATCTGATTGTTGAGATCAAGGGCTACCGCCGGGAAGATGCCAAGGAAAAGAAGGCGACCATGGAAACCTATTGGGTGCCTGGCGTGAACAATCTCGGTCGGCACGGACGCTGGGCCTTTGCCGAGTTTACTGATGTTTACCAGATTCAATCTGATTTTGAAGCCAGGGTCGAAGCAGAATTTAACAAAATGATCGATCAGGTATTAACCGGAAAGGTTTAATAGAGGATGTCCGCCACCCGGTTAAAAATTTTTATCAGCAGTGTTCAAAAGGAACTCGCGGCGGAACGCCGCGCGGTGAAGGACTTCATCATCCATGATCCACTCCTGAGCCGTTTCATATCCGATGTGTTCCTGTTCGAAGATATTCCTGCCGGAAATCGAAAGCCCGATGATATCTACCTGGGCGAGGTCAAACAGTGTGACATCTACCTTGCCATTCTCGGCAACGAGTATGGATGGAAAAACGAAGACGGAAAATCGCCGACGGAGCTGGAATTTGAATATGCCACCCAAACGCATCGAGAGCGGCTGGTCTTTGTAAAGGGTAAGGACGACAAGTCGCGTGAATCCGATATGGCCAGGCTGGTGAGCAGGGCAGGCAGCCAGGTCACTCGACGTCGTTTTCCAGATACATCCGGCCTGATCCGAGAGATCTACGCCAGTCTTGTCGAATGTCTGGAGCATCGCGGCTTGCTCCGGTTCACGCCGTTTGATGACAGCGTGTGTGACGGGGCAACACTCCGGGATGTCGACAGCGCGGAGGTGACGGCTTTTGTTGAAACAGCCGAGGCCGCGGGCCGGTTGAAACTCAAAGGGTCTCGCGCTCCGAAAGCGGTTCTGCAGAATTTTAATCTGCTGCGGGATGGCCGGCCAACGAATGCTGCCATACTTCTGTTCGGCAAAAATCCGCGTAAATTCTTCAACAATCTGCAGGTTCATTGCTTTCATTTTCATGGAACGCAAAAGCGTAAACCCATCGCATCTCAACAGCCTTATGAGGGAAGATTGCTCGAAGTGATCGATCAGGCGGTGGAGTTCGTCCTGGGCAAGATCGACCGCAGTGTGGGTACGCGTGCGACCAGCACGCAGGCCCCTGTTGAGTTTGAAATTCCCCGCCCTGTCATCACTGAGGCCATCGTCAATGCGGTTGCCCACCGGAATTACCGTCACAACGGATTTGTCCAGGTTTTCGTTTTTGCCGATCGCATCGAGGTGTGGAACCCCGGTGAACTGCCGCCCGGGCTTACCCCGGACCTGTTGCGAAAGCCCCATGGCCCCATACCGCGTAACCCGTTGATCGCCGAACCCCTGTTCCGGGTCAAATACGTGGAAAAAGCCGGAACCGGCACCACGGATATGATTGCCGATTGTCGAAAGGCGGGACTGCCTGAGCCGAATTTTGAGCAACATGGCCCCCATTTTGTTGTGACGTTATGGCGGGACTGGCTGACAGATGGGGTCTTGGCAGGATTTGGTCTGAACGACCGACAGCTTCAAGCTGTAACTCATGTAAAAACAATTGGAAAAATCACGAATTCCGAGTACCAGCAACTCATGAATGTTGCCAAACGGACTGCGCACCGGGATCTTTTCGATCTCGTGGAAAAGGGGCTGTTCATAAAGGTTGGTACGCGTGGAAAAGGTACTTTCTATAAGTTGCAGCGTAAAGGGCCGTAAAAGGGCCAATTGGGTCATAAGCAAATGACAAAATGACAAAATTTAATTGGGCCACATATGGGCCAATTGGGCCATGAATCGGATAAACAGACATCGGCATTCACTGGTGGAAAAGGAACCATCAACACTGGATTGAATTATGGCACGCAAAAAGGAAAAAAATATTAAAACCGTTGAAACCCTCACCCATGACGAGGCCTCCCGAAAAAATATCCCCACGGCCGAGTACCAGTCGGTGATGCGCAAGGATGAGCAAAGCCCCATTCGCGTTGCCTACGAACGCCGCAACCGCGATCTGGACCCTCAGCTGGTCTGGCGGGGAAAGGACGAACAGGACTGGTCGGATCTGGTGGTCCAGGCGCCGCCGCTCTACATCCAGGAGAAGGTACATCCCAAGGTGCTGATTGACGATCTGCGCAGGCAGACCGAGGTACAGGAAAAGGCCGGCATACCTCAGCAGATCGATCTGTTTTCCGACTTCAACGGCCTGCCAGAAAAGGCCAGGGCAACCGAATTCTATCAGCACGACGCCAACTGGACCAACCGTATGATTCTGGGTGACAGCCTTCAGGTGATGGCCTCTCTGGCAGAGCGTGAAGGGTTGCGGGGCAAGGTGCAGTGTATCTATATTGATCCGCCTTATGGGATTAAATTTAATTCAAATTTTCAGTGGTCGACGACGAGCCGGGATGTGACCGATGAAAATGTTGACCATATCACCCGTGAACCTGAACAGGTAAAAGCATTTCGGGATACTTGGCGGGATGGGATTCATTCGTATTTGACATATTTAAGAGATCGGTTGACGGTGGCGAGGGATTTGTTGGCGGATTCCGGGTCGATATTTGTTCAAATCGGTAATGGAAATGTCCACCGTTTACGTTCTCTATTAGATGAGGTTTTTGGAGAAGGCAATTTCAGCGCTCAAATATCTTTCACTACGACAAGCACGCAGGGATCTAATTTTCTCCCAAGTGTGAACGACTATATACTTTGGTATTTCAAAGACATAAATCTGGCTAAGTATAGACAATTATACGATATTAAGTCCTTGGGTGAGAGCGGATCAAGAGGTTATAATCAAATTCAGCCTTTTAATGGTTTGATTAGATCATTGACCAAAAAAGAGAAAATGTACCCAGAGCTAATTGTAAATGTAGGTAAAGTATTAGCTTCGTCAGATTTAACATCATCACACTACAGCAAAACTGAGCCGATTCAATACAATGGCCGAGATTATCGACCAAAAGTACGATATTGGTCCACATCCACTGATGGTATGTATAGATTGTCCAAGTCCGATAGGTTGATTTTAGTCGGAAGTACTTTGCGATACAAAAGATTTTTCGAAGATTTTAGTGTTTATCCTACTTCAAACATCTGGTCATCACAGATGTCAGAACAAAATAAAACTTATGTGGTCCAGACATCAACCAAAGTTATAGCTCAATGTGTTCTTATGGCAACAGATCCTGGAGATCTGGTGTTGGACCCCACCTGCGGCTCCGGCACTACAGCCTATGTTGCCGAACAATGGGGCCGTCGTTGGATCACCATCGATACCTCCCGAGTGGCGCTTGCTCTGGCCCGTGCCCGCATCATGGGCGCACGATACCAGTACTATCTGTTGGCCGACAGCCGCGACGGGCAGATCAAGGAAGCTGAAGTCACTCGGACGGCGCCTTCACAAGCCTCCACCCATGGCAATATTCGACAGGGCTTCGTATACGAGCGTGTTCCCCACATTACCCTCAAATCCATTGCCAACAATACCGAGATTGACGTGATCTGGGAAAAATTTCAGAAGACCTTGGAGCCGCTTCGGGAACAGCTAAATCAGTCGCTGGGCAAGACGTGGGCGGAATGGGAAATCCCCCGTGATGCAGAGGAAAAGTGGCCGGATAAAGCCCGTAAGTTGCACGCGCAGTGGTGGAAAAAGCGCATTGCCCGGCAAAAGGAGATCGACGCCTCCATCGCCGCCAAGGCGGATTTCGAGTACCTTTATGACAAGCCCTATGATGACAAAAAGAAGGTCCGTGTAGCCGGGCCGTTCACGGTTGAAAGTCTGTCGCCGCACCGCGTGCTGGGTGTGGATGAAAACGATGAGCTGATCGACGGCGTGGCGGAATCAAAGACCGGGTATGGCGAAGAGCAGGATTTTTCCCAGATGATTCTGGAAAGCCTCAAGACCGCCGGTGTGCAGCAGGCCCATAAGGAGGATAAAATTACTTTTTCGTCCATCACGCCCTGGCCGGGGGATCTGGTATGCGCCGAAGGATCTTACTTTGAAGGCGATGAAGAGGCCGGTGTGGAAAAACGCGCCGCCATATTTGTCGGCCCGGAATTCGGAACCGTCTCCCGTCCCGATCTGGTAGCCGCCGCTCGTGAAGCCGGAGATGCGGACTTTGACGCCCTCATCGCCTGTGCCTTCAACTACGACGCCCACTCATCGGAATTCAACAAACTCGGCAGGATTCCCATCCTCAAAGCCCGAATGAATGCCGACCTTCACATGGCCGATGATTTGAAGAACACCGGAAAGGGGAACCTGTTCGTCATATTCGGCGAGCCGGACATCGATATTATTGATGCCGGTGAAAATCGGATCCAGGTAAAAATTAACGGCGTGGATGTATTCCACCCCAATACCGGCGAGGTCAGAAGCGACGGGGCCGAAGGCATCGCCTGCTGGTTCATCGATACCGACTACAATGAGGAGAGCTTCTTTGTTCGCCACGCCTATTTTCTCGGGGCAAACGATCCATACAAAGCCCTCAAAACCACCCTCAAAGCCGAGATCAACCAGGAGGCCTGGGAAACGCTCAACAGCGATACCTCCCGACCCTTCGACAAACCCAAATCCGGCCGGATTGCCGTAAAGGTGATCAACCATCTCGGCGATGAGGTGATGAAGGTGTTCCGGGTGTAGGAAAGAATGAAATGAATGAAGGAGAAACAAATTTGGATAATGGTGAAAATGTCAACATTCTGAAATGCAGGGATGATCCAAAACCCGTCTTTTTTGAACCACGAGCTGGCGATGAATCGCTATGTTTATTCCTAAGAGAAGGTTCGGTCTGTTTCTGGGCAAAGGCTGATGAAAAAATAGGACCCGATAAACTCAGACCCCGCATCGAGCCCTGGCTGACTGCCTTGTGCCAATCGGAACATCTGTCGCTGTTATTGGGAAGTGGTTTATCCAATTCTATCCATCGAATAGCGTCAGACGAGCTGCTTCCGGGCATGTCTAAGGGCGATTTTGGTGATGAAAATGAAGTGATACAAGCCGAGGCTGAGAAGTCGGCGCTGGCCGCCGGAAGAGGCAAGGGAAACATTGAAGACCAGATTCGCGTTGCAAACGAGTTGTTACGCGGACTGGAAATCCTTGGATCAATGGATGAAAAAGCAAAAACACGTGCAGATGCACTGCGTACGAATTTGGATGGGGTACTTGAGCGGTTCGCAGCCGATATTTTAGGCGGAGAACAGGGGGCGATTAATGCCGAAGTCTCGAAACGTGAAAAGGCATTCAACTATCTCGTCAGTTTTCTGATGAGTTTTGCAAGCCGTACCGGCACCCGTGATCGGCTTCATATTTTCACAACCAATTACGACCGTTTTATCGAAGCGGGTGCGGAAACTGCTGGTCTGCACCTTTTAGATCGTTTTGTGGGCTCTATTTCCCCTATCTTTCGATCCTCCCGGCTCGATTTGGATATGCATTACAATCCTCCAGGCATCAGGGGAGAACCACGATACCTTGAAGGTGTGGCGAGATTCACAAAGCTCCACGGCTCACTGGACTGGATGGCGTATGGCCGTAATATTCGCCGTATGGGTGTTCCATTAGGCGCGGCAGACATGCAGCCCTATCTCACACCACCAGGAGCAACTACTTCCAATGCAATGGGATTGATGATTTACCCGAATGCTGCCAAGGATCGGGAAACGTCATTTTATCCTTATATAGAGCTATTCCGTGATCTTGCTGCAGCAACTTGCCGACCGAATCATACTCTGGTCGTCTTCGGTTACAGTTTCGGAGATGAGCATATCAACCGTATCATTGAAGACATGCTTACCATTCCATCCACTCATTTAGTCGTCATGTCCTATGACGATCCCTTGGGACGGATTATGAAGACATACGAAAGATTGGGCAGACATGCCCAGATCAGCTTGCTGATTGGTAACCATGTAGGTGAATTCCAATCTCTGGTGGACCATTACCTGCCGAAACCCGCTATAGATCGAACCACATTCCGCATGGCCGAGCTTCTCAAGTCCCGTTGGGGAGCAAGCCAGAGTGACCCTTCGGATGCCACTGATTTGCCGATAGTGGCGGAAGGAGGCAATGCATGAGCCAGACCCCATTTGCCCATGCCGAAAGCTTGCGTATCGGTACAGTGGATTTTGTTTCGCCTGACGAAGTAAAGGTGCTGTTAGAAATAGAGGCCCCCGAATCGATCGCATTGAATGCTGACGGTGTGCGGTCCTTTCCGCGGGTGAACGGCTATGTTGTGATACCTGTAGATGATGGTTATCTCGTTGGGCAAATCGAGTGGTTGACCATTGAACGATCAGCCTTTCCAAAACGAAAGGGAATTCAAGATTTCGGTCTGGTCGATTTGCCCTACCCATTGCGAAAGATGAGTCTGAATCCTTTGGGGACATTGCGCAAACAATCGGGTCAAGATGAACAGTACCGATTCCGTCGTGGGGTTGATGCGTTCCCATCTGTCGGCGGTGCGGTCTTGCTACCTACGGAGAAACAGCTCCGTGCCATCGTTGAATCAAATGAAAAGCGGCGTGTCCGCATCGGTACCAGCCCCCTGGCAGGGAATGCCGTGGTCTGCATTGATCCGGATCGCCTGTTTGGTCGTCATTTGGCAGTGCTTGGCAATACGGGAAGCGGTAAATCGTGTTCTGTTGCTGGTTTGATTCGCTGGTCGCTGGAGGCTGCGCAAGCGGAAAGGCAAAGCAAAGAATCGGATACATCGGATACATCGGATACACCAAATGCCCGCTTTATCGTTTTGGACCCGAACGGTGAGTATTCGAGAGCCTTCGGGGGTGAAAGTTCCAATTTAAAGGCAAGGATTTTTAAGGTCAGCCCCAAGGCAGGGGAGCTGGCTTTGCAGGTGCCTTTATGGTTTTGGAATAGTGCTGAATGGTGTTCCTTTACACAGGCGAGTTCGAAAACGCAAAGGCCAACACTCATTCAGGCATTACGCTTTGTACGCGACCAACAGGCTGAGCCTGCTGTATCTATAAATCACGAGTTGCGTCGTTTTCTTCGCACGATGGTAACAACGATTCGAATAGAAAAAAATTCAGGTAGTCCCTGGGGCACCTTTCCCAAGCCAAGATCTTTTTTTGAAAAACTCGAAAAATGGGCAAGTGGCCTTGAACCAGAACTCTCCGGATTGTCGGGAAAAGAAGCCGATAAACTTCAGAGCTTGGTTGATACGATCGAAGCACTATGTTCTCCCCGGAGAGTTAAATATTCACATTTCGATTTTACACGTCAAGAAGTCGATAGATTACTTGAAGCCACTAGCCAGGCGCATTCTGCTTTCGGGGGTAGTGATTCTGATTTTGTATCTGTGGATGCGGATTCGCCAAGACCTTTTACCGGTGATGCTCTATTGAGAAGTGTTGAGGCCACAGCTGAAATGATGAATGTTTCGGAGTATGTCGAAACATTACTGATAAGACTAAGAAGCCTCCTGGCTGACAAACAGATGGAGACAGTGATTGGAAACGATAGTGATATCGGATTGGAAAAGTGGTTAAAAGATTACATCGGAACCGATCAAACGAAAAATGGTTGCATCGCTGTTATAGATCTGTCCTTAGTTCCGTCCGAGATCATTCATATCGTAACGGCTGTCACTGCCCGCATGGTTTTTGAGGCGCTCCAACGCTATCGGAAACTGAATCAGGTAATGTTGCCGACAGTGCTCGTTATGGAAGAGGCGCATACCTTTATAAAGAGATACAAGGTTGATTCTGAAAACCAAGACGCTGCTGCGATTTGTTGCCAGGTGTTTGAGCGCATTGCTCGCGAGGGGCGCAAGTTTGGGCTGGGTCTCGTACTTTCATCTCAACGTCCGTCTGAGCTCTCACCAACGGTGCTTTCTCAATGCAATACCTTCTTGTTGCATCGGATCAGTAACGACAAAGACCAGGAATTGGTTCAAAAATTGGTACCCGACAATCTTCGCGGCTTGCTCCGAGAACTGCCGACTCTGCCTTCCCAACGGGCAATCTTGCTTGGATGGGCTTCCGAGTTGCCGGTTTTGGTAAAAATGGATGATTTACCCAAAAAGCATCAACCGCATTCGGACGATCCGGATTTTTGGGATGTGTGGGTCGGCAAAGATGCCGAAGGTAATGTGGTCGAACGAAAATCCGAATGGAAACCAATCGTTGATGAATGGCAGGGAACCGTGCCCTCTGTTGATGATTAATTTTCGGGTAGTGATAGTTCCGCTTTAGAAAGGTGATCATGAACCATACACATAAGGGATTGTTACATTTTTAAACGAATTAAAAGATGATGAAAGATCAAGTCCAGCCGGGATGTATTGGAATAATTTTTTCATATTCCTGAAAACGTTCAAACAAACAGATGAGCCTGACCCTCCTGTACCGTTAATATTGGCTGCTTCTGGCGAATCAGATGCATCAAAACATCTGCGGTTATCAATGCAGTTACAGTGGGCTTTGGATCACGATTGTCTGAATGACGCTATTGAGTTTCTCAGAAATATTAGTTCTGACAAATGGCATTCAGGATCTCTCGATAACTGGGATAAAGAAAACTATTAAAATGGTTGGTGAGCTGATGCAATTCCGAATCGCCGATACCTTTACTGACAGCCTGACCAGACTGTCCGGGCAGGTGCAAAAGACCGTTAAGACCACAGCCTTTGATCTGCAGCTGAACCCGATCAACCCGGGCTTGCAGTTTCACAAACTTGACAACGTCCGGGATTCTCATTTCTGGTCTTTACGTGTAAACCGGGACATTCGGCTGATTGTGCACAAAACGGATGCGAGTTTATTGCTTTGCTATGTCGCTCACCACGATGATGCCTACCTCTGGGCCGAGCGGCGAAAACTTGAAACGCACCCGAAAACCGGTGCAGCGCAGTGGGTCGAAGTGCGGGAAACGGTAAGAGAAATCCCCATCGTCAAATATGTTGAAATTCAGCAGCCTGCCGAGCCCAAGCCATTATTGTTTGCGAAAATCTCTGAGGATATTCTGCTGAGCTACGGCGTGCCGGTTGAGTGGATAGACGATGTTCGCCAGGTCAATGAGGACACCGTGTTGGAATTGGTTGAGCACCTGCCGGGTGAAGCCGCCGAAGCCCTGTTGGATCTGGCTATCGGTGTGACGCCGCAAGTGGCCCAGCCGGTTGCCGTCGGCGCAGATCCGTTTACTCATCCAGATGCACAGCGCCGCTTCCGGGTGATGAACAATGTTGAAGAACTCGAATGTGCCCTGGAATATCCCTGGGAGAAATGGTCCGTTTTTCTCCATCCGGTTCAGAGGCAGTTGGTTGAACGGGATTACAACGGTCCTGCCCGGGTTTCTGGATCGGCGGGCACAGGGAAGACCATCGTTGCTCTCCACCGGGCCGTCTTTCTTGCCCGTACCCACCCGGATGCCAGGGTGTTGCTCACCACCTTTTCAGAA
>Ga0265294_10006673_pt1 | contig 13802 bp, 10 predicted proteins | sample MunlanPumphouse3_FD_192504 | JGI IMG/M metagenome (GOLD analysis project Ga0265294, IMG submission 192504) | Groundwater microbial communities from a municipal landfill in Southern Ontario, Canada - Pumphouse #3 | ecosystem: Environmental > Aquatic > Deep subsurface > Groundwater | place... | reverse complement strand
GCTCCATGCCCTCGGCCATAACGGAGCTTATCCTTGCACCCGTTCTGGGGAATCCTAGCTCCTTCGCGGTCGCTTTGAGAATGCTGCCCTCGTCGGCTGCTATGCTGCTCTCTGCTACCGCGACCACGGCGTTCGCAACTTCCTCTGTAGGGATCTCGTCGATGCCCCTGCGCTCCGAAACGGAGCCGGGCGTACGGTACGACCTGTATTCTGAAGGGGACTGCACCCTTGACCAGTAAGTGCGCTCCCTCCCGAATAACGTCGTATTGGTGCACGATCTTCCCAGCACTTCCAATATGGATTCTCTGCTCTTCGGTGTGAGACGGTTGATATCGAACGCCTCACCTATGCGCCTCACCAGTCTTCCTTCGGTGACCGGGGCCTCCTCTGCAAGTATCCCGTAGGCCGCGTTCGCTATGGACACCTCATTGCTCAGAGCCTCCTCGAAGGATATTATCCGGGGCTCTATCTCCGCCGCCGAGAAACGCTCCGCCGTATCGTCACTGACGGTCTCCGCATACTGCGGCTCGTAATCCGTTACGGTCGTCTGGTCCCTGGTCCTTCCCCTCCTTATGTCGTCCAATGCCCGCAGGAGGCGCTCTGTGGTCCCCTCCGGATTGTAGAACCACTCGACGGACCACACCCTCTCGATGTTCCATCCCAGATCACGCAGCACGTCGGCCCTGGCGAATTCCCTGTCCCGGGTGTTCTTGGAATCGGCGTAGCCGTCGCCGTCGGTCAGGATGCCGAGCATGTAGCGGTTCCGCTTCGCAGGATCTATAACGGCAACGTCTATCCTGAACCCGGAATTCCCGATGCCGAAATGCGTCTCGTACCCGTTCTCGTTCAGTGCCTCGGCTATGCTGCCCGCCAGAGCGGACATCTGCGGTTTCTGCTCCGTTCCCCTGAAACGGCCGCTGTTCTCCGCGTATTCCAGGAAGCTCTTCATCTGCCTGACGCCGTCAGGGGTGGTGGCCTCCGTCCTTATCATGTCTGACGACATGGAAGAGAACACGACCATCTCCCGCCTCGCTCTCGAGACGGCGACGTTCAGCCTGCGCCCTCCGCCGGGCTTGTTTATCGGTCCGAAGTTGGAGGACACACGGCCCTTCGAATCGGGACCGTAACCCACCGAGAACAGGATCACGTCCCTCTCATCACCCTGGACATTCTCCAGATTCTTCACGAACACAGGCTCGTTCCCTTCCGTGGCCGCTCTGTACAATTCATCATCGTCCTTTATCGCCGACCACAGAAGATCATCTATCATCTCCTGCTGGCTCTTGTTGAATGCGACTACGCCGATGCTCCTTCCTCTGGTCTCGGGGTCCCTGAGCCTGCGAATGATCTCGTCGGTAACGGCCTTGGCTTCCGCCTCATTGGTTCTGGTGCCGCCTCTCCCGTAGATGCCTTCCACCAGCCTCAGGGAGACCTTGGTCTCCATGTCGTCCGGTGACGGGAAGGTCAGCATCCTGTTGCCGTAGTACGTCCTGTTGCTGAATGCTATAAGGCTCTCATGCCTGCTGCGGTAGTGCCACTCCAAATGGGTGCCGGGCATGGGAAGCGCCAGGCAATCCTCCAGGAAGCTCTCCATATCCTCGGTGTTCTCGTCCCCGTCCTCTATCCGCGATTCGAAGAAGGTGGTGGGCGGCAGCTGCTTCGGATCCCCTGCTATCACGGCGTTCTCCCCCCTGGCAAGGGCGTTTATCGCCTTGTGGGTGGGTATCTGGGACGCTTCGTCGAATATCACGATGTCGAACCGGAATCTGCCGGGCTCCAGATACTGGGCCACCGAAAGAGGGCTCATGAGCATGCAGGGGCAGATCCTCTGCAGCAGGTTCGGTATCTCTCCGAAAAGGGTGCGCAGGGATTTCCTCGTCCTCTGTGCCGTCAGGGCCCTGTAGAGTATGTTGGTCTCCGACCCTTCCGCCGATGTATCCAGCTTCGAGGGCACGTTCTCCTGCAGACGGAGCTTCAGGACCTCCCTGTTGATTCTTCCCCATTCCGAGTCCATTCTCCTGAATTCGGATACGAAGAGCTCGAAGTTGTCCCCGTTGAAGGATCTCAGGTCGTCGGAATCCGCTATTCCCCGTCTCGCTATGGATCTGTAAAGGGATTTCGCGAAGGAATCCTCCAGCTTCACACCCTCCCTTCTCTCGGCCGTTTCTGTGACCGAGAACAGCCCGAGCTTCCCGGCCTCTGCGCATGCGCTCTTCCATCTGGTCCAATCCGGCAGCCTGCCTATGGACGATAGCGCAGCATCACAGAATCTGAGGCATTCCTCGGGTGAGCTGAGCTCCGATTCCAGGGAGAGGAGCTCTCTGGCCCTCGCCCTGTTCTCCTTGAACTCCCTGCTGACCCCCGCGAGCTCCCGGGACAGCCCTTCCGCATCCCTGAGCTTGCCGAAGAGCTCCGCCACCTTCCCCGGGTCGCCGCCGTAGCGTTCTATCACGGGGATGTGCCTGTCTGCGAATCTGCCGTACTCCCTGATGCGCCTCGTTTGCTCCTTCAGCATCCTGTAGCCCTCTCCCGACAGACGGCTCTCGGCCAACTGCCTCAGGAGGCGGGTCTTCTCTATCGCCACGTCAACGCTCCTCAGGGCGCGGGGGACCTTCCTGAACTTCGTTCTCGGATCGATCAGCATCGGGAGTATCGACTCCATGAACTGCCTCTTGGCCCTGGAGCGTCTCAGCAGCGGGGCATCCTTCGCCGCGCTCCACCTGGAGCTGATATCGTTCTCTTTGTTGAACTCGATCATGTACGGCTTCCAGTAGATCTTGGACGCGGAGAAGCCCGCTGCCGCCTCGTCCGATATGCCCCTCATGAAAAGAAGGTCCTCTATCCTCCGGTCCACTGCCGACAGGTCGCCCGAGTAACCGGAACCGAGGATCGCTGTCCTTGCCGTATCTATCCTCGTTACAGACGCGGTTATCCTCTCGCTGATGCGGGAGGTGCTCTCAACGGCCGCGTGGGTCATCTCCTTCATAAGGGAATCCGACTTCTCCAGGGCCTCCGTCAGCTCTGATGATATCCAGAGGATGTCCCTTATGCGGCTGTTCATCATCATGCCCATGTCCGCGGATTCTATGTCCTCCATCAGCGTGATGAGGCCTTCCGCATCCCTTATGTCGATGGGGATACCCAGGGACTCGGCCTCGGCATTCATGGCTATCAGGCTCCTGCTGTTGTTCGCCAGCTTCCTCAATACTGTTCCCGCCTCTGACGTCAGGGACAGTGACGTGTCAGTGCATCCGATCAGGGAGAAGGGGTAAGCGGGGCATCCTGCCAGATTCCTCCTGCTGCGCTCCATGCGCCCCACGGCGGCCATCCACTTCCTGATGTCCTCGGGTCCAGCCTCGAACAGAAGGCTCGGGTCCAGCTCTATATCGTACAGGGAGGCGTCCCTGTACGATTCGTACCTGTCTATGGCTTCCGCTATGCTCAGGCCGGACGGTTGCTTGGCGTAAAGCGCGGAAACATAGCGGTCGAGCTCCTTCCTGGCACTCTCCATCTGCGCCGTCTTGGCCGCCTGCTCCTCGGGATCCACGGTCCTGCTGCGCTCAAGGGCCCTGCCCAGATGGTCAAGTACCTTCCTTTTCTCTGTCTTGTTGGAGTGCAGCTCCAGGCAATGGTTGTCTATGCCTATCTCGTTCAGGCGCCTCTGCACAACCTCCAGGGCGGCCATCTTCTCTGCTACGAACAGCACCGTCTTGCCTTCGTGAAGTGAATTCGAGATGATGTTGGTGATGGTCTGAGACTTCCCCGTGCCCGGCGGCCCGTGAAGCACGAAGGACTGTCCGTCCCCTGATGCTCTCACCGCCCTTATCTGCGACGCATCCGCCGGGACCGTCAGGCACAGGCCGGACGGGTCCGCGCTGTCGTCTATCTCCCTGGCGTCCCAGGACAGCCTGGAGCGGACCAGGCTGTTGACGATCTTGTTGTCGCAGATGCCGTCCCCCATCGCCCTGAGGTCGTTCCACATTACGAACTGGTCAAAGGAGAATATCCCCAGGCACGCGGAATCGACGACGTCCCATCCCGGCATCCCCCTCACTGATTCCCTGACGGAGCGCATGATGCGCTTCATATCGGGGACCTCGTCGGAGACCATGCCGTAGACATGTTCGATGTCTATCCCGTGCTCCGTCCTCAGTTTCTCGCCTATGGTCACGTTGAAAGCGATATCCTCGTCCCTTCTGCTCAGGAAATATCCTTTCGACACCTTCCTGTCAATGGAAACGGGTATCAGCACGAGAGGCGCATAATGCGCCGTATCCCCGTCGAACCATTTCAGAGCGCCGGCTGCCAGGAAGAGGGAGTTGGCACCGTCCTCCTCCAATGCCTTCTTCGAAGTCCTGTAGAGGAGTGTTATAGCCCTCTCCAGCTCCTTTTCGGGAACCGGTGCCGTGATCTCCCCTTTGCCCAGGGACTCCCTGACGGCGCCAGCCGCGTTCTCGATGTATGCTGATGATTCGAAGGGTATCCTCCCAAAAACGTCCTCCCCGCTCCACCCATCAGGTCTCCCGCGGAAGGTCATCTCCCCATTCCCCAGTATTTTGCTGAGGGAGCCCGTCATCTCACCGAGCATCAGAGGGAGCACCCTCTGGGTCTTCCTCAGGCTGATGAGATTGTTCTTGGCTGATATGTCAAGCAGTTTCCTTTCCCACTGATCCCTTTTGCTGTAGGCTCTGCAGATCGCCTTCTCCGGCGTACGGGAGATGTAATCATCCGCTTCCCACATTCCGTCGACGAATGCCCTGGGGGGCATCGGATCTATAATACCTCTTGACCTGAGGACATCCACCGCGTGATGGAAATCGGAGATCGTGAAATCCGCCTCCGGTTCCGTTAATGGCTCTGAACCGTACAGAGAGCGTATATCGAACAGCATCATCTCCCCCCTTTCCGCGGGGGCTCTGAACATCTGCTCATCGTAGACTACGGCATCGGGGAAGGTCCTGTCAACCGTCCAGACGCCTGTGTGCACCTCTCCGTCAGCGAATACGATCACGGGGCCGAGGCCCGCCGATTCAAGGGCGGATGCGAAAAGGGCCGCCATCTCTGCCGTTGTGGCTTCCCGGACGGTATCGATCTCCGTCGCGGTGCGCATCGCCTGACCTTCATTCTGCCAGCCCTCTTCCGGTTCGGAGATCTCTATCCCCATGTCCCTTATGGCGAGGCGGATCGCGGAGATCACCTTCCTGTTGCGCTCCTCTTCCCCGTAGCCGTAGGATATGCCCTTCCCGCCGGCCTCACGGAGCTTCCCCGAGGCATCTGAAAGGATCCGGCACACTGTGTGGCTGTCCGGGTCCACGAAAGCGGATATCATCCCTCCGATCCTGTATCCGGGCCACATGTTGTGAGGGAGAACTGTCACGGGATGGTCCTGTGCAGAGACTTTGATGCCGTCCGCATAAGCTTCCACTCTGACGTAGCCCTCCATATCCTCCGATACATTGGCCAGAAGGTCTCTGTCGATCAGAACGGAATCGTTGTCTGCGTCAATGACCTCTCCGGGCTTGACATCATTGAATACGTACTCTGTGCCTTCTAAGAAGGGGGGCTCCGAAGTGATCTTGATCCTGAGCTCGCCTATGGCCGAGCTTCCCAGGTTCCTTGCGGATATCGAATTGACGATCCTTGCGGAGCTCCGGCACATTGCGTAGCCCACCTGCCCGTTTACGTCCGCACTTGCCTCTATCTCACTAATGCTACCTCCCCTCCTGACCTTTTTGGACCCGGGCTCCATCCCGAGAGCCCCCCTGCGGGTCCTTGCAGCATCCCATTCGCTACGGGGTTCATTATGCATTTTTCGTATATTACCATAACGGACCGCTTCGAAGACGACTGAAAAGCCATGTGCCAAGGCCAGTATCCCTGTGCATCCCCGAAGATGTGCCAGAGGCTGAAATGATTCTGCGCCGTCGGAAAGGCTTAAAGATATCCGGCCCATGAACGGCCGTGCGCTACGAGAAGACCAGGAAAGCCACGTTCCTCAGGCGGCCGAACAGGTTCATAGCGGTGGTCTCCCTCGACGGAGAGGAGGAGATCTGCCATGTCAAGAACACGGGCCGTTGCAAAGAGCTGCTGGTCGAGGGGGCTGAGGTCATACTCAGCGAGGCGGTCCCCGGGAAAAGGAGAACGAGATACGACGTGATTGCCGTGTACAAGGGCGGGAGGCTGATCAATATGGACAGCCAGGTCCTGAACGGCGTATTCGCCGAGGCGCTCCCCTCTCTGGGTCTTTTCAGGGACATGACATTGCTGAGGCCCGAGGCGGCATACGGGGACTCAAGATTCGATTTCTATGTGGAGCACGGAGGCGGCAGGGCCTATGTGGAGGTGAAGGGCGTGACCCTGGAAAGGGACCGCGTCGTCTTCTTCCCGGATGCTCCGACCGAAAGAGGCATCAGGCACGTAACGGAACTTACGAAATGCATTGAAGAGGGTTACGGTGCGTATCTGGTATTCGTCATCCAGATGTCCGATGTGGATTATCTGTCGGCGGAGGGCTCCCTGCATCCGGAGTTCTGGACCGCCGTAGAGGAAGCGGTTGCCAAGGGCGTGAAGGTCCTTGCCTATGACTGCTTCGTGGAAGAGGACAGCATCATACTTCGCAAACCCGTCCGCATTCAGCTTCGTTGATGGCCTTCCTTATGCTCATCTGGGTCTGTTCCGGTGTACCCGTGGTGTTGACCAGGAACACAGTGCATTTCCCGAAGAACTCCCTGAAGAAATCGGTTCTTATCCCCAGCTTCCTCTTGTCCCTGACCAGCTGATGCGGGTTGCAGAAATCGTTGCTGACTATGTACTCCAGAGCCTCTTCCAGATCCAGCTTCCTGACTATGCGCTCATCATCCCTGTCCCTCTTCAAAAGGATGACGTGCCTCATTGAGGTGGTGGCCGTAACTGAATCTATGCCTGTGACCCACCGTATGTTGGCTATGCCCCTGCCCTTGTTGTCGAACTTGGTCGTGCTGACCAGGGGCTTGAACTCCGGCCACACGTCCCCTATGTCCGCATCGATGTAGCAGTTCTTCTCGGAACCCGTGACGAAGGGCCTCCCGGAGGTCAGCCTCACGAAGTACCAGTCATCCGTTATCAGGCGGGAGTCCCCGGTGCGCAGAAGGCCCCATGACTGCGTCGTCTTCCCTGTCTTCGAAGGTGCTATGAGCGTTACGCCCACACCGTCCAGGTCTATGGCGGCACCGTGAACGCTGTGTATGGAATGGGAATCCTCCAGAAGGTCCGCGGCCACGGCAAGGGCGATGCTCTTTATCCATCCGTAATAATCGAAGTTGATCAGGAACACGGTGAACGTGGACCTGTCGTAGAGGACCTCCATCTCCCTGCCCTCCTCCCTTACGGAGATTATACGGGCATGGGATTTCACGCTGGTGCTCATGGCGTAGAAGTTGTCCACCCACATATCCATGACCTGGTGCTCTTCAGTGTAGAGCTTCACGCAAATCCCTGATATGTCGGCCTTCCCCGAATGGAACTTGCGGCTCTCATATCTCCTCCGCAATACGGCGGTCTCCTCGGGCCCGATCTCCTTCACCACATAACCCATGCATCCCTGATGGCCTAGGCTGCTTAAATCCGCTGTGCCTAATTCTCGTCTGCCAGGGCGCCTTCCCTGATGACCGTATCCGTCTCAGTATCGAAATCAACCCAATTATGGAACATGTTATCCCTCCCCCATCTCGCCAGGGCCTCCAGCACCGGTACCAGGGACATCCCCTTCTCGGTTATGGAGTACTCAACTCTGGGGGGCATTTCTGGGTATGCTCTCCTGTCCACTATCCCGTCCTTCTCCAAACCCTTCAGTTGCTTGGTGAGCATCCTTGGGGAAACGCCTTCGATGGACTTGGCTAGCTGGTTGAACCTCTTCGGACCCCATTTGGCCAGAATGCACAGTATGGTGCTCTTCCATCTGCCTTCTATTACGGACATTGCGGCATCGACTGCACAGTCCATCCTGGGATTATCCTGGCGGGATTCCATGGTTAAGGAACATGATTGTAACTATAATAATGTAACTAAGAACTGATAAATATAGCTACTTACATAATGTTACTTGGTGTAATATGAGCACGACATTAGTCATTCTGGGATCTCCCCGTAAGGGAGCGAATTCCGAGACCATCGCCATGGCCATGGCCGAGGAATCCAAGAAGAAGGGCAACACGATCAAGACCTACAGGCTCAACGATCTGAAGAACGCAAGGGGCTGCCAGGGCTGCAACGCATGCAAGACGAAAGGATTCTGCATAACAAAAGACGACCATGCCCAGATACTGGACAATGTGAGGGATGCGGATTCCGTTATAATCGCCAGCCCCACATACTACGGGGAGGTCTCCGGCCAGCTCAGGCTGTTCATGGACAGACTTTACTGCTTCCTCGACGGCGGCATGAAATCCACCATGCCGAAGGGCAAGAAGGTCGCTATCGCCGTGACATGCATGTCCGGCCTCGAAGGCGCCAAGGGTGTTGCGGACTGGATCGAGAAGGTCTGGGCAAAGTACTACGGCCAGGAAGTGGTCGGGAAGATAGTTCGCGGTGCCAGCAGCGCCCCGGGGGATGCGGCAGGCGATGCGGAAGTGATGAAGCAGGCCCAAGCGATAGGCGCAAAGCTCTGAGGCAAATAATATTCTAATCCCACCGCATCCGTTATACGAAGGATATGACGGATGCGGTTTTTTATGCCACGAAATCCGGTGCCACGGAAGGCGCTGCGAGATACATTGCCAAGAGGATCGGTGCGGATGTCTTCAACCTTGACAAGGATCATGATGCTGACCCGTCGGAATACGACAGAGTCATACTCGGCAGCGGGGTCTATCTTCAAAATGTTCCGAAGACCGTGACCGATTTCGCCGCCAGATATGCGGACCTCATGCCGGATGTGAGCCTGTACCTGGTTTGCGCTTTCAAGGACAGAGAAGGTGACGAGCAGCTCGAGAGGATATCGAATGCTCTGGGCGTCAGTTACGGCGTTTACTTCAACAACCCCCGCGGGATGATGGGGGTGGAGGGATCCAAGCTCGAGCTCTTCATAGGGCACCTGAACAACAGGTGATCCGCTCTGAGCATTCAAGCTTGCGCAACAGAAATACTTTAGATATGTGACCTCATCCGTCATACGATAAACATGGCAGACGCGGTCTTCTACTTCACGAAACTGGGCTCTACAGGCAAAACGGCCAAATACATAGCCGAGAGGATAGGCGCGGAGGCTGTGGATCTGGGCACGGAACCTGATGCGGATCCTTCGAAATACGACAGAGTGATACTCGGCAGCGGCGTCTACGGAGGCAGTCCTTCGAAGAACGTCAGAGAATTCGCGGAGAAGCACAAGGACGCAATGCCGAAGATCAGCCTTTACCTGGTCTGCGCTTTCAAGGACAAGAAGGCAGAGGAACAGCTGAGGAAGATCTCTGGGGAGCTCGGGGTCGCCGACAGCATATACTTCAACAAGCCCCGCAAGATGTTCGGTGTAGAGGGGTCCAAACTGGAGCTGTACATCGACTCCCTTAAGAAGAACTGATGATCCTTCTGCTTCTGGTGGCGGCGTGCGTACTTCTCAACGTTATCGCAGCCTTGGCCTTCGCATCTGACAGGCGAAGGGTCGTGTGCGGCGAACGTAAGATCCCCGGGAATGCTCTGCTGACGGCTTCCGTTCTTGGCCCGTTCGGGGCCCGTGCGATGATAGGCCGTACCGGATGCAATATCAGCAAAGGGTGGTTCATTCTTATTTACTTAGCAATGGCGGTGCAGGCATCCTTGCTGTTCTGGGTCTTCTTCTATTTTTGAAGGTTGTACAGTTTCGTCACATCAAGCTCGATGCCCAGGCGCCCGAGAAGGGTGACCCGGCTGTCCTCTTTCTCCTTAAGGATCTCCATCCCGAGAGCGGAGCCTATGGTATCAGAGAAATCCTGAACCTCCCTGAAGGATGGCATGCAGTCCATGGACAGGCGCTGCCTTGACCCTCCGACGAAAACATACCCCTTCGGCTCGATCAGGTCCGGGTCCGCGATCCTGTCCAATTCCGCATACTTCTCCGGAGAATGCATGTTCCATCCCCTTACGAGGGTGTGACGAACCACGGTCCTGGTGTCCAGGGAAGGCAGCATCTCCAAGGTTCTCGTTATACGGTCCCATCCGTCGTCTATCTTCGGGATGCAGACCTTCCTGTACGTCTCCCGATCGGGAGCGGCCACCGTCACATACAGCTGCCTCGGAAGCGTGTCCAGGGCCTCCAGTTTCTCCGGGTATGTTCCGTTGGTCACGAGGAATGTCATCATTCCTCTGGAATGGCACTCCTTCAGGAAGTCTGACAGGTACGGGTATGTGATCGGCTCCCCGGCCAGGGATATCGCCACCTGGTTGGGGTTCCGTGCCTCCTCGTACATCTCCTTCGTGCACCGGTCATCGCCCTTGAACCCGGTTATCAGCTTCCGTTGCTTCTCTATGAGGGCGTCGAGCATCTCCTTCGGCTCGGCCCACTCCCTGACCTCGAAATCTTTACCTTGGACCCTCCAGCAGAAAACGCACTGGTGGGAGCATTCGTTTATGGCGGGGGTCATCTGAAGGCAGCGGTGGCTCCTTATCCCGTAGAAATCCTGTTTGTAGCAAGACCTGCCATGGATCAGGGATTCCTTGAACCAGTGGCACATCTTCACTGCCGAGTGGTCCCTGTATATCCTGTACTGTTGCTTCTCCAGCAGCGCCCTGTACTCCTTATCCATGCAATGACCTCAGAATTGGAACAGGCTCTTCTGGCCTGCCGCCGGCTTCGGTTTCTCCGCCTTCTTCTCCCCTGCCGTCTCGCGGGGGGCCTTGCCCGGTGCCTTAGGAGGCTCGGCATCCTTCTTCGCCAGCTTCACCATCGGAGAGTCCACGCCGGTGTCCAGCAGGAAGGCGAGTTCCTCCTCCTCCAGGCCCACATCCCTGAGCATGAGGGCCCTGAGCCCCTGATCGTTCTTCAGCGCGACCCTGAGGGACGGCAACACATCCGAGGATATGCGCGCCTTGGATGTATGCAGATGCCCGCCCAGCTTCTCGGATATGGAATTCTTCATGTTCCTGACGCTCTTGCTCCGGGACATCTTCATCAGATACCCGGGGAATCTGAATCTTGTTCTGCTGACGGGACTGGTGCGCCTGGCCTCAGATACGCCTGCCGTCATCATGTCCGTGGCATAGGACCAGAATCCGTAGTACTGGCGCCTGTGCACCCTTCCGAGATGGATGTCCGCCTTCGAGAGCCTCTCACAACCCCTTACAAGGTCCCCGGTGTCGGTGTACTCATAAGGCAGGTTCTCCTCCACCCAGAGAAGGACGAAACCGGGTTCCTCATCGATGTCGAAGGATGCTTTCCTTGCGGCCATCGGGTCCCCCTTCCTGAACACGGCGTACATCAGGTCGTACATGTCCTTCCTTGCCGTCCGCTGGGACAGATTCCCCACTTCTGCAACGTTAAGAGTCTCCTTTCCGGCAGCAACCGACTGCAGATCCCTTACGGCGGCCCTCATATCCCCGCCGGCATTCTCCGCGATCGCCCTGAGAACGAGATCGTCGGTTCTCACGCCCTCGCTCTCCGCAATGGACCTGAGCGTCTTCGCGATGGTGGATGCTGAAGGCTTCTGGAACTTGATCTGCAGCGTATCATTCTTCACGGCGGAGGATTTCCTGCTCAGATCATAGAAATCATTGACGATGAGCACAACGGGCTGCTTCGTCTCCTTTATGAGCTCGGATATCGCCGGTATCCCTCCCCGGTCGGCGTTCCCGAACAGGTTGTCCGCCTCATCAAGAACTATGAGCTTCATGCCCCCGTCCTTCGTGTCCAGGTAGTCCCCTGCATCGTTGAATGTGTTGGTAAGCGAGCCCCTCAGTGCAACGGAGCGTATGGCTCCCCCTGTGCGCTGATCGGAGGCGTTCATCTCCACGAGCCCCCACCCCATCTCCGAGGCGAGTGCAAGGGCCAGAGTGGTCTTTCCGACACCGGGCGGCCCCATAAGGACGGCCGCTTTCTTCCTGGGCGTCCCTTTGCTCCAGTCCTTCGCCCATTCGAGAAGATCCGACACCGCCTTCGGATTGCCGACGACACCTTTGAGCGTGCCCGGTCTGTACTTCTCGGTCCAATCCTCTGCCATTCTCTCACCATCGCCCGATGCGCATTAAACCTTTTCCCGAAGACCTCTGGAGAACATCAGATCCAGGAATTGGACCGTGTATATCACCACCGAGACGACGGCCAGCCACTTCAGGTACTCGAGATTGTCTATGTACATCCCTTTCAGATACATCAGCGCCATGCTGCTGAGGGCCAGGGCCAATCCTCTGATCCATTTCCCCAGGAAGATGTGCCCCAGGCCGAATATATCGAACATGCCCGGGACCACTGCGAATATCAGAGCCAGGAAGTGCCGTCTGTCGTCCGCCGCACCGTATGCGTTCACGGGCCGGGAGCAGTTGCCGCAATAGGTGGTCCCTTCCGCAAGAACGGAACCGCAATTCTTGCAGACCGGATGCTCGATCCCGTCCGCTTTCAAGGCGCCGCATCTGGTGCAGAATCCGATATCGCCGTACTCCGTACGGCCGCACTCAGAGCATGTCCACGGCATCGGATCACCCCTTCAGTCTCATTCTGTACACCCCTCCGGACTCGGACACCTCGATGTCCTCATCGAAGAGACGTGAAAGATTCCCGGAGGTGAGAACCTTCTCCTTCGGGCCGTCGGCCATCTTCCTCCCTTCCTTGAGCATTATGACTCTTCTCACGCCCAGAGGTATGTCCTCCAGTTCATGGGTTATCATCATCACGCTTATCCCGGACGGGATCATTATGTCGAACATCCTTCTGAAGCGGTCCCTCATGACCACATCCAATCCCGTCATCGGCTCGTCCAGGACCAGCATCCTCGGTTTGGGGGCCAATGCCCTGGCGATCAGGGCCCTCCTCATCTCCCCCAGGGATACGACTCCGACTGAAGCTTCGAGCATGTTCTCCAATCCCATGGTCCTGGCCGCATCCAGCACCCCGGAGGCCATGGATTCCGTGACCTTGTGGTTCCTGAAGATGCCCATGCTGCCGAAGTAACCGGACAGCATGACCTCATACAGCGGCGTGTCCGGCGGGAATCTGCTCTGCAGGTCCATGGAGACTATGCCCATGCTCTTCCGGAGTTCTTCCAGATTCCAATTCCCCATTCCGAAGATTCGGATCGAGGCGGGGCTGTCCTCATCATAGTACGGGAGCACCTCCCCCCGGATGAGCTTGATGAGCGTGGTCTTCCCGGAGCCGTTGGGCCCTATAATGGCCACATTCTCGTCCGCATCGACATCCAGATCGATGGAGTCGAGAATTCTTCTGCCGTCCTTCACAACGGAGACCTTTCGCATTTCCAGGGCTTTCAGCATATCCACCGTGCCGCATTCATTGCTCTAGTATCTATTAGGTCTTGCGCTCCGTGGCAAAACATGGTATAATATATTTAACCGCAACAACGTTTCCCGGTTATGTCTATCATTCTGGCGTATGACGGCAGGTCCGCAGCGCAGAGAGCCCTGGATTTCGCGATAAGATACGCCGAGATGTCAGGATTGCCGCTTTACATCTATTCCTCCATAGTCTCACGCGATGTGATAGAGCGGGAGGACGAGTTCGCCGAGGTCAAGAGATATATGGGGGAGGCGGAAGCGAAGGCGAAGGATGCGGGCATAGAGGTTCACTCGGTCATAGAGCCGGGGGCGGCCGCCAAGAACATATTGGCCGCGGCTTCCAGATTCAA
>Ga0265294_10006672_pt1 | contig 13803 bp, 14 predicted proteins | sample MunlanPumphouse3_FD_192504 | JGI IMG/M metagenome (GOLD analysis project Ga0265294, IMG submission 192504) | Groundwater microbial communities from a municipal landfill in Southern Ontario, Canada - Pumphouse #3 | ecosystem: Environmental > Aquatic > Deep subsurface > Groundwater | place... | reverse complement strand
ATCCCAGGGGCGGCCCGTTGGAAAGCCCTTTGGCTTGGTTCTTTTCCAGTTTCACTGGAAATCCCACAAATTTTCAATTTGTGTGATAGCACAAAGGAGTTATTTAAACATTGAAGTAATATGATATATGATATAAAATATCGATACTAAACGCAAAATTGTAGTCTTGACGCATTCATCCCATGAAATGAAGATTTCATGGGTTTTCTGCTGCGATCTTATAAGCATGCCTAAATCATGCCTGCTTGTAAAAGATATTAAGACTGGCTGAAGCTAAAATAGAGAATTAGCCGAATACTTTTTCTTTTATTTAGAGTACTCTTGGGACTGAGAGGCAAAAACTTAAATTACACCAATATTTCCAATTCATGATAATATTTTTATATAAATGAATCTGTGACTATAGGAGAATAAAGCTTATTATGTTCTTGAAATACAAACATAAAATAATAATGCCCGAGGCTTCTTGTTAATAATCCAGCCAACTCTGTCCCGGCTTACATAAACCTTTGGAGTGTCACATGAATATTAAAAAAGTGGATCCTATTGCCCTTGTGCTCCTATGTGCACTTGCAGTTATTTTCGGGATTATTTGCGGAGCTACGATTTTTAAGTACTCCAACGAAGAGGTCCTGGTTGGAAATGTGGAAGAACTCAGTTTTTCCGAAAATCTCCTTAATAATGAAATGAAAGTAATAATTGAAAAGATTAATACCACATATCCCGGAAGTGTTAAATGCGGCAACGGAAAAGTCGTTTTACTCGGAGACAAAGCAATTGATGAATTTGATACCCTCTCCGTTGAAAACGGAGTAGAAATGAATTGGGAATTTGTTCCTGTCCCAGCCGGAGCTGCTGTCTTTATTCAGGATGTACAGGATGTGAATTCTCAGCCTTCTGAAAGCTATGTCTGCTCTCAAAAAGAGAAAGGGCTTCTGATCAGATATGAAGAACTTGATCAATTACTAAAAGGCGATCCAGAAACCCTTCAATCGTTCCGGAAAATCTTATATGAAAGCGGGTGGAATTTCAGTGAGTGGAACAAAAGCGAAACTTCCACAAAATTTAAAGAAAAGGAGTTTAACAAAAGCTAAAGGGTCTAGAATCAATTAAAAACTTTGTTTAATAAGTTTCCCCCATCAGTGTGATTTTTTATAGGATGGATAAAAATGGATAAAAAGGACGCAATATACACAGTTACCCTGGCAGTTTCGCTTTTTTCCCTTTCTTTGCTGCTTTTTTCCCAGGGAATTACCAACCTTTCTGTATCCATTAGAGATGAAAACCCCTTTGCAGTTTCAGTTCCCACTCTGTTTTCAATGAACCACGTTCTTATTATGCTTTTTTTTACAGCTCTGGCTTCCCACAGTTTAACTATTCTGGGGCGGGACTTCTTCTTTCCAAAAGAAAGTCTAAATCCCACAGAGCGGGGTAAAGGTGTTAAAACTTCGATTTCGTCCAGTGAGGCCCAAAAGGCCTCGCAAAAAGCTCAATTTCAGGTTCCGGCCTCAAAATCCTCGCTTGCAGACACTCAGGCTTTAGCTCCCATGCCGGGAGCTTCTCCTCTTTCAAGCTCCGAACTTTCAAGCCCTCCAAGTCCTATTCTTAGAACCTCAAACCCTCCAACTCCAGAAACAGTATCTGAAACCTCTCGCTTTGCAGCAAAATCCACAAGGTTTCAATCAGAACCTCCCAAAACAAGAAGGGGGAGAAGCGGCGAGCTTGGCTCCTCTATCTTAGAAAAACCGAATCCCTCAAATCCAGACTTTGACAAGCTCGAACATAAAAAGAAAGTAGCTCTTGAAATCCTGCAAGGAGATGAAAAAACCCTTTTTGCCATAATCTCTGAAAAAGAAGAAATCCTCCAGAGCGAGCTTGTTCTAGAATCCGGATTTTCAAAGGTGAAGGTCAGCAGAGTTCTGCAAAAGCTTGAAAGAAAATCCCTTATTAAAAGAAAGCCCTTTGGAAATACAAATAAAGTTATGCTGGCAAAGTGAACTCCAGATCAATCCTGCGTCCGGTTTTACTTTCCCTCTGTAAATACAACTTCTACTCTTTCTACATCCCAGAGAGCCTCAAGTTTTTCTACGATCTCCTCTTTAATGGCTTTTGCAAACTGGTGATCTAAAGGCAGATCCACAACAACTCTGACCACGCCGTCTTCTATTGAGCTTTTAAGGACAAGGTCAGTTCGGATTATATCAAGCCCTGTAAGTGGATTCATAACGTGCTTGAGCCTCCTTTTTACCACATCCGAGCTTGTAGGCTCCTTTTCGGTCACAAGCCCGTGCCGTTCTTCGTAGTCGCGGATTGCCGAGCGTAAACCTTCAACTGCAAGCACGGAACAGTGAGCTTTTATGGGAGGAAGCCCTCCAAGTTCTTCTGAGGCTTGCTTCCACGTAATCTGTTTTGCAGCTTTGAGGCTTTTCCCCTTTGCAAGTTCGGTAATAACTGAGCCTGTGGCAATATTTGAAGCGCAACCGTACGATTCAAACTTCACATCTTTAATAGTCTGGCTTTCAGGGTCGACTTTGAGGTAAACCGCTACCATATCTCCACAGGCAGGGCTTCCTTCCACGCCTTTTCCATCCGGATCCTTTATTTTACCCACATTTCTTGGATGCCGAAAATGTTCCAGAACTTTTTCACTGTATGGAAATTTCATCTTCTTTGCTTCCTCCTTTCTCATTTTTTACTCAGAGGGCTAATTTCCCTGAGGCGGCAGACTACTTCTTTTATATTATCAACTACAGCCTCCGCATCCTCCATCTGATTAAAACGTCCAAATGAAAAACGCACCGAACCGTGAGCCCTTTCGTGATCTCCTCCAATTCCCAAAAGCACATGGCTTGCTTGAAGAGAACGAGAAAAACAGGCTGAGCCCGTGCTCACTGAAAATCCCCTCATATCAAGGTGTAAGGTAATCGATTCTCCCTCTACGTAATGGAAACTCAGGTTAGCGTTTTGGGGCAAACGGGCATTTTTACAGCCGTTTAAACTCACGTCTGGAATTTCGGCAAGAGTGCGCGCAATCACTCGATCCCGCATGTCTTTAAGTCGGCGCGTCTCTTCAGGCTTTACCAGCTCTACGGCTTTTGCAAAACCTACGGCTCCCGGAATATTTTCAACTCCTGCCCGCCGGTTTTTTTCCTGAAAACCTCCGTCCATAAATTTCTGCAGGGGCGTTTCTTCCCGGACAAAAAGGCCTCCTATTCCTCTCGGACCGTGAAGAGTATGCGCAGCAAGAGTTACTAAGTCTACAGGTAGTTTTCCCATGTCCAGAGGCAGCCGGGTAAAGCTGTGAGTAGCATCAGTATGTAAAAGAACGCCCTTTTCCTCGCAGATTTCGGAGAGCACCGAAAGCTCCTGTATAGTTCCTATCTCCTGGTTTGCCTGCTGTACGGAAACCAGAGCCGTTTCTTCTCTTATGGCTTTTCGAAGGGTTTCAGGCTCCAGCCTGCCTTTGGAATCCACGTCCAGAAAAGTTAGCTCAAAGCCTTGTTTTTCAAGGGCTTTGGCCGTGTTTAGAACTGGAAAATCTTCGATCCTCGATACGAGAATGTGCCTTTTCTTTTTGCTTTTAAGAGCCAAAGCCACGCCTTTAAGCGCCATATTGCTCGATTCTGTAGCTCCGGAAGTGAATATGAGTTCTCCAGGCTCCGCCCCTAGTTTTTTGGCTAGGTTTTCCCTAGCTTTCTCAAGCCCTTCTTTGGCCTCAATTCCCATCGAATACCCAAATTCGGAAGTGGCCACTGCATAAGTTTCAAAAAAATAAGGTTTCATAGCCTCAAGCACCCGTTCGTCTAGCCGGGTGCAGGCACTGTTGTCAAGATAGACTCCCTTCTCTTGCATTTTAATCCCCTCAGGTTCAGATAAAAAGTGTGAGGCTTGCACCTTTTGCCTCCTGGATATAAGTGCCTACAGCTCCCCAAGTGTCAATCCACTCTGTTCGGAGTTCTTCTTTTTTAATTCCCATGATTTCCATGGTCATCTCGCAGGCAATGATCTTTCCTCCAAGTTCTTTATAATCGCTCATAAGTTTTTCAAGCGAGGCAACGTTTGCCTTTTTCATCCTGTTCCCAACCATTTTTTTCCCGAGCCCCAGCATGTGCATTTTGGAAAGAGGCCCCTTTTCAAGTTCTCCTTTTTTAAGTCGTAAAAGCCCCCAGAAAGTAAAATAAATGGAAGCTTCCATTCCCATTGCCAGAGCTCCGTTGCCTATTATAAGCGCACTATAAAATTTATCCATGTCCCCACTGTGAAGGATTAAAACCGCTTTTTCAGATTTATATTCCTTTTCAGGCATTTTCCCTCGACTCCCGGAGCTTAACTCTCCCCTTGACGCTCCGGCTTTACCCAGCTATTCTCAGCCTTTCATCGGCCTTCTCAATCAATTTTTTCAGCGCCTAATCTTTATTTCCCACTCTTTTCCAGCCTCTTTATCTTCAATTCCCAAAACCTCAAGCCCTAGGGCTTCGCAAGCCATTGGAATTTCCTTTTTGGAAGCTGGATGCGTCCCCTTTATCAGCACAAGGTCTCCGGGGGAGGCTTTTTTAAGGGCTTTTCTACACTCCACAAGCGGTACCGGGCAAGTCTCTCCCCGAACATCGATTTCTACTTCTGTCAATTCCTTATCCCCCTCTTCAAAGGGCTTTTTTCAACTTTTCAGCCATATTCTCTAAGTCGGTTCTATCCGTTTCAGTCCAGACCACGGATTTGATTCCTCGGCCCCCATCTCCTTTTTTTCGCGGGATCACATGTACGTGTACGTGGGGCACCTCCTGCCCTGCAACTTCTCCATTGTTGATTCCTATGTTTGAGCCTTCGGCTGAAAAAGCCTTTTCTAGAGCAAGCGTTATTTTTCTGGCAGCTTCAAAAAGGGCTGCCACATCTTCAGCTCCAAGCTCTGTAAAACTTTCAAAATGCTTTTTTGGGGCTATGAGGGTGTGGCCTTCACTTGCCGGATTGATGTCAAGAAAGGCAAAAATAGAGGCATCTTCGTATACCTTATAAGAAGCCAATTCCCCTGATATAAGTCTGCAAAAGAGGCAGTCTTCTCTCATGAATTCCCCCCTATTCTTTTTACGGGGCTGGCTTATATTAGGATTCTGTTTTCAGTTTTTTATTCCCTGATCCAGGATCTCTCCTTTCCTTTTCAGGCCTAGGTTTAAGTTAAATAAATACAAATTTATACTGCTTCCTTTTTTATAATATGGCTGTTTACCCGCTAACTCTCACCCTTGTCTCGTTTACAATTTAAAGTACAGGCCCGCAATTCAAAAATGGAGGTAAAGGAGTATTATCCCGGAAATTCATCCGGCCGCAATTCCCTATATGGCGGCTCTTATTTTTTCTGCGCTTGTTTCCCTATTCCTTGGATACAAAGCCTATCAGACATTTGATTACCGGAGGGTTCCTTTTGCAAAATATTTCATTTTTCTTATGCTCTGCATGGCCTGGTGGACGATTTTTTATGCAGGGGAAATCGGATTTTCCAATCTGGAAAATAAGTTTTTATGCACCCTTTTATCCTATCCCGGAAATTCTTTTCTTCCAACAATGTGGTTCTTATTTGCGGCTGAATATTGCAATATAGGTCGGAAATTTATACGGAAATACGAAAAACTCTTTTTTGCAATCTCTTTGCTGGACCTGCTGGCTCTTTATAGCAATAGCTGGCACTGGCTTTTCTACCGCAGCCTCAGTATCGAGATTTTTGAGCAAATGCCTCTTCTCGTTCTGGAACATGGCTCTTTATTCTGGCTTTTGTATGGCTACTTTTCTCTCTTATCCCTCCTCGGAATTTCCTTTTTTCTGAGTAGATTTCTTCTTTCAAAAGCTGGAGCCCGGCTTCAGCTTGGAGTTTTGGCCCTGGGAGCGCTTCTCCCACTTTGCGGAAATTTTCTCTACATTTTCGATATCGGCCCTTTTGCTTTCATTGACCCGACTGCTTTTTCCTTTGCGTTTGGAGGATTTCTCTTTTTCGGGGTAACTCGTAAACAGGCGTTTTTGAATCTGGTTCCAGTTGCCCGGGAAAATGCCGTTGAGACCATGAAAGAAGGTTATATTGTACTGGATGAAAAGGGCTTGATTGTGGATATCAATTCTGCAGCTCTTAGGCTTTTTGAAATTAGCAGGAAAGCTGCGCTTGGAAATAAATTGCAGGATATTTTAGAGGAAAAAATCCCCTCTCTTTCCAAGTCCAACCCTACAATTCCTTCCACCTTTCCACTATTAGGAATATTTTCAATAAAAAAAGCTTCCAAGCTAAATTATTATAGTCTGAGTATCTCTCCACTCCGCTTTGAAGGCTGGACAAGAGGAAAACTTGTCCTAATTCATGATGTTACAGAAAGCCAGCGTTATGGGGAGGCTCTTAGGCAGGCGAATGCAAAAATAAAGCTTATGAGCAGTATCACTCGCCATGATATCCTGAACCAGATAAATGTGCTCTCAGGGTATACGGAACTGCTTTCTGAGAGACTTCCACAGGAACTTAGAACTGATCCCTTGATTGATAAATACTTGGCAAACCTAAAAAAAAGCATTGAGGCAATCCAGAACCAGATCAGCTTTACAAAGGATTACCAAGAGCTTGGCATTCTCTCTCCGGTCTGGCACTCCGTTGAAAAAACAGCAAAAGAAGCTTCAACTTCCCTTTCAGATTCCGGAATTGAGTTTTTCATCCGGACAGGAAGCTTGGAGGTGTATGCTGATTCCCTTTTTCTGAAGGCTTTTTACAATCTTTTTGATAATGCTTGGAGGCATGGAGGAGGCGTAAGCAAACTTTGGGTCAATTTTTTTGAAAAAGAAGAAGGGGCAATTCTTGAAATCCGGGATAATGGAGTCGGGATAGCTTCGGATATGAAAGAGACGATTTTTGAAAAATCCGTGGGTAAAAACACTGGACTTGGGCTTTTTCTTGTAAAAAGCATTCTCTCTATTACGGGAATGGAAATTCGGGAACGGGGGCTGGAAGGAGAAGGAGCCCGATTTGAAATACTCATTCCTCCGGAAAACTGGAGGCTTGCAGAAGCCTCAAGTCAGGATTGAATAATTAGAGAAATTTGATGGGAATTTGGAATCTATCATGATTTATATTTATAATATATTTTCAGTTCAAATATATTATTATATATCCTCTACTCTATAGTTAGTTTGATAAAGGATACCTTTAAAACCTTGACATTCAAGGTTCAAATGTAAGGAATTTCAAAACTTTTGAAATTTTTGGGCATATGGGTTTTTAAAACCTTCGGAAATTACGCAGTTAGATTAAAACAAGGGATATGAAGCAAATAAGGGATATGAGGCCCCAAGAAGGCTTAGATCTAAGCATTTAGATCTGATCTTTTGGAATAACAATTTAATGTCTATCTTAGTTTCTCTTAAAACATCCAGTTCACAATCTTATCGATAAGGTTTCATGTATTTGCTTTTTCCACGCAGGAGCGGAATTTCTGATATGAATAACTCTAAAAAATAACTAAATATACAACTAAAGAAATAACTTGAAAACTCGCTTGCAATTACTAATACTTTTACAGAAGTGAAGTTATATGTTCTCGACTCAAAATACTAATTTGGAAAAACTTTATAAAATCCCCCAGACTCTGGCGGATATCTCCGTAGACATTTTTGGGGGGATTTGCACCAGAAGGAATTTTCTTCACAAAATGAGGTTTACAGGCCAGAAAGGCGAAAATAAAACCCCTTATATGTGCCTTGGTCTGTGCAAACCTGTTGAAGTAGAAGAAAAACTCGTCTATCCATACGTAAGCGGAAATGCTTCTGCAAAATATGTTATACCTCCAGCCAATTTCCATTTCCTGCTTCCCTACAAGTTTTCCAAAGGAAAGGCTAGGGTTCTTTCTCCATCCGAACTGAAATCCGACTATCCTTTGACTTACAAACGGGTGCTGGAATTTAAAAAGGAATTCAATCATAATGATGCTCCTCTCTATTCCGCAGACTACTACAGCGTTCAGGGCAGAAAACTTCTGGAATATCTCGGCACTCCAAAAATTATCGTTAATGAATACTACGGTCTCCAGGCTGCCTTTGATCCGACCGGGCAACAGATCTTTGAAGAAGGCTGTGGCATTGTGCTCAAAGATCCCAAAAAATATAACTACGTCACCGCGGTTCTGAACAGTCCTCTTGCAAAACAGCTTCCTGCACTTTGCAGGCTCGAAGAGCTTTACTTCAGCGCTCTTGCGCCCGAAGCTCTGAGGCATTTTCCAATTGTCTTTCCGGAAAATAAAGAGACAGAAAACCTCATCTCTACCCTCTCAGGCTACCTCGGACTCTTGCAAAATCAGAAATATGCAGAAAAAGCTATATTCGGCACATCCTCTCGCTACGATGAGCTTACGGTATTTTATAAAAACCTCACAGACTTCTTGATCATGGATACATACCTTACAAACGACCTTGATCCCGAATTTCTTGAAATTCTCAAAACCCATATTCCTAGCATCGAAGGGTTTGAAGGGTCTTCTAAAAGCGGATATGAAAGAGAGGCTGAGGCCATATACATAAAAGGAGATAAAATCCTGAATGAACTTCGGACTGTCAGGCAAAATATCCTCGAGGCTCCAGATCTTGAAAAATGCAGATTCGGAGGCAGTTTTACAAACGTTTTGAATGGGATTTGCGTGTGCTGAACCAGGGCTTAAACTTAAAAAGCTCTTAAAATCAGCTTATCTTCTTTTCTTTTTTAACCCCTTCTCTCCCTTATATATCCCATATCCTAAGGCCACTTTTCCAGTATAGAATGCAGGCAGTTTGCCTTAAGTTATAAATACCATTTTTGCTCTCTTTTTTATTATGAAACTGAATCCTGAATCCGAAATTCTTGAAACGCTTGCAAAGACCATCCTTGTCGCGGCGCGGACTGCTCCTAAAGGCAAGGGAATTGACGATATTGTGACCGGGCTCCTTACTCCGGCCGAAAAGGCCGAACTTGCCGATAATATGGAAAAATTTGCCAAGCTCAAAAGTTTTAAATTTCTGCTCCGGGACGCTGCAAATGTAAGGGCTGCAGATGCGCTTGTGCTTATAGGGCTAAAAGCTTCTGGAGCCAGTAACCTAGACTGCGGAGCCTGCGGTTTTGCAAGTTGTAAAGAGATGCTGGAATTTAGAAAGGTAGAAAAGGAGTTTAGAGGCCCGCAGTGCATGATTAAGTATGTAGATCTTGGAATTGCCATAGGGGCTGCTGCGGCAAAAGCCAAAGATCTCTGTGTTGATAATCGGGTTATGTATTCAGCAGGGGCTGCAGCCTCTTATTTTAAAATGATCGACGCAGACGTGGCAATGGGCCTTCCCTTAAGTGTTAAAGGAAAAAACCTCTTCTTTGACAGACCGTAAATGAAAAAATATAAAAAGAGTATTCAAACAATCAGGTAGTTGCTTTCTTTTACCTGGACTCTGGTATCGATTCCCAAAATTCCTGCAATCTCGACTCCTTCGCTTCCGATATCCGCAAGCTGCCTGTAAACTTCTTCTCGGGAAAGGTATTTTTCCGTCCTTCTGCCATCGGATTCTTCTACCTTGATTATGATCTCGTCTTTGTTGTTTCCTTTTTCCAGACATTCCTGCAAGATTGTCCCGTACTGTTCAGCAATTATTTTCAGACAGTCAAAGACCTGATTTTCGGCTACAGCGTCTTCTTCATCAAGCATCACTTTTTCAAGAGAATACGCCCTTATGTTTTCCCTGAAGTATGCCCGAATATTTTCTGGAAGCAAAGCCAAGCTATGTTGATCTATCAGGCCTGAGAGTTCCTTATCGGCACTGATTTCCTGAGCTTCGTCATAGATAAAATATCTGGAATCTCCACCTTCGATTTTAAATTTGCGGCTTGCTTTTTTGTTTTCCAGAACAAGCCTCACATTGTCTAAACTGTCACATTCAAGGGAAGTGATAAAAAAATCCGAGAGATCCTGCATTTTTATTTTTTCTTCTTTTCTTATAAGCCCGGTTTTGGTCCAGGTCGGAAGGCTCAGTTTTCCAAACAGTTTTTCAACGGTCAGAACTTCATCAATTAACTCTAGATCATATCGGTATTGCAAACCCGCCATTGCTCCTCGCATCTTAGCGGAAAGGGAATCTCCTTTTGAAAGGATCTCAAAATTCTTTTCGGTCCTGTAAACCCCTGAGATCAGAAATTCACTCAGAGCTTCCAGAATTTTTATTTCATATTTTTGACATTCCTGAACCGAGCCTCTTTTTATTTTAGAGGCTTCGCTTTCAAGAATTTCACATTTCTGTCCAATATGCAGGCTGCAAGTCTCAAGTACCGCCTCAATGCAGGCCCCCAGCTCCTCTGAATTGATTTCTTGTGAGAGTCTCTGAACCTAGGAGTAGAACCGCTCTTCAAAGAGCCTAAGCTCATTGAGTTTCTTCTCCAGAACAAGAAGCATTTCTCTATTTCTATTCTTTATCTCAATTATCGAATTTTCCAAAGGGATTACTTTTGCAATGGTCTTTATGAATACTTTCAGATCTTCAATATAATCCCGCTGCACAGGCAGTTCCGTAGAGTCCTGATACATATATTTCATACAAATACCCCAAATATCTGAAAAACCCTTTCAAAAAACCCTTTTCTATGTTTCGTATCTCCCTTCTAGTTTATAATACTTTAACAAATTCTTCTTGATTATCACAAAGTAAGAGCTGTATTCTAAATATTTTTTTGTTTAGCTTGCTCAAACCCCTAAAGGCAAATCGAAATTGAAAGAAGGTCACGGTAGAATCGAAGATACGAAAGGGCAAAACCAGCCCGCTAATCAATAATAATCAATAGAAATTTAGAGAAGCAATGAAAAAGAAGGGGAGAAAACCCTTCTTAGACCTTTGGCAGATCTTTTTAAAGCAGAACTTTCCTTACCGGATCCAGAATCTCGTTTATGTATTTTGCAGCTGCGTTTTTCAGATCCATTGGATGAAGCTCCTCGGCTGCAAAAGCTTTTTCGAGCTCGGCATAACTTGCGTAGCTGAGATCGCCTCCGAATTTCTCAGGCCGATTGATGACAATTTCTTGGTATCTTGGGAAGATGTGGTAGCGGAAGAGAGCAAGAACTGGATTTTCTGCCGTGTCTCCCATTTTGCAGAAAGCTTTTTTAAATTTCGTTTTAATTTCTTCTGCAGTATCGTCTACGGAAATGTAGTTGTCACTTGAAGAAGCCATCTTTTTCCCGTCGAGTCCAAGAAGGATTGGGGTATGAATGCAAATTGGAGCCTCAAAACCAAGGCTTTTTAGGTTTTCCCGTGCAAGCATGTGGATCTTTCTCTGGTCAATGCCTCCTACAGCCACGTCAACTTCAAGCATTGCGATATCTATAGCCTGCATGAGGGGATAGACCATCTGAGAAACCATAGGGTTATCCATAGCTCTGCCCACTTCATCCATACTCCTTCTGGCTCTGTTAAGAGTCACATCTTTTGAGAGTTTGAGGACGTTGAGCATATACTCGGAACCCAGCTGGTATTCGGACCCGTATACGAAATTCGTTTTCTCTTTGTCCAGCCCAAGGGCAAGGAAACAACGGCGGTTATAATCCGCAATTTTTTTTACTTCTTCAAGAGTGCCCTTCTTGTTCAGGTAAGCGTGCACATCCGCAAGCAGAACCGTGATCTTAAAGCCTGCTTTTTGCAGGTCCATTAATTTGTTTACGGTAAGGACGTGCCCCATGTGGATTTTTCCGCTAGGTTCATACCCCACATAAGCTGTCGGAGCTTCCTTTTTCTGAAGCAGCGCATCTAGCTCTTCTTCGGTTACAATTTCCTGAACATTCCTTTTTATTAGCTCAAGTCTATCCATTTCCTTAACGTTCCTGTCGTTTATAATGTATGAGTGTTTATTCTGTATGGCTGAAAATTGGTTTTAGTCCAATTTTCATGGCTGGCTTTTTGCGAACCTGTATATTTCCGTAATGGAAATCTCGATTTCTATTAATAGGTTTCTGTTTTGTAAATTTTTTTTCTGTTGGACCGGGTTTGGAAAAGTCAGGCTTCAATTTTGAAAAAAGCGGATTCTTTTTGGTAATATTCAAATTCAGTCTTCTACTTCTTTCTTGAATTTATGAAGGACATCTCGGATTATTATAATGTCCGCAGCTGTTATTACCCAGCGGTAGGGAAGGATTACGCCTTTGCTATTCAGGTCAAAAAGTTCCCTGTTTATGTCGGAAACCGCAAGCCCACTGACTTTTCGGCCCTCCACGTCAATCACCAGGTCCTGCAACTTTCCAACATATACCCCGCTGCTAGTGTATACGTTTAAGCCAAAGAGTGATGTTAGTTCTTCCCGCATTATATCCCTGCTTTGTAAATTTATTTGATTTATCTTGCCTATCTATACGAAAAACACACTTATATATTACACGATTCTCCGCTAAGGGAGCTTGCTCTACTGAGCCAGCCTTTGGCTGCCAGAGAGGATTTCTTTTTGAGAGCCCTATCTTTGATAAAGGTATCTTATTTTTAAATTATTTGTGGCTCTTCACACATTTGTATTATTTGATTATATTTGCTTGGGTTTTTGGAAGGCTCCATTTCAAAATAAATATAAGATAGTTTCGGATATTATATAACAATTGTTTTATATATTCTAGCTGTTTAATATATTCTCTATACTTTCTATATCTTTTTATATTGGGGTTTACGCTGCGTTCTATAAATTCTTCTAAGCTTGCAAAGAGCTAAAAATAAGGGTTTGTAGTTTGCCAACAATTATTTAGGGGACCATCTCTAAAAGGCTCAGACATGATCCCCGAAACTTTCTATGATATTATCGTGGTAGGAGCAGGTCCTGCAGGCTCGACTGCAGCCTTCTACGCTGCCAGAGCCGGAGCTTCAGTGCTTTTAATTGAGAAAAAACAAGAAATAGGAACTCCCATTCAATGTGCGGGGTTCCTGCCGGATGCAGCCGAAATTCGGGCGCTTCTTCCTTCCGCAGAACTTCCAGAAACCTTAGAGAAGTATCCGGCTGCTTGCAGCCTCCGCAGGATTAAAACCCAGCGCATAATTCCTCCTTCCGGAAAACAAAAGGAATTTCCTGTGCAAGGCACCGTCCTTGACCGTCGCAGGTATGATCAATTTTTGGCCGAGCAGGCTGTTTTGGCTGGAGCCAAACTTATGGTTAAAACAAAAGTTCTTTCCCTTAAAAAAACGACCCTTGAAACCTCGGGAGCTTTTGGAAAACATAGGATAAGCGCAAAAGCTATAATCGGAGCTGATGGGCCGAATTCTCTGGTTGCAAAGGCAAAGGGCCTTCGCTGGAACCCAGACTCAAAAGAAACTTCAATTGCGCTAGAGTACCAGGTAAGAAACGTCAAAATTGATCCGGATGCTCTTGAGATGTATTTTGGAAAAGAGTTTGTTCCTGGAGGTTATGCTTGGATTTTTCCGGAAGGAGAAACTCGAGCCAATATAGGAGTTGGGCTCAGACCCGGCATGGCCGAAAAAGGAGTTTCTGCAAGGACGTATCTCCATCGATTCATGCAAGAGCATCCCTTAGCCTCCCTCAAGCTAAAAAATGCCTCAATCCTGAATGTTATTGCTGGGATTTTACCGGTCAACGGAGCTCCGGAAAAGACTGCAACTTCCGATGCTCTGATCGTAGGAGATGCCGCAGGCCATATAATAGCGACAAACGGAGGGGGGATCCCTCCTGCTCTGATCGCAGGAAAAATCGCAGGCGAAACTGCTGCAGAATTCGTAAAAGGAAAAACCCCGCTTGAAGCCTATGACGCGCGCTGGAGAGCTCAAATGGGCGCAGCCCTTAAAACCTCGGTC
>Ga0265294_10006671_pt1 | contig 13804 bp, 9 predicted proteins | sample MunlanPumphouse3_FD_192504 | JGI IMG/M metagenome (GOLD analysis project Ga0265294, IMG submission 192504) | Groundwater microbial communities from a municipal landfill in Southern Ontario, Canada - Pumphouse #3 | ecosystem: Environmental > Aquatic > Deep subsurface > Groundwater | place... | reverse complement strand
AGAATAACCCGCTATTTCCCCATCCATCAATTTCACTACTTCCGGATCCTCTAATAAATATCCTCTCATCTTCAACTCTGCAAAAATCTTTTTCTCCACCTCTGCTGTACTTAGAGGCCCTTGCGCGATAATCAAAGGGTCTTTAACAGGGAAATATAAAACACCCGCGGGCTGTACTTTCCCTTCCAGCAAATGATGGGACTGGGTTAAGGCTACGGTCAGATAAGTCAAAAGCTGCAATTTTAAACCATAAAAAACCTCTGTAAGATTAAGGGAAGCCTGTCCTGATTTATAATCAATCACCCGCAGATACCAGTCTTGCTCAACAGGAGCAGCATCAAGCCGGTCAATTCTGCCTTGTACTTCGATTTTTGTCCCATTGGCAAGCGTAAAATTCAACCCCGGCAAATCTCCTTTTTCGCCGAAAGACATTTCCATCCCCAGCGGACGGAAAGCCCCCCGTTGCTCATGTTCACCCAGAACTGTCACTGCACGCAGCAGAATACGCTTTAATTTACCGGTAAGATAACGATAACGAGCCGTACTTAAAAGAACTTCGTTCTGTAAACGCGGTGCCAGCTTCTCTACAATCCCGCCGACAATCTCCTGCCTTTCTTGTGCGGTTAATTCCCCCCAGACTAAATTCTTTTCCTGTAAATAACGATAAAAATTCTCCAGTCCGGCATGAAAAAATTGTCCCAAATCAGGAGAAGCCACTTTATGTTCCGCTCTTTCCTGTAATTGCAAGCCATAAGTAAGAAAATGAGCAAAAGGACAAGCCCTAAACATTTCCAGCCGGGAAATACTGGTGCGCAAGGTCTGACCATATAATCTTCTCACTAAAGGAGACGGTAACAGAGAAACCTCCTGCTGATAAAAAAGCCCCTCAACAATCTTCGCTAAAGGTTGCTGCCATTCCTGTCGGTTTAAATACCAATTATAAACGTCCCACCATAGAGTAGCAATTTTTTCCCCTTCCTTGGCTTGACGCAAACTTACCGCTAAATAACTAAAAGCGGAACGAGGACAAGCCGCTTTTTCCCCGGCACTCTCCTTCTCCGGCTCTAAAGCAAGTTCCGCCTGCGGGAAAATTGTCCGAACACGCAATAAAAGTGGAGAAGCCGTCAAAGCCTTGCCTTCGGCATCAGCTAAAGCAAAACTAAGCGTTAAATACTGACCGGCTGTCGTCAACGCTTTATAAATCAAAAACTGCTCTGCATAAAGTCTTTTTTCCGTAGTCGGGGCCAAAGCAATCCTTTGTTCGGCTAAAAGAAGGCGATCCTGATCATTAAAAAGCCCGCTTTCGACAACCCTGGCCGGAAAAACACCTTCATTAACCCCCAAAATGATTACCGCCTTTAAGTCTGGGTTCCGCGAACGATCTACCGAACCAACCAAAACCTGATCCAAGCACGGAGGAATCAACCCGAGTTCCAGAGTTTCCAGCCCCCCAGTCATCACTTGACTAAATTCCTGCAAACTCATGGCTTGGTCACCGAGAACCTCCACCAAACGATCTAAAAGTTCTAAAACTTTTTGCCAGACCTGTGTATGAATCCGAGCTTCCTCCAATTCCCCTTTTTCTTCCGCCTTCATACTCCAACATTCCAATTTCTTAGCAACAGCAATCTTATCCAAAAAAGAAAAAAGAATCTCACTATATTCCCTGCCCTTAGACGCAGTTTGCCAAGCTTCCTGCAAAGGAAGCAAGATTTCGACAACCTTCTCCCGCACTTTGTTTACTCGCCGTAATAATTGTTGCTGCTGTGGCAATAACTCTTTTCCTCTGCCTTCAGCTAAACCTGTTTTAAACTGCCACGGCTTACCGTCAGTCCAACGACTGCCTCTAATCCCATGTGCTAAACAATAATTTTCTAAAAGATCGGTTTCCCGCCGCGAAAGCGGGAATAAGTCCGTCTTCAAACAACGAAAGAGCGGTTCATAATTCCACCCGCCCTGCACTACCTCCAACACACTTTGAATTAAATCAGGCAAAGGATGATGACGTACCGGCTTTTTCATATCCAGAAAAAAAGGAATCTCATAATCCCTAAAAATATTCGTAATGAGATTCTCATAATTAGTGAAATCGCGCAAAAGAACAGCAATATCCTGATAACGCAAGCCTTTTTCCCGACAAAGGAAAAGAATTTCCCGCGTTGCTTCCTCTACCTCTTCCTGACGATTTACTGCCGCCCGTAACTTAAGAGCACCGGCCTTCTCTTTAAAAACAGGTTTGGTCTGGATAAAACTTTCTTCTAAAAAGGCCAGTTCCGTTGTTTTCTGAAAACGCCGCCGACGAGGTTCCGGCAAGACCAAAACATCCGCCGGCGGACATTGAATTTCGGCAGCCATCTCCAGTAAGCTCTGATAAGTCTCCCATGGTTTAAAAAACAAATGTGTCTCCGAAAGTTTTTGCTGTAAACATTCCGGATCCAGACATAAAGTTATCTTCACCTGCCGACAGTAAAGTAACAATTCTTTAATCACCGCAAATTCCAAAGGAGTAAAACCATGAAAACCATCAATCCATACTTGTGCTGTTTTTAAAAAATCAGCTTTATAAAGATGATCGGCTAAAAGCTGTAAATTATCGTCTGTATCTAAATACTCTTGCTCAATATATTGTTCAAACTCACGATAAATAAAGACAAACTCCGCTAACTTCCCCTCTAATTCATAAGGTAAACCCGCTCCGCTCTCACCCAAACAACCGGCTAATTTTTCTGGAGAAAGACAATAATTCTTCATCTCGGAGAGAGCTCTGACTAACTGCTCCAAAAAACCAGGCTTATCCATCACCTTCGCAAAAACCTGGAACTTATTTTTATTTTTTGTTAGAATATGCTTTAAAATAAGAGTTTTGCCCACATCATCTAAAGGGGGGATAATTCCGCCTCCTGTTTCTTGCAAAACTCGCCAAGCGAGACGCTGAAAACTAAAAACCTGAGCCTGAATAACGCCACCTTTTTTGATCTGTTTCAACAAACTTTTTTCTGCATAAAAAGAACCCTGCTCCGGTACAAGATAAAAACAATTAGCTTGAGGATTACATTCCACCTCTGCTGCTATTTCTTGCAAACATTGTCCGGTTTTTCCTGACCCGGACCGGCCGATAAGCAATCGCAACATCAATTATCCCCCCTCTCACAAACTTAGATGGTAAAACAAAATGTTACCTTACGGACTCCTAAAGATAGCGGATGATGTGACCGAAGATACGGAAACCCAAAGGTAGTGCCTAGGTTAAAACGAACAGACACATCATCCGCTATCACCTTATAGTTCCTTCGCCGCCAACGGACCCCGCGAAATCACAATTTTACCGGTGCGTACAATCTCCACAATTCCATGATCCTCTAAAACCTCACATAAAGCATCAATCTTATCCTGTGAGCCGGTTAATTCAATGACCATTGTCTCCCGATTAACATCGACAATCTTGGCCCGAAAAATATCGACAATATCAACAATTTCCGAACGCTTTTCCGAAAGAGCCCTCACTTTAATCAGCACCAGTTCCCGCTCCAAAGAATCGATGCTCGTCTGATCAACAATTTTAAGGACATCAACCAACTTCGCCAACTGGTTAGTCACCTGTTCAATTTCCTGATCATCACCATTCACCACAATTGTAATCCTAGTTATATTAGGTTCTTCCGTATATCCTGCGGTAATACTCTCAATATTAAAAGCTCTCCGACTAATCAAGCCAGATATCCTTGTCAATACACCAGGGCGATTTTCTGCCAATACAGATAAAACATGAACCATTTTTAACCCCTCCTCTTGCAATATTCTTCTTGATATGCTAATATTATAAGTCCAACAAATAATCATCACAAATACATGAGTAAGCTGGATGATCGCGGATACAAGTACCGAAAGGTCGTATCTGAGGAAAGTCCGAGCTCCAGAGGGCAAGGTGCTGGGTAACACCCAGTGGAGGCAACTCCAAGGCTAGTGCCACAGAAACACACCGCCGATGACGGACCATTCCGCACAGGTAAGGGTGGAAAGGTGAGGTAAGAGCTCACCAGCAACTAGGTGACTAGTTGGCTAGGTAAACCCCACTTGGAGCAAGACCGAATAGGGAAGCAAAGGAACGGCCCGTTCCGCTTCCGGGTTAGGTCGCTTGAGGTGCCGAGTAATCGGCATCCTAGATAGATGATCATCACCCCGTTTACGGGGCACAGAACTCGGCTTATAGGCTTACTCATGAACCTGTTTAAAACACTACGTCTCGACGTAGTGTTTTTTATCTTTAGACGTCTTTAGCGATCATTTTAAAAAAAATCGATCAAAATGCGCCCACAATTATCACAATGTTGTAACACTTTGCCTTCCTTAACCTGTTTAACTGAAGCCAGAGAAAGACCAATATGACAACCTAAACAAGTATTTTTGTGCAGCTTAGCCACAAAACTTGCAGGATAATGTCTTTCTGCCTCCTGAAACAACTTGACAACTTCAGGAAACAACTGTTCCTGAACCTCTTCTTGTTTGCTTTTTATCTCAGCAAATTTTAATTCTATCTCTGCCTTCATCTTTTGATACTGAGTTACCCCTTCATCAAACTCTATCTGCAAAACCTTAATTGTTTCTTTATATTCATCCTTCTTCTGCCTACATTCTTCTATCTTTTTTAAAAGTTCCCAATATTTATTTTCCGCTTCTTTACCCTGGGACTCCAATTTTAAAACAGACTGCTGCAAAGAAAGAAGCTCTTTTAAAGAACTACCCTTGGTCTCATAAAGTTTGTCTTTACTAATTTTAACCTGCTCCGCCCAATAGCTGCTCTTCTTTTCTAATTCCGCAACCTCATTTTCCATTTTTTCAATCATCTCCAATAAGGATTGCAGTTCTTGTTCACCGGTTTGAACTTTCCCCCGAAAATCTTTCAACCTCCCAATGATGGCTTTTAACTCTTCCGTTTGTGTCAGAGCAACTTCTTCCTGTTTCAGTTCTTGCAATCTCCACAACAATCTTTCTTGCCTGAGCATCACAAACCTCCCTTATCTTCCTCCAGCCATTCCTGCAACTCCCTAAACTTCTGCATCTTTTCTTGATAGGCAATTACACGTCTTTTAGTTTCTTTCTTCTTTGATTTCGCCAATTCGCCAAGAATCTCCTGCCATCCTGCCAAATCTTTTTCAACCAAGCCAGACAATAAAACATGCCGCTTTTTAATCAACAAAGGGCCATAAGCCGCCTCTGCCTCATTTAAAGAGAAGACGCCTTCCCCAGGCTCCCTCTGCTTAGCACCAATAATCTGATAATACTGCTTATCTTCATAAATTAATTCTTCTTCGCTAAACAACCAACCATGCTCAACAAGCCAAAAGCGTACAATCTCCGCATTTCTCATGGGCTGCACAATTATTTTATCCAATGAAGCTAAGACCTGAGGAGATTTTTCCAAAATATCGCAAATAACCGGACCCCCCATTCCCGCAAGAACAACGGTATTCACTTCACCGGGCTTAAGTACAGCTAAACCATTACCCAGCCTTATGGCAATCTTCTCTTGTAAATTATATTGTTCTACAGTAAAACAAGCTTTTTTATATGGTTTTTTGTTAGCTTCTACACCGATAACATACGGAGAGATGTTCTCCTTAATAAGGTAACAAGGAAGCAAAGCATGGTCGGTACCAATATCCGCAACCCTTGTGCCGCAAGGAATCATTCGTGCCAAGGTGAGAAGGCGTTGAGAAAGTTTTAACAACTATTATTCTCCTCTCTATAATACAAAAAAGAGTCGGTTTAATGATGATACCAACTCCTTCTTTGTGCAAATATGGTGGGCGATGACAGGCTTGAACTGCCGACATCCTGCTTGTAAGGCAGGCGCTCTCCCAGCTGAGCTAATCGCCCTTATTCAGTGGTGGGCCCACCTGGGATCGAACCAGGGACCAACCGGTTATGAGCCGGTGGCTCTACCGCTGAGCTATAGGCCCAATTGCCTCACTAACGGAGACATCTTATATTTTATAATAATTATCTTTCTAGGTCAAGTTAATTTTTCGTAAAACTACTCCAAATAATCCTTTAATTTGCGGCTACGGCTAGGATGCCTCAGTTTACGCAAAGCTTTGGCTTCAATCTGCCTGATTCTTTCCCTCGTTACCCCAAACTGCTGACCAACCTCTTCCAAAGTACGAGTCCGCCCGTCATCCAAGCCGAAACGGAGACGCAAGACCTTTTCTTCCCTAGGAGTGAGCGTCTCTAAAACCTCCTCTAATTGCTCTTTTAAAAGAATAAACGAAGCAACTTCAGCAGGAGCAGGAGCATCCTCATCTTCAATAAAATCACCTAAGTGACTATCCTCTTCCTCACCGATAGGTGTCTCTAAAGATACCGGTTCCTGAGCTATTTTTAAAATTTCCCTTACCCGCTCTACAGTAAGATCCATTTCCACCGCGATTTCTTCCGGCGAAGGATCCCTCCCTAATTCTTGAAGAAGCTGTCGCGAGACTCTGACTAATTTATTAATTGTTTCCACCATATGCACAGGAATACGAATTGTTCTGGCTTGATCCGCGATCGCCCGGGTAATCGCCTGCCGAATCCACCAGGTAGCATAGGTACTGAATTTAAAGCCTTTGCTATAATCAAACTTTTCCACAGCCTTAATTAGGCCCAGGTTACCTTCCTGAATTAAGTCCAAGAAAAGCATCCCTCTCCCCACATAACGCTTAGCAATACTAACAACAAGCCTCAAATTAGCCTCGGCCAATTGACGCTTAGCTTCCTCATCGCCCTCTTCCATGCGCTTAGCTAACTGAATTTCCTCGTTAGCCGTAAGCAGGGGCACCCGTCCTATTTCTTTTAAATACATCCGTACAGGGTCATCTATCCCTACTCCCTCAGGTATCGAAAGGTCTATCTGCTCTTCATTCTCATCTGCCTCGGAAACATCATCTGCAGATTTCTCTTCATTTTCGTCATTTCCCAGATTTTCGATATCAGCACTATCAGGAGTTATCTCAATACCAATGGAATTTAGATACTCATAGATTTCATCAATCTGTTCCGGATTTAACTCTACATCCTGAAGGGTACTCATAATTTCTTGATAAGTAAGCAACCCGCTCTTTTTCCCTTTTTCAACCAGTTGTCTAACTTCATCTATTTTTAGTTCAGCACATTCATTTTCCTTCTTCAAGAATATTCCCTCCCTTCGTCAGAATTGATCCTAATCTCTGTCTCTCTTTGATCATGCCCTGCATCTCAGCCATAATCTTCAAAGATTGAGTAACATCACCATTTTTTTCGTATTGAGTCATCAAAACATTTTTCTCTTCTATTATTCTGTTCACCAACTCTATCCCCAAAGTAATTAAACAATCCCGAAATATTCTTTCTCCGTCTTGTAAAAATCCTTCTGTTAAAAGGATCTCTGTTAAGACCCGCCTAGCTTCCTCATTCTCCAAATGAGTAATTAAATCTTCAGCCTTTATATTATGACCAGCCTGACGTAATAAATAATTGATCCGATAAATTTCTTGATATAATTTATCACTAAAAAGTTCTTTACCGCCGAACTCTTCTACTGCCCTGATAATCTCAGGTTTTTCTAACACCAGACGGATTAAAACACGTTGGGCCTTTTCTCCGGCAGTAACAGCTTCCTTTTCTCGCGGTTGCCCTTCTGCTCCGGAACCGTCCCTACTTTTAACTCGCTCTGCCTGAAAATTTCTGATTTCCGCATAAATTGCCTTTTCGGGAAAAGAAAGACGTTCCGCCAGCATCTGAATATATCCTTGACGATTTACCGGGCTTTGTACCCGATACAGATCAGGTACAAGTTCTTGGATAATTTGAATTTTACCCGCAATCGTGTCCTGATTATACTTTTCCATTAGTTTTAATAAATTATATTCAAAGAGCGGATACGCTTGAGTAAGTACTTTATAAAAATGTTCCGCCCCCTGTTTTCTTAGAAACTCATCAGGGTCTTTTCCTTCCGGGATAGTCATCACAGAGACATTGAGTCCCAACTGTTGAAGTATCTCTAACCCCCTCTTTGTTGCTTCCTGTCCGGCAACATCAGCATCAAAGCAAATCACGGCATTGTAGGTATACCTCATTAATAATTTACCTTGTTCTTCCGTTAAGGCCGTCCCCAATGTAGCTACAGCTTGAGTAACTCCATACTGATGTGCAGTAATCACATCCAGATACCCTTCCATCAGAATCGCCTGATCCTTGTTCCTGATCAAACCCCTCGCTAGATTAATCCCGTAAAGCTGTCTCCCCTTATTAAAAAGAGGTGTTTCCGGCGAGTTTAAATACTTAGGCAGAGCATCATCAAGTACCCTCCCCCCAAAACCAATAATCTTACTATTAAAATTCATAATCGGAAAAATCAAACGGTTTCTGAAACGATCAATCAACCTTCCTTGCTGTCCTTGCACAGCTAATCCTAAAGTAATCAGGTCTTCTGCAAGAACCCCCTTTTTTAACAAAAAACAGCTCAGTTCATCCCAAGCATTAGGAGCAAAGCCTAATAAAAATTTTTCACAAGTTTGTTCAACTAAACCACGCCGTTTAAGATAATGTCGCGCCTCTTTCCCTTTAGCCTCATGCAGAAGCATCTTTTGGAAAAAATCGGCCGTTAATTCATTAATATGATAAAATTTCTCTCTTAATGAATTCTGCTTAGCCTTCTCCGGAGAAAGGCCATCCTGTGGGATCGGAATCCCGCAACGATGAGCCAAAGACGTTACCGCATCAGGAAAGGTCAACCCATTTCTTTCCATAAGAAAAGTATAAACGTTTCCCCCTTTACCACAACCGAAACAATGAAAAATCTGTTTATGTGGGGAAACTACAAACGAAGGAGTCTTTTCGGCATGAAAAGGACACAAACCTACGTAATTCTGTCCCTGCTTTTTTAAAGCAACAAAATCCCTGATAACTTCTATAATATCTACCCGGTTGCGTAGGTCATCAATAAATTCCTGGGAAATTAATCCGGGCACAATCCTCAACACCTTGCTTTGATTTTAACTTAATTTCGCTATAACCTTTCATTTTTCCTGCTTTTTTTCCAAAATATCTAGCACATAACTACCAACTTTTCGTGTTCTATGTTCAATTTCCTTCTTTTTTCTCAAAACTTTTTTCTCAAAATCAAAGGGACGAGCTTCTGGACATCCTTATTTCATGTACATAAGAACGAGGAATGACCAAATCCTCAAAAGTTGCTATACAATAATTATCGGTCATCCCGGAAATATAATCAGCTACCCCTCTTTCTATCCCCTCGTCCTGAGCGATTTTACAATAAAACGCAGGGAGCCGCTCATAATTTTGCACATAATAATCAAATAAAAATTCAACAACATAAATGGCTCTTTGCCTTTCCACCATACATAAAGGTCCTAAATAAACAAGATCAAACATAAACTTGCGCAAACCCTTTAAAGTCTCCTGTACAGGCAAACTAAGACTAATCTTATGCTGACCGGAGTTAATATTTTTACTGCTATTTTGCACTAAATCTTGCACAAGTGTGGCAATCCGTTCACCATGCCCCTTCCCTAATACCTCCAAATACTCCCTCGGGATATCTGCCAAGCGCAAAACATCAGCCCTGATACTGTCATCAATATCATGCTGAAGATAAGCAATCTTATCGGCAAACCTTACGACCTGACCTTCCAAAGTATTGTACCCACTATCATCTTTTTCCAATCCACTGTGATAAAGAATCCCCGTTAAGGTTTCCTGACTTAAATTAAGCCCCGAACCCCTTTTCCCTTGTTCTATATGTGTCAGGACCCTCACACTATTTTCATTATGACGAAAACCGCCCGGTAAAAGCCTGTTTAAAACTGCCTCTCCCGTATGAGAAAAAGGAGTATGACCCACATCATGCCCCAACGCAATCGCTTCAATAAGATCTGTATTCAAACCTAAAGCTTTGCCTACAGTACGTGAAATTTGACTAACTTCCAACGTATGGGTTAAACGTGTCCGATAATGATCATTTTCCGGAGAAATGTAGACCTGTGTTTTATGTTTTAAACGCCGGAATGATTTAGAATGAATAATGCGGTCACGATCCCGCATAAAACAGGTTCTAATGCTATCCGCTTCTTCCGGTCTTTCCCTCCCCTTGCTTTGAGAAGACTTCAGCGCATAAGGCGCTAAATAGTTTTCCTCCATCCTCTCGAGTTTTTCACGAATAGTCGTCATCCAATCCCCCCTACAGCCGCAAACTTTGTGTAGCCTGACTAACTTCAAACAGGCGTTTCGCCATAATGATCATCCGTTCCTGAGCATTTTGATCCTCATTTACCGGGTGCTGAGCAGCCACCCCATAATGACCACAGTCATAATCTTTTTGACCGCCGCCCACAATGGTCATCCCCTGGACTAACATCATCTCTTGGATCGCCCTTAATGTACCTTCCTGACCTCCAAAGCGAGAAGCACCAACGGCTACCGCTCCGCCGACAACATTAAGAAGCTGCTTTTCCCCTCTGAGACAACGCAATTTATCCCAAAAAGCTTTCAACTGTCCACTAACCGTACCAAAATAAACCGGAGAACCAAGCAAAAGTCCATCCGCCTTCCTCAAAATATGCAAAACCTCTTCTAAAAGTGTGCCCTTGGCACAAATCCCCTGACAAGGAGCAGAACAAACTGTACAAAAAGGGACAGCCATACTTTTTAAAATTTCCCCAGTATGAAGAAGCTCTGTCTGCGCGCCCTGTAAGCGCAACTGTTCCAATCCTTTCTTCAACAGAAATGCCGTATTCCCATCCTTATGCGGACTGCCATTAATAGCTACAAAATACATTTTCTACAAACCCTCTTAGGGTTTTCACCATCCTTCCCCGCCCTTGCTTTCAATTAAATTTTTTGCAAAAAACAGATCACCTTTGTTACTTCTAATACTCCTTAAAAGAAAAAAGTCCTGCTTTCTTTCCCCGAAAAAAGACAAGAGGTGACAAGGTGACAAGGGGACAAGGGGACGGGGTTATTAACACACTAGTGTGTCAATAACCCCGTCCCCTTGTCACCACCTTACTATAGAACCTTATATTAACTTTACATAATCTTGCGCCCCATAAAAGAAGCGCAAAACGTTGACAGCTTTGGAGGTCTCATTTATTTTATAAACAAGCACATAATTCTTAATTGATATCTTGCGATAATCCTCCTTTTCCAACCGCTTATCTTGACATTTTGCATACATCAAAGGATTGCTCTTTAAATAACCATAACATTTATCCACTTCATCAAGGAAATCACCCGCTGCCTTAGAATTGACTAAGTGTACAGCAATGTATGAAACAATTTTATCCAAATCCTGGTGCGCAAGCTCTGAAATATTCAATTTATACATTGTATTTCTTTCTTATGCTTTTTAAGGAATTGTCCCCGTCAAGTATTTTACCTTCCGTTATTTGTTCCTCAGCTGCAATAAGTTTATTATATACATCAAGCATAAACATTTTTTCTTCATACATTTTCATACTCATAATAACCATGTCACCATAACCGTTTTTAGTTACATATATCGGTTCAGTTTCTTCTTTACACATTTGAGATATTTCACTGGTATTTTTCAAATCTCGTATAGGGATAATTTTGGGCATAATATCGTCTCCTCTCTATGGCCTTACTATACCATATTTATTCCACATCGTCAATTAAGTTGATACCAAGAAGAGGTGACAAGGGGACGGGGTTATTGACACACTAGTGTGTCAATAACCCCGTCCCCTTGTCACCTCACTAACTTCTAACCATGCTGAATTTGGGCCTGAGCTGCAGCCAAGCGGGCAATCGGTACGCGGAAAGGTGAACAACTGACAAAATCCAAATTAAGCAGATGACAAAACTCCACCGAATTCGGTTCACCACCATGCTCACCACAGATGCCGATTAACAAATCCTCTTTTTTCTGCCGGCCATTCTTGACGGCAAGTTGCATCAATTGGCCTACCCCAGCCCGATCAATCACCATAAAGGGATTCTCCGGGAGAATCTTTTTCTCCAGATAAGGAGTCATAAATTTTCCTTCCGCATCATCACGGCTAAAACCTAAGGTTGTCTGCGTTAAATCATTTGTGCCAAAAGAGAAGAAGTCTGCTGCTTCGGCAATCTGATCAGCTACCAGACAAGCCCGCGGTAATTCAATCATCGTCCCCACAAAATATTCAAACTTAATTCCGGTTTCCGTCATCACCTCTGCGGCTACCTTTTCTATTTCGCCCCGCAAGAAAGATAATTCATTTTTATCAATGACCAGCGGAACTTCTATCTCAGGAATAACAACATAATCTTCTTTGATTAAACGAGCACAAGCTTGAAAAATAGCACGTGCCTGCATCTGGTATATTTCAGGATAAGTAACCCCTAAGCGACAGCCTCGATGTCCCAGCATCGGGTTGAATTCATGCAGATTTCTGGCTTTTGCCAATAAGTTTTCTTTTGGTGCTATTTTCTCCGGAGAAGCTCCCTTCATCTTCATCTGCGCAATCTCGATCGCTAATTCCTCAGTATCAGGGAGAAATTCATGCAAAGGCGGATCCAAGAGACGAATCGTCACCGGCAACCCTTGCATCGCTTTAAGAATCCCGTAAAAATCCTCTTCTTGAATGAGCAGAAGTTTGGCCAAAGCTTCTTTTCTTTGTTCTAGTGTCTCGGACAAAATCATTTCCTGCACAATCGGGATACGATCCGGAGCCATAAACATATGTTCTGTCCGGCACAAACCGATCCCTTCAGCACCGAATTCCCGTGCTTTGGCCGCATCAGCAGGTGTATCGGCATTAGTACGCACACCCAGCCGTTTTACGTCATTAGCCCAAGTGAGCAGTTTTTGAAATTCACCGCTGAGAGTTGGAGCAATGAGCTTAACTTCGCCTAGCATAACCTTACCGGTACTTCCATCCAAAGAAATAATGTCGCCCTCTTTAATGACTAAATCCTTGATCCGAATTGTTCCGGACTCAAAATCTATTTTCAAACTTTCACAGCCGCAAATACAGCATTTGCCCATACCACGAGCCACTACAGCCGCATGACTAGTCATCCCGCCTCTACTGGTGAGAATCCCTTGCGCAGCCACGATCCCGTGAATATCATCAGGGGTAGTCTCTGTGCTTACTAAGATTACCTTTTTGCCTTCTTTCCCCATCTCTTCGGCTTTATCGGCATTTAAAACAATCATCCCACAGGCTGCGCCCGGAGAAGCAGGAAGACCTTGCGCCACAACCTTTAACTGCACACTAGCATCAATCCTTTTATGTAACAATTGATTTAGTGAATCAGGGTCAACCCGCAATAATGCTTCCTCTTTAGTAATCAATCCTTCTTCATGCATATCCACAGCCGTTTTTACCGCAGCATGAGCCGTTCTTTTCCCGCTTCTCGTCTGCAGCATATACAGTTTACCGCGTTCAATCGTAAACTCAATATCTTGCACATCGCGATAATGCCGTTCCAAAGTCTCGCAAATTTTGACAAATTGCTCATAAATCTCCGGCGATTCCTTCTGTAGATCAGTAATCGGATGAGGTGTACGAATCCCCGCTACCACATCTTCACCTTGCGCATTCATTAAATATTCACCATAGATCTTCTTTTCTCCCGTAGAAGGATTACGGGTAAAAGCAACGCCTGTACCTGAATCATCCCCGCTATTACCAAAAACCATCGCCTGCACATTAACCGCTGTTCCTAAATCATCAGAAATACGATTAATTTTTCTATAAACATCCGCCCGAGGATTATACCAAGAAGCAAAAACAGCCTGAACAGCCATCATCAGCTGTTCGCG
>Ga0265294_10006670_pt1 | contig 13804 bp, 13 predicted proteins | sample MunlanPumphouse3_FD_192504 | JGI IMG/M metagenome (GOLD analysis project Ga0265294, IMG submission 192504) | Groundwater microbial communities from a municipal landfill in Southern Ontario, Canada - Pumphouse #3 | ecosystem: Environmental > Aquatic > Deep subsurface > Groundwater | place... | reverse complement strand
CGTATGCTTCCACGTCGTTGAGCCAGACGCGTTCCATCCTGATGGGGGGGTCGGCGTGCCCGAAGTTGAAGAAGGCACCGGAGGAGCACATTGCCCCGAACGTCCCGGTCGTGACGACGTCGACCTCCGCCAGTGCCCCTTCCTCTCCTAACTCGTCGACAATGCCCGGCATCTCCTCGGCGGTAACAACTCGTGCAGTACCGTCGCGTATCCGGGCATTGATGAGGTCGAGGGACTTTTCCATGAACGTATATTCATTTTGGAATATTTATAGGTGTTGATTATTACTTTAGGTAATATTGAGCCGGGGTATGTGGCCATCCCGGCACGGTCGATGCGGTTCAAAAAAAGGGTGGGTTCCTATCGTTTAATCCCGCTTGTGCAGGGCAACGAGGAGCCCGAGGACACCGAGCGCGCCAATCACGGCAAAGGGTGCCATGCCCGCGTGGGGCGCCTGGGTCGGCACGGGCGAGAGCGAGGCCGAGGCCGAGGCGGTGCTTCCGGCACCGACCTGGACGCTGGTCGACCAGTCGCTGTAGCCGCCGAGCGCTACCCTGACTGCATGGGTGCCGGCGGCAACGCCGTCGACGGTCAGGGGGGTGATGCCCTTATAGGCGTTGTCGATGTAGATCTCGGCCCCCGACGGGGAGGAGGTGACCGCGATGGAGCCGGTCGTCGTGGTTGACTGGCCGGGCTGGAGGGCCGCGCTGACATGGCTCGTGGTTGCTCCACTGACACCGACCGAGGTTGTGTAGTCCTGGTACCCGGAGAGAGCGACTCTGATAGTATGGGAGCCGACCGCGACGTTCGAGACCGTGTATACTCCTGCCGAGGGGGTCTTCCCCTGGTACTTGTCGTCAAGGAAGACATCCGCCCCTGCCGGGTAGGAGACCACGTCGATAGCCCCGGCGCTCTCGGAAGGAACGGCCGTCAGCCGGGCATCGACGTAACGGGTCACGCCGGAGGTCACGGAGACGGTCGTCTTCCAGTCGTAGTAGCCATTGAGGTCGAGTTCAATGTTGTGGTTCTTTGCCGAGACGCTGGAGAGTGTCAGGGGTGTCCGGCCCTTGTAGACCCCGTCCATGTAGACGTACGCGCCGGAGGGGCTGGAACTGACCTTGACCGACCCGTACTGCTGGACCGGCGTCAGCGTGAACTGAACACTCGACTGCTGCCCCGTCCTGACGGTGACGGTGCTCACGTCGGACTGGTAGCCCGAGTGGTCAGCCTCAAGAGAGTAGGTGCCGGGAGTAAGGTCCTTGATCGTGAGCGGCGCTACACCCCGATAGTTTCCGTTCAGGTAGATAGCCGAGCCCGAGGGGTTCGACGTGACGTGGATCGAACCGACGGTCTCGACCGGCTGCAGCGTCGCGTAGACGTCCACGGTCTCGCCCGCTCCGGGCTCCGAGGAGAGGCTGCCGGAGTAGGTCTGGTAGCCACTCCGCTCGACCCGGAAGGTGTTGTAGGGTGTCCCGGTGGTGTAGACCGGGACATCGAGCGATCCCCCGTACGTGGTACCCTTGTACTGTCCGTCAAAATAGACGTCGGCACCGTCGATGTTGCAGTGGACGCGGTACCATCCCTCGTCTCCTCCAAGTGCAGTGACGGCAGGGATGCCGGCACAGAGGACGAGAAGTGTCATTCCGATAATAAGAGTTCTCAGCATGATCTGTCTCCAATAGACAACATCCAAATATCGGTTCTTCCGGGTATAACTATTTCTATTTTGTATATCTAAGATCTGGGGCCCTTTGATGATACTGCCCCTTTTGCTCCGGATAAGGCCGCTGGATCCTCCTGACCTCGAAGATGCGTCCAGCCCGGAGCACTTCTCTTTGGCGGCATGAGTTCCGGAGGTGTGGACGGCTCCTTTCCTCCGGGCGAAGGTGACCTCGTTCACCTTTTTTATCCCGTGAAGTCTATACGGGATACTGCATGGATATCGAGAGGTTCATCAGCGCAATGGAGCAGGTCGCTCCGCCCGAACTGGCCGAAGAGTACGATGCCAAAAGGATCGGTCTCGTCGTAGAGGGGATGGACGAGATCGGGACCGTCTGCTGTGCGCTCGATGCCACAGAGCGGGTGGTGGATGCCGCCGCTCTTGCCGGCGCGGATATGCTGGTCGTCCACCACACCCCCCTCTGGAGCCCGGTCACGGCGATACGGGGTCAAACCTCGCGCCTGCTCCGGACGCTCCTTGCCGCCCGCATGAACCTCTATGTAATGCACACGAACTTCGACCATGCCCCCGGAGGCGTCAACGACATCCTGGCATCCAGGCTCGATCTCCTGGCGACGGAACGGATGGCCGCCGGCCTCGTCGGCGACTGCACCCTCGACGTGAAGGAGATTGCCCGCCGCCTCCCCGGCGGAGGGATCCGGGTCTACGGAGAGACGGGGACGATCCGGCGCCTGGCGGTCGTGGGGGGGAGCGGGTTTGACCCCGACCTGATCCGGGAGGCCGTCGCCCTCGGGGCGGAAGCGTTCCTCTCGGCGGAGCTGAAGCACAGCGTGGCCCGGGCGTCGCCCATACCCTGTCTTGAGGCCACCCACTATGCGCTCGAGGCCCCCGCCATGGAGGTGCTCTCCTCTCGCATGGGATGGCATTATATTTCTGATCCGCCACACGTAGTGGTAGTTCCATGAGCGGTATCTGGGGAAAGATCGAGCGGGACCGGGCGCTGACACCGGAGTTTCGCGCTTGCATCGAGAGTGCCTACGGGGAGCGGGGAAAAAAAGCGCTTGAAGCCGTCGATGCAGGGCAGGTGAAGCGCTACCGGGATTTCTTCATCGTGGTGGGCCGGAGCGACGAGTACATCGTTGAAGGTGACTTCTGCACCTGCAGCGACTTTCTCTTCCGGGGACGCGAATGCTGGCATATCCTTGCCGTACGTATCGCTGAACGGACGGGATTATACGAATCCTACGATCTCTGGTACCAGGACACCTGGAAACTATAAACAATCTGCACAAACAACTATATCGGTCCCGGTCGAATCTGATCATACTGCGTGGTTTTCAATGCTCGAAGAAGAATATACGCTCGATTATTTCCATTCCCAGGGATTTGAGCGGAAGGTCTGCAAGAGTTGCGGGGCAGCCTTCTGGACCCGGGACCCCGAACAAGAGTTCTGCGGCGACGCTCCGTGTGTGACGTATAACTTTATCGGCAACCCGGTTTTCAAACCTCATACCGTTGATGAGATGCGGGAGGCATTCCTCTCCTTCTTTGAGCGGCACGGGCATACACGCCTCGAGCGATACCCCGTAGCTGCCCGGTGGAGAGACGACATCTACCTCACCATCGCATCTATCGCCGATTTCCAGCCGTTTGTCACAAGCGGGGTCGTCCCCCCGCCAGCGAACCCGCTGACCATCTCCCAGCCCTGCATCCGCCTAAACGATCTCGACTCCGTCGGCAGGTCGGGGCGCCACCTGACGCTCTTTGAGATGATGGCACATCACGCCTTCAACACCCCCGAAGAGCAGATCTACTGGAAGGAAGAGACGGTCGCCCTCTGCGACGAGTTCATCGCGTCGATCGGGGGCGACCTTAACCGGGTCAGTTATAAGGAACACCCCTGGTACGGCGGCGGAAACGCCGGGGCATCCGTCGAAGTGCTCATCGGCGGCCTTGAGATCGCGACGCTCGTCTTCATGAACCTCGGGCGGCAGAAGAACGATAAGCCGCCCGTCGATGTGAACGGGCAGCCCTACTACCCGATGCGGCTCAATATCGTGGATACCGGCTACGGCCTCGAGAGGCTCGTCTGGGCCTCGAAGGGGTCGCCGACGATCTACGATGCGGTCTTTCCGGAGATGGTGAGTCGCCTGATGCGTTCGTCTCACCTCGAGCATCTCCTCGACAACCCGGAGTTCACGAAGATCATGGGGCTCAGCGCCCGGTTCGCCGGAGTTATGGACATCTCCGGGACGAACCTCTACAACCTCCGCAAGAAGGTCGCTGAGGCGATCGACGTACCCGTCGAGCGGCTCGAGCGGATCGTCGTCCCGATCGAGAAGGTCTACTCCATCGCTGACCACACCCGCTGCCTCGCCTACATGCTCGGCGACTGCATCGTCCCCTCGAACGTCCGCGAGGGGTATCTCGCCCGACTCGTGCTTCGCCGGACGCTCCGGATGATGAACGACCTCTCGATGGACGAGGATCTGGGCGACCTGATCGAGGCACAGATGCAGGTCGTGGGGACCGCGAACTTCGGGCAGGATATCGATGTGGTCCGGGAGATCGTGGAGAACGAGGAGGCACGCTATGCAAGCACCCTCGAACGCGGAACCCGGATCGTCCAGAAGATCGCCCGGAACTACAGGGCGAAGAGCGCCCGCGTCCCCCTCGAAGAGGTCATCACCCTCTACGACTCGCACGGCATCCCGCCCGAGATGATCAAGGATGTCGCTGCCGCCGAGGGCGCTGTCGTGGAGATCCCCGACAACTTCTACTCACTGATCGCCGATACGCACTCGGAGGCGCAGAAGGAGGCGAAAGGGGCGGATCCGCTTGCTCCCTACCGCGAGCGGGCGAAAACTCTCCCCCCGACAAAGAAACTCTACTATGAGCTCCCGAACGAAATCGAGTTCGAGGCGATGGTGCTGGACTACTTTGACGGGATGGTGGTTCTGGACCAGACGCTCTTCTACCCCGAGGGAGGCGGCCAGCCTTCCGATACCGGCACCCTGGTGACGTCTGATAGCATGGTGCGGGTGGAGGAGGCGACGAAGATCGGGGAGGTGATCCTCCACCGGGTCTCCGGAGGCCCCCTCATGCGTGGCGACCGGGTGAAGGGCATGGTGGACGAGGAACGCCGGTGGTCGCTGATGCGCCACCACACGGCAACCCACGTCCTCCTGCACGCCTCAAGGAAGGTGCTCGGCGTTCATGTGCACCAGGCCGGCGCCCAGAAGGGGAGCGAGACCTCCCGCCTGGACATCCGGCATTACAAACATATCACGCCTGAAGAACTCAAGAGGATCGAGATCGAGGCGAACCGTCTGGTCATGGCCGATACACCGGTCTACATCCATATCGAGGAGCGGACGAAGGCCGAGCAGAAGCACGGGTTCGGCCTCTACCAGGGCGGTGTCCCGCCGGGCCGGGAGATCCGGACGGTGCAGGTGGGAAGCGATGTGCAGGCGTGTGCGGGAACGCATGTCCGGACAACCGGCGAGATCGGGCCGATCCGGATCCTCGCCGTCGAGCACATCCAGGACGGCGTCGAGCGGCTGGTCTTTGCGGCCGGCATGGCTGCCGTGTATGCCATGCAGCACATGGCGGAACTCCTCCAGACGTCTGCCGATGTGGTGAGCGTCCAGCCCGAGAACCTGCCGACGACGGTAGCCCGATTCTTTGGGGAATGGAAGGAGCAGAAGAAGGAGATCGAGCATCTCCAGAAGAAAGTGGTGGGCCTCCAGGCGCAGCATCTCGGGGGCGAGCTGGTGGACGGGATCAGGGTTGTCATCAGGCAGCTGGATGCGACCCATAAGGAACTCGTTGCACTCGCCACCACCGTTGCTGATGAGGGCGGCGTGGCGCTCTTTGCATCGGCGGACGGAAGTGTGAAGGTGGTGGCGACGTCGGGAGTACCGGCGGTGAACGCTGCCGATATCGTGCGCGAGGCCTGCAGCGTCCTCGGTGGGAAGGGCGGCGGCAAGCCGAACCTTGCGCAGGGCGCGGGCCAGGACGCCTCCCGGCTCGAAGAGGCGCTCGAGCACGGGCGCAGCCGGATTCTTGAAGCACTCCATGGTTGACGATGTTGTAGTGATCCAGCCGGGCGATGAGCGGGCACAGAAGATCGCCCGGGCAATGGCGAGCCAGACGGCGAACGCGGTCATCCAGGCCTTCGGTGGCGGGCCGCTGACGTCGTCGCAGGTTGCCCGGCAGATGAAGATCCCCATCACCACCGCTTCTTACCACATCGAGAACCTTCTCGACGTCGGGCTTCTTGAGGTTATGGAGACTCGCTGGAGCGAGAAAGGACGCGAGGTGAAGGTCTACGGCCTTACGAACCAGGTCCTCATCATCGCGTCGCCGGTAAGCGATCTGCGGTCGGTGTTGCAGAAGTACGCGACACTCTTTGGAGTCGTCGTCCTCGCGAGCCTCGGGCTCTGGGCGTTTCTTCCGGTGGTGCTGCCGCCATCCTGGGACGCGGCGCCCGCACAGAAGGTTACCGGCGGGAACGGCGAGGAGTTCTCGGTGCTCCGGACACCCGTCTCCGATGCCGCCGGGGCGCCGCCGGTCCATGACCTGGTGATGGGCTTCTTCTTCGGCGCCTGCGCGGTGCTGCTCGCGCTGCTCGTCTACGAAGTCTACTACTGGTGGCGCACATCCCCGGACTACCGGGTAAAAAAAGAGCAGGAAAGAGTAGAAGAGGTTCAGTGAGGGGGTTTTCGCGGATTTTTACCGCCGCCCCCCAACTACTCCGGCTTCCGGTTGTTTCCCGCTCCCTGCCTCAACCTTTGCCCCGCATTTCGGGCATCTCGTCTTCTTCGGGTTGATCTCGGCACCGCAACTGTAGCACTTTGGCATGGTATCTCACCACACTATGCCTGATCGGACGCTGATACCATAAGGCTATCCAGCGGAGGCTCCGGTCAAAACTTCGGCTACTGGCTGAAGTGCCCGATGGATAGGGTAATTTGCGATGCTACCGGACCCGTTGTCCACAGGGGGCCGGTATCAGCTCTTTCTCCGGGAGAAGGGACTCTCCCCCGGGGGAGCGAAAAGAGGCCGGAGAACCTCCGGGCAGAGGAATGGGACGTCACGATCGCCTATGATCCATGTCCCTTTCGGTCTTTTTTCCAGTCCATTTCCGTGTAATTCCTCTAAAGAAAGGTTCCTGGAACTCTTCTGCGTTCGGAATATATATTAATATAGATAAAAATATAACGCCTGCTCATCAATCATGATCTATGCTCGGCATCGTTCCGGATATCGACCCGGAGGTCTTCTCGCTGGTCATAGTCCCGGTATTCATCTTTCTTGCGCGGATCTGTGACGTCACCATCGGGACGATGCGGATCATCTTCATATCCCGGGGCATGAAGATGATCGCTCCGATTCTTGGGTTCTTCGAGGTCTTCATATGGATCATCGCCATCGGCCAGATCTTCCAGAACCTCACCAACCCGCTCAACTACCTCGCCTATGCAGCCGGGTTCGGCACCGGGAACTACATCGGGATGATCGTCGAGGAGCGGCTGGCAATGGGGCTTGCCCTCGTCCGGATCATCACCCAGCGGGATGCGACCAACCTTATCGAGTACCTCCGCGCCGCCGGCTACGGGGTGACAGTCCTCGACGCCCAGGGGAAGCAGGGCCCCGGCAAGGTAATCTTCTCGGTGGTTAAGAGGAAGAACATCAAGGACGTGGAGAACGCCATCCACGAGTTCAACCCGAAGGCATTCTACTCCCTCGAGGATGTCCGGCGCGCGGCGGAGGGGACGTTCCCAGCCGTCGCACCGGGCCCGACTCCGTTCCACCTCGGCCGGGTCATCCGGAAGGGGAAGTGACCTTCGGGTAGGTTATCCGGTAGACGGCGTTCGCCCGGTCGTCCGAGACCAGGAGCGACCCGTCCTCCATCACCTGGACGTCCACGGGCCGTCCCCATGCATCCCGCCCCTGGAGCCAGCCTTCCGCGAAGACCTCGTAGGAGACGGGGGTGCCGTTCTCAAGGCTGACCGTCATCACCCGGTAGCCGATCGGCTCCGCCCGGTTCCAGGAGCCGTGCTCCGCGATGAAGATCCGGCCCCTGTACTCCTCCGGGAACTGCTCGCCGTCATAGAACCGCATGCCGAGCGCCGCCACGTGCGGCCCGAGTTCCTGCTCAGGGGGCGTGAAGTTCTCGCACGACTGCCCTTCCCCGAACTCCGGGTCGGGGATCGACCGTCCGTGACAGTAGGGGAACCCAAAGTGCATCCCCGCCTCCGGCGCCCGGTTCAACTCGTCCGGCGGGATATTATCACCGAGCCAGTCCCGGCCGTTGTCGGTGAACCATAAATCGCCGGTCTCCGGGTCCCAGTCGAATCCCACCGTGTTCCGTATGCCCCGGGCATACACCTCGAGGTCGGTCCCGTCCGGGTTCATTCGGAAGATGGTGCCGAACCGCTCGTCTTCGGGGTCGCAGACGTTGCAGGGCACGCCCACCGGGATGTAGAGTTTTCCGTCGGGGCAAAACGCGATGAACTTCCACCCGTGCGACGCATCACCCGGGAAGGCGTCGCTCACCACCACCGCCTCGGGCGGGTTATCGAGGTTCGCCTCGATGTCGTCGTAGCGCAGGATACGTTCGATCTCGGCGACATAGAGCGAGCCGTTCCGGAATGCGACGCCGTTTGGGGAGTCGAGCCCGCTCGCGACGATGATCACCGTATCAGCCCGACCGTCACCGTCCCGGTCGGGGATGGCGTAGACGTTCCCGGGGCCACGGCTCCCGACAAAAAGCGTCCCGTCCGGGGAGAGAGTCATGGACCGCGCCCCGGTGACGTTGGCGTAGACGTCGATCGCAAAGCCCGGTGGGAGGACAATCGAATCGAGCGGCAGAGGGCCTGTGGTGCCGCCCGGCGGCATCACGACGGCCACGGCGATGGCGAGCAGGGCGAGCACCGCAACGGTGGCAAGGATGATTACAGTCCGGCGTGTCATGGTAGGGTCATCTCCGGACTCCGGATGGCCGGGAGCGCATATAGACGTTACTCATGCGGGTTCATTTCAAAAGATTCATCAGGCCGTCCGGAAACCCTCAATACAGGATCTGTTGACCCCATGAAGACGCTCGACCTTCTCGTTTCCTTCTCCCCCTGGCTCATCTTCGCGGCCCTCGCTGTCTACACCCCGGTGCCGATCGAGCTCACCCTTCTTCTCTCGCTCGCCGCGTCCATCATCGTCGGTTACCGGGACCTCAAGGACCGGTTCATCATCGCCTGGGCGACGACGCTCTTCTTTGTGGTCGTTTCCGTCCTCGTGCTGGCTCTCTGCTGGTTCGATATCGTCCCGCTCCTTGGCATCGCCTCGAACGGGGTTCTCCTCCTCGCCACGCTGGGGAGCCTCCTTCTCGGGGTGCCGTTCACCGAGCAGTATGCACGGCGCGAGGTTTCCGAGGAGGAATGGACCGACCCCTTCTTCACCTGGCTGAACCGTCAGTTGACGGCCTTCTGGGGCCTGATGTTCGTCATCGGGCTTGCGAGCGAGGTGCTCTACGTCCTCTATCCGGGGGCGCTGGGGATCGTCACGGATATCTGCATCTGGCTCCCGATCTTTGGCGGAGCAGTCTTTTCAGCCCGGTACCCTGATTACGCGGAGCGGAAGGCCAGGCTTATGGGGTCTGCCTGAGCTGCGGAGCGTCCCCCTCACCGCCCAAAGCACTCCCTGGTGTTCATGTACACGACGCCCCCGCTGATGATTACCAGGAAAAGGAGCCATGACACCCCGGCCACGAAGACGGGGGCGCCTGCAACTGCCAGCAGCCCGCCAGCGAGAAGAATCATGGACGCGGCGATCAGCAGAGCGCCCACGAACCCCGTCAGCGCTTCTTCGTTATACTTTGCTTTTTCCTCGGCAGGTGCGGTATTATAGCCTGCAATGAGGCCGCTTACGTTGAATGCCCTGATGATAATCCCGAGAAACAGCACGATTATTCCGGCCAGGATATTCGCGATCCACATGATATGCCAGGGTCTTATTTGGGTTCCCGGCGCTAGTGTATTGTGGTATTTTTCCCGGGGCAGGAGGAAGGCTCCGGTAGCAGACGAAGCGAGGAGAGTCGGCCGGATCGATCGCGGCTGCCGGTATCCGTAACTGCCTGTATCGGCCGCCCGGACGCTGGTGGCGGGGGAAATGGAGGCCCCCTGCACCCGGAAAAGCCGTCCGTGCGTAACTATATTATCTCTGCAAAAAGATTATCGGTGTTGCCAACCGGCAGAAAGGATGATCGCATGATAACCATTGTTGCCAGATGCAGTGCCAGAGCGGGCAGGGCCGAAGAACTCGTGCAGCTTGCCCTCAACCTGATCGATTCGAGCAGGAAGGAGGAAGGAAACGTTTCTTACGATTTCTACACAGATATCGCAGACCCCACGAAGTTCACGTTCATCGAGGTCTGGAAAGACCAGGCCGCAATCGATCTCCACAACAGAACTCCACATTTCCAGGGATTCGTGGAGAAGGCGGGTCCCTTGTTCGCCGGTCCGCTGGATGTCGCCCTGTACCGGAAGCTCTCCTGATACCGTCTCCCGGAGAACGGTATCACTTTTTTGACCACAATTGCAGTCCCACGCTCCGTGTGATTGTTTCCCCGCCCTCACCCACACGTCAGGAGATATCGATATGGAGTCTCCCGGCAATTCCCTGTATGTGCTCCGGCACCTCGGTTATCCGCTTCTCGTCCCCGGAATCCACCGCATACACCTTTGAGAGTTTCAGGAGTAGTCCCTCGGGCGAGAGATGCGCAGATAGCCCCGCCTGCTCGATCCTGTTCTGGATCCGGCAGTAGAGGTAGGAGCAGAGGAACCCGATAAATATGTGGCCGAAGATCGCTGTGGTGTCCTGGAGATAGGGCTTGTCTGCCAGGATCAGGCTCTTGAGCGCGTCAAAATGGTCTTCAACTGTGTTGCGCGACTTATACAGTTCGTAGACCTCCTGCGGGTCTGCCACGATCGAGGAGAGGAGCAGGATCCTGCCAGCACGTTTCATGCGCTGGTTCAGCGTTTCTCGGTCGATCTGACCCACTTCCAGCAGGCGGTAGAGGGTCTTCTTCTCCTCTATCTCGAGATCGGCATCTTCGTAGAGGTAGAGCGTCAGGCCGTTGATTTCGCGTTTTCCGGCACGAATGAGCCGTTTGTGGTAGAAGAAGTGGTCGGTGAGATGGATCCTGGTTGCATACCGGGCGTTGTTACGGCGCTGGAGGACTACGAACGGGATCGTTTTCTCCCGCAGGAGAGTCTCGTTCGCCTCTGAGACGGTTCGCCGGTCGAGGACGAGCGTCGTCCTTGCAGTATCACTCTCCGTGAGGGATGCGATGAGGGTAGCGGCGTCCCCGACCGTTCCCGGCAGGACCCGGAACATCGTGGGGAGGCGGGTATCCGTTGAGATGGAGAGCGCGATGTTGATCTGCCGCAACCAGACGTTATCGGTGTTATTGCTGAACTCGCCGAGGTTGAAGATGTCCGAGCGGGAGAAGACAAACGAGAGGTCGTAGACGAGCTGGTGCGCCTGTGTGGAGAGGTGCTGGAACATCGCCTGCTGGGCGGCATGATCGCTGCCGATTGCAGTGAGGACCCGGGAGAGGGCGCCAGGATCACAATCCGGTGTAATACGGAGGACGTTGTCGAGTTTCCCCCAGGTGTCCCCAACCCTTGCGAGCGGGGTGTACACGGCGGTTCGGGTAAAGGTGAGTGCGACGATCTCCTGCCAGCAGGTGGGGAACGCTTCCCGGAAGACAGGGATCAGTTCGCCGAGCTCCTCTGCCATAAGGGCGGCATTTCCGTGTTCATAAACGTTGCGGGGTTTTATGGGAGTGCCCTTGCCCCTGGTTCCTTTGGCGATGAGGCCGTGTTCTTTCGTGAGCCGCCCGAGGTAGGTACTCACCTTCTTCGGTGATCTGGTTGTCCGGTCATAGACGCTCGTTGAGCGATAGACATAGGGCTTGCCCTGGATCTCCTTGATCTCGATACATTTCTCGCCCTTTTGCCGCTGCTCTTTTAACCATGTACGGGTCCACTCCTCCATATGATATAATATTAGGGATTATACTCAATAAAGATATTTCTATTCTAAACCTTCAAACGCTAAAATGGGGCGGATATTGGTGAGTATATGCCCTAACTGTACGAAATTCGGGCTTCTCTCTCAACTGCATCTCATTCCTGGATTCTGGACTAATTTCCGGCAATGGGCGAAAACGCCCTGAAATGACGGTATAATTCGCGGGAAGATACATAACCGAAATTATATATATCTCGCTCATCAACTGGGAACTATGTCGGTTGATCATCCGGTCGTAAAAATGCCGATCGGGCAGGTATCGATCGGCACAGGCCCATGAGCATCGCTCGTGAGGCCCGCGTGAACCAGAGGTTCACAGACAGCTCAATGGATGGATATACTATGGCAAAGAAAATCAAAGGACTTGCAATGCGCAAGATTGGCGAAATCGGATGGATCGAGAAGGAAGCACCCAAGTGCGGCCCGCTTGATGCACTGGTGAAGCCGCTTGCAGTCGCACCGTGCAGCTCTGATATCCACACAGTGTGGGAGGGAGCAATCGGTGAGCGCACCGACATGATCCTTGGACACGAAGCTGTCGGAGAGGTCGTTGAAGTCGGTTCAATGGTGAAGGACTTCAAACCCGGCGACCGGGTTATCGTCCCGGCGATCACTCCCGACTGGATGAGTATTGAAGCGCAGGGCGGATTCCCGATGCACTCCGGCGGGATGCTCGCAGGCTGGAAGTTCTCGAACTTCAAGGACGGTGTCTTTGGCGAGCTCTTCCACGTCAACGAAGCGGATGGAAACCTCGCAATTCTCCCGGACTCCATCCCGGTAGCGGAAGCAACCATGCTCACCGACATGGTCCCGACCGGTTTCCAGGCCGCGGAACTCGCTCAGATCAAACTCGGGGACACTGTCTGCTGTATCGGTATCGGCCCTGTCGGACTGATGGCGGTTGCCGGTGCAAACCTGATGGGTGCGTCGCACATCCTTGCGGTCGGCAGCAGGCCGGACTGTGCAAACGCAGCACGGGGCTACGGCGCGACCGATATCATCAACTACAAGAACGGCGACATCGTCGAGCAGGTTCTTGAGAAGACCGACGGGAAGGGCGTGGACAAGGTCTGCATCGCCGGCGGCGATGTGAAGACCATGTCCGAGGCGATCCGCATGGTCAAGCCCGGTGGAATTATCGGGAACGTCAACTACCTCGGCTCGGGCGAAAACGTCCTTATTCCGCGTGTCGAGTGGGGCTGCGGTATGAGCCACAAGTTCATCCACTGCGGCCTGATGCTCGGCGGCAGACGCCGGATGGAGAAACTCGCAAGCCTCGTTGAGGTCGGCAAGCTCAACCTTTCCCCGATGCTCACCCACCGGTTCAAGGGCTTTGACAAGATGGAAGAGGCTCTGCTCCTGATGAAGGAGAAGCCGCGCGACCTCATCAAGCCTGTCGTCGTGATCGAAGAGTAAGTACTACTCATCAACCATCCTTTTTTTATAAAATCAGCCCCGGAGCAGGGCGTTTACCCATGCGAAATTCCGATGCCTTCTGTTCGCGGGTGAAAGCCCGCGGGGGCGAGCTGTACTCCCTGTCCTGGCAACGTGATCTTATGCAAACCGCCGGATGCCGGCAAGCGGCGGGAGGACCACCACCTCGCCGTCGACCTCCACCACCGGCTGCAGGCTTCCTGCGTCCACGCGGCGGAGGATGGGCGAGAGGAAGTCCTGGCTCCTGGCGGCGTTGATTATGACGCCGGGAGAAAGGGGGTTCGCGGCCGGCATCACGATAAGGTCTCTCCCGCGCACCGCGCCCTGCCCGTAGAGGAAGCAGGGGAACCGGGCCATATCGATCTCGATAGCCGGATGGTCGTGGCCGATGATCAGCGTCCCGTGGTCGTCGACCGGCTGGTCCCCGTGGACCACCGTGTAGCCGCCGCGGTCGTAGCGGTCGACCGTCCCCCCAGCAACCGAGGGAAGCATGGTATCGTGCGATCCCGTGACGAGGACGACCTCGCATTCGGCCCGGAGGGTCGCGAGGATCCTCGAGAACGCCTCCTTCGTCTCCCGGCTCACCCGGTCGAA
>Ga0265294_10006667_pt1 | contig 13809 bp, 9 predicted proteins | sample MunlanPumphouse3_FD_192504 | JGI IMG/M metagenome (GOLD analysis project Ga0265294, IMG submission 192504) | Groundwater microbial communities from a municipal landfill in Southern Ontario, Canada - Pumphouse #3 | ecosystem: Environmental > Aquatic > Deep subsurface > Groundwater | place... | reverse complement strand
TTTCTATTAATACAGGCTGTTTCCAGCCAGTATTTTAATTATTACCACTAATGGCACGATTTCAAGGCTGCAAAGATATAAAAATAAATAGAGAAGGGAAAATGGAGCGTAAGTAAATCCGATTATAGAGGCTCTAATTAACCGATAAAAAAAAGTAAATGCAAGTATTGCTCCACCTATATAAAATATAATTGGCGAAGGTGAGTAGGTGGTAAAAAAGAGTATTGGAATCAACATCAACCCATTAATACATCCTATGATGAAGTCATCTAAAATAATTAAATATGAGGCTTCACGAGTTTCAAAAATAATACCTGTAAGTTGATTTATGCCTGTTTTTGTTAGAAAATATATTGAATATCCAACTAAAATTTTTAAAAATAGACTAATCCCTGAGCCTATAAACAGACTTCCTGAACCCAACACAAAATTTGCCTGATAGGTAAACATACTCAAACAAATAAGATATATAGAAAAAAGTATGAAGCCTACCCTTTCCGACATGAAGTTTCCTTCTCTTGTGAATTGGTTTAGACTGTAGAATTGAAAAAATGTTTGTATTGATTGTTTGAAACGACGGTTAAACTGGTAACGAAGAATGCCTATCCCAACCATACACCCAATTAAAAATATAAACATCCAATCCATGGTGTTGTGTGGCATAACATCTGCACTCGGATATCCTAAGCCAGAACCCTGTATTATAGGGCTGAATTGCGATAATAATACCGATCTAATTCCGGAAGTTGATGCTTCTGATATGGATGTTATTAAATTCATTAATGCAAATTAACGGAATTTCAGAGTACCTTATTAAATCTTGGCGAATTTATTCATGCTCATTTTAGGAACTCCCTCAAATATATTCTACTTTTGAGCGCATTTTGTGGTATATATAGGGTATGCATTTCTTAATGGAGAGAATGAAAGAAAAATATCAATATTATTTTCATTAAAGTAACTGATATAATAAAAAATAAAATGGAACTTTTGAACAAAATTTGGGATAATGCTCGTAAAGTAAATATGCGCATTGTTCTTCCGGAGGCCACCGAAGAGAGAACTCTTCGTGCAGCAGATGAAATTATTGCTGAAAAACTTGCTCATCCTATTTTAATTGGTAATCCTGAATTAATCCTTCAGCAAGCAGCTCAATGGAATCTTTTGAATATAAAAGATGCAACTATTATCGATCCAATTATTCATCCTAAAAAGCAAATTTATATCGACCTGTTGGTATCGTTGCGTAAACATAAAGGCATGACTCCAGAAAAGGCATCGACGTTGGTTGAGGATCCATTATATTTGGCTACTTTAATGATTAAAAATGGTGATGCTGACGGGGAAGTTGCTGGTGCAATGAACGCTACTGGCAATGTGCTTAGGCCTGCCTTCCAAATTGTGAAGACCTTGCCGGGAATAAGCGTTGTATCTGGGGCTTTTTTAATGCTGCTTAAAGATAATCCTTATGTAAAAGATAATTTACTCGTATTTGCCGATTGTGCTGTGCATCCAAACCCCACGGCCGAAGAGTTAGCTCAAATAGCTATTTGTACTGCCCAAACGGCTAAGTCTATTGCTGGTATTCATCCTCGCATTGCTATGCTTAGTTTTTCTACTAAGGGAAGTGCAAAACACGAAATGGTAGATAAAGTAGTTGAAGCTACTCGCTTGGCCAAAGAAATGGCCTTGGCTCAAAATATTGATGTGGAAATAGATGGCGAACTCCAGGCTGATGCTGCTATTGTGAAGGCTGTCGCTGCTCAGAAAGCCCCAGGCAGTGACGTGGCTGGTAATGCAAATGTATTAGTGTTCCCAACACTAGAAGTGGGTAATATCGCATACAAACTCGTGCAACGGCTCGCCGGTGCTGAAGCTGTTGGCCCGGTGCTGCAAGGAATGGCTGCTCCTATTAACGACTTGTCGAGAGGGTGCTCTGTAAGTGATATTGTAAATCTTGTTGCTATTACTGCCAATCAGGCAGCTGGTTTGTAATTCTTTCTTTTAATCGTATAAAATATAAAAAAATGAAAATTGTAGTGCTAAATTGCGGTAGTTCTTCGATTAAATATCAACTCTTCGAAATGCCGGAACAAACCGTTTTAGCTAAAGGACTTGTAGATAAAATTGGGATAAAAGGATCATGTATCAAACATCGCAAATCTGGAGACGATAGCATCACCCTTACGAACGATATACCAGACCATACTACCGGTATTCAAATGGTGATTCAATTGTTGACCGATAAAGATCATGGCTCTCTTAAGAACATTAATGAAATTGATGCGGTTGGCCATCGTGTAGTACATGCAGGTGAAAAATTTAATGGATCTGTAAAAATAACGGATGCTGTTGTTGATGCATTAAAAGAATGCATCCACCTTGCTCCATTACATAATCCACCAAACCTCGAAGGTATTTACGCTATAAATGAAGTGTTACCGGATGTCCCTCAAGTGGGTGTATTTGATACCGCATTCCATCAGACGATGCCTCAAGTAGCTTACTTGTATGCCCTTCCTTATGAGTATTATGAAAAATATGCGATTAGAAGATATGGCTTTCACGGCTCTAGTCACAGATATGTATCTGCAAGTGCCTGTGAAGAGGTAGGCCTCGATTATAATACTGCGAAAATTATTACTTGCCATTTAGGTAATGGAAGCTCTCTTGCTGCCATAAAAAATGGGAAATCTGTCGATACTTCTATGGGCCTTACTCCCCTCGAAGGTGTGATGATGGGAACCAGATGTGGAGACCTAGATATTGGGGCTTTGTTGACGATCGCCGATATTGAAAAACTTAGCATTAATGATGTAAATGTTTTGGTGAATAAAAAAAGTGGCATACTAGGTGTCTCCGGTTTGTCTTCTGATATGAGAGATGTTGAATCAGCCGCCGAAAAAGGTCATGAAAGAGCAATCTTAGCATTGGAAATGTTTGCCTATCGTGTGAAAAAATATATTGGTGCATATGCCGCTGCTATGGGTGGTGTAGATCTTATCGTCTTTACTGGTGGAATTGGAGAAAATGATGTTCGTACCCGAAGTAGAGTGATGGAAGGATTAGAATTTTTGGGCATTGATTTTAATTTTGATCTTAGCCTTACGTCTCGTGGTGTGAAACAGGTCCTTACAAACGATAATTCAAAGGTAAAAGTAATGGTTTACCCAACAAATGAAGAATTAGTCATCGCTAGCGATACCTATGATATCGTTACAAAATAATTAGTTTATTGTGTATAATAAAATAGGCTGCCTTACATTGTGTAAGACAGCCTGTTTTATTTTTGAAGCCAGAGAAGTTACATCTCATCTATTAGCTCGTCGCTGATTTCCATGTTGTGATATACATTGGTAACATCATCGTCTTCTTCAAAAATCTCAATTATCTTCAATACTTTACGTGCCGTCTCTATGTCGAGTGTTTCTGTTGTATGTGGAATACGCTGTAGTTCTGCACTGTCGGGCTCAATTTTTAGCTCCTCCAGCTTTCTCATCATACTGCCAAAGTCTTCCATTCCCGTTGTTATTGTAATCATATCATCTTCTACCTCAAAGTCTTCTGCACCGCCATCAATTACCTCTAACTCAAACTCTTCAAGGTTGATATCACCTTTTTTTATTGTAAATACACCTTTGCGATCAAATAGAAATGTTAAGGAACCATTTTTCCCTAAGCTTCCGCTGTATCTGTTAAAGATAGCTCGAACATTGGCAACGGTGCGTTGCGTGTTATCCGATAATGCTTCAATATAAACAGCTATTCCATGCGGGGCATAGCCTTCATAAGTTAATTCCTCAAAGTTCGCCGCATCCTTCTCTTTACCCTTATTAATAGCTCGGGTAATATTATCTTTGGGCATACTACAACCCTTCGCATTGGCAATGGCAAGTCTTAGTCTTGGATTCGAGTCAGGATCTGCACCACTCTCTTTTACTGCGATAGTTATATCTTTAATGATTTTTGAAAACATCTTTGAGCGCTTTGCGTCGTTGACACCTTTTTTACGCTTAATGGTTGACCATTTATTATGACCTGACATAATTTGTGTTTTATATGATTACTTATCCTTTTATTTTTTTAGGGTGTAAAAATACAACTTTTTTCAATATTCTATTCATTCACACGAATACAACGCAAATTTGTGAATCTATTAGGTTTTTTTATCTTTGTGAGGTAATCATGCTATAACGTGAAGGAAGATAAAACGATCAGTGTTATTATTGTTGACGATGAGGAGAATTCCAGGAATCTCCTTGAGAAACTTCTGTTTATATTCCCTGATGTAAAAGTAATGGGCTTGGCAGAATGCGTTGATGACGCGATTTCTTTAGTCGTTGAGCATGAACCAGAGTTGGTCTTCCTTGATATTTCAATGCCGGGAAAAGACGGATTTGATTTTATTAAGGAACTCAATAGCCTGAATAGGATTCCTGAAATTATTTTTGTTACTGCTTTCGATCAATTCGCTATTCAGGCATTTAAAGTCTCCGCTTTTGATTATCTGCTTAAACCAATCGATATTTCCTCTCTAGAGGAAACCTTGTCTCGCTATAGGCAACGCAGAAATAATGCTATTTTTAAAGGAAAAATGTCTGTGTTGCTCGATCATCTTGGAAAGAAAGATGGGTTTAGCAAAATTAAGCTTCCTACTCGAACAGGCACGATCTTTCTCGACCCCGAAAAGGTAGCCTACTGTGAAGCCGATGGAAATTATACAAAATTAGTAACAGATAATTTGGAAGAATATACGATCCCTAAAAATATAGGTGTGGTGAAAACCCTATTTACTGATAATGGCTTTGAAAGGGTAGGAAGATCATTAATCATAAATTTAAGTTACTTGGTAGGAATTGATCGTAAACATAAATCTGTTTCTATAATGTGTAAGGATAAAACGCTCTCCTTCGGAATCCCCTTAAAGGCGATTAAAGAGTTGGAAAGTTTGCTTTAGATAAATAATATTGGTGAATTTTTCTTTACCTCCTCTTCCCTTCGTTGAAGAAATCTATTACTTCATCCTCCAATTCCATGTTTTCATACAATAAGTCTTCTTATACTACCGACGTAGCTCTTTATCCACTAATTTTACATCATGATTTATAGCAAACTTAATTATAAACCAAAATACCCTTCCTTATTGATCTTGTAAAACTCTTTATCCTCAACCACTAATTGCATTTAACCCAATCCCCTCCCGGATTAACAAAAAAAACGGCTACCTCCCCAGCAGCCGTTTTTTTAATATATTGTGGAATCGAATGTATCACCATCCGAGGAGCGTGATACCTATTGTAAAGGGATATAATTCAGGCCCCTGATCTTTCATGAATAGCGTACTTAAAGAATAATTTGCGAAGAGGTTTATTTTCCCCCAACCCAAACCGGCATGTGCATCCCAACGAAAGGGCGCTAAATGATAATCTTCCCAGCCTTTAACCTTGTTTTTGCCATTATCATTATAAATATTTTTACTGTGTGAGTTTAAGCGAATTCCCATTATCATTCCTGCTGTAGCATGAAAACTATCCAATCTGGAATACTTATTTGTTTGATATTCGAGCATTAAAGGTATCGACAGATAGCTTACAACCAGTTTTGATTTCTCATAAGTTCTGTTTTCATTATCTCCGTATGTGCCATATAGCATGGAGGAGTCGTTATGAAGAAATACATTGTTATCGTAAAAGTAATTGTTCCATTGAAATCCAACCCCTGTAATCAATCCAAGGTGATTATTGATTAAATTGATGTTCTGTTCCCAAAGATTAAGGTTGAATTGATAAGAACGTTGATATTTAGGTTCTAAATATTCTGATCCGGCTGGAAGTGCAAGCTCGTTTGCACTATTGAGATATCCGTTTATGCCAATTTGTAAGCCTCCCCAGTGTCCGTCAAATTTAGTCTTTTTGACTTTTTTAATGTCTACATTTCCATCTTCATCCACGGTAACCTCTTGTCCGCCTACCCGAACACGTGTCGATTCGCCATCTTTAACATCAACTTCAATATCTCCTACATTAATATTCACGGATTCATCCTCTTCTCCAAATTCGAATATTTTCGTTTCTTTTTCCTCTTTAGCTGATTTAGTGGCTTGTCCCGATTTTGTGATATTGTAAATGGCTGTTTGAGACTCAACAAAGTCTACATCTGCGGCTCCAGATATCACGGCCTCGCCTTTGTCTGTTGCATAGGCTTTTACATTTGCTACGCCACTGGCTTGAATATTAGCATTGCTTGCGATTAATTCTTTTGCATTAATTTCCGCTGCACCCGTGGCAATTACAATGAAGTCCTCTGCTTTCCCTTGCAAGTCAACTTCAGCAGCTCCGCCAATATCAGCAGTTAACGCTTCCGTTACTTTTAACTCCAGATCTGCTTCCACCGCTCCTGAAAAGTTTATATACAGATTGGTGACCTCAATTATCCCATCTGTTACAATGTTGCAGGCTCCGGAAAGGGTTAATGCTTTATAGTTGGGTGCGGTAATATATATGGTGAGCTTACTGGCTTTTTCAACTCCTGTGGCGCTAAGTGTTAATGTGCCGTCTTTTATGGTTGTGTTTATACGCTCTTGCAAATTTTCGTCCGTTTCAACGATTATTACATGTGTTGTGCCTTGCATCAGAACGATGTCAAAAATACCCCCGGCCTCAACAGTTGTAAAGGGAGAAAGGTTCGTTCTCTCTTTTTTTATCACTTTCCCGTTGCCCTCTTCTTCTGCGGCATGAGCACCGAAGCTAATGATCCCCGAAAGGAAAATTGTAAATGCCAATGTTAAAATGTCTTTGGTTTTCATATCTGTTTTTTTAATTTTTTTCTTGTTCCGGTCATACGACGGTGAAATATCAATTTATGTTACAGTAGTGGTGCGTTCAAAAAACACTATCTTTACAGCCTTATAAAAAAAACATATGTTTAACTGGTTTCTTACATATAAAATTAAAATCAACCGTACAGGCCTGTTTGGTTAAGCTTTTCCCCCAAATTATCATCCTTCATATTCTAGTATTAATTTTTAAAGAAAATTTCTTTATGGAAAAGCATATTATATCGTCAAGTGAATTAACATTTTCAGCATTGGAGCAAATTATCGACAAAAAAATGCTCCTAGAATTATCAGATGCCAGTAAAACTGCAATATTGAAGTGTCGTGAGTATCTCGATAAAAAGCTTGAAAGCCAACAAGAACCCATTTATGGCATAAATACAGGTTTTGGTAGTTTATGTAACCATCGTATCTCTACCGAACAGTTGAGCCAATTGCAAGAAAACCTTGTTAAAAGCCATGCATGTGGTTGTGGTGATGAGATCCCACAGGAAGTTACCAAATTAATGCTTCTGTTAAAAGTACAGTCCTTGTCGTACGGCCACTCAGGCGTTCAGCTAGAAACCGTAAATCGATTGATAGATTTTTATAATCACGACATAATCCCTGTTGTATATCAAATGGGATCATTAGGTGCTTCTGGCGATCTAGCTCCTTTGGCACATATGAGCCTGCCACTGCTAGGTATGGGTCAGGTATATTATAAAAATGAAAAAAGAGAGGCTGCAGACGTATTGAAAGAAAAAGGATGGCAGCCCATTACGCTAAAATCTAAAGAGGGTCTGGCGTTGCTCAATGGTACCCAGTTTATGAGTGCTTTTGGTGTTACTACTCTAATTAAAGCATTCCACCTAATGGAGCTCTCTGATATCATTAGCGCCATCTCTTTAGAAGCATTTGATGGTAGAATTGAACCATTTAATGACCTTGTTCATCAAATACGTCATCATAAAGGCCAAATAGATACAGCCGCAAGAATACGCTTTGTTGTTGAAGGTAGTAGTTTGATTTTTAGACATAAGGAGCATGTTCAAGATCCATACTCCTTCCGTTGTATTCCACAAGTGCATGGTGCAACGAAAGATGTGATCGATTATGTTTCTCATACTTTTGCTTGTGAAATAAATGCAGTTACTGATAATCCAACTATTTTTCCTGAAGAGGATATGATTATTTCCGGTGGCAATTTTCATGGACAACCCTTGGCAATAGCTTTTGATGCAATGGCAATTGCATTAGCCGAACTAGGTAATATCTCGGAACGTAGAACCTATCAGCTTATCTCAGGAAGACGTGATCTTCCACCATTCTTAGTGGCTGAACCCGGCCTTAATTCCGGATTTATGATTCCTCAATATGCCGCCGCATCGATTGTGAGCCAAAATAAACAACTTTGTACACCTGCCAGTATTGATTCAATCGAGTCATCTCAAGGTCAGGAAGACCATGTAAGCATGGGTGCTAATGCTGCAACAAAATGCTATAAAGTAGCCAAGAATTTGGAACGTGTGTTGGCAATAGAGTTGTTTAATGCTGCACAAGCTGTAGAGTTTCGCCGGCCGGAAAAATCAGCCCCCTTTATCCAACAAATTATAGATCAGTATCGTTGCACCGTGCCTTTTATTACCTCCGATACTATGATGTACCCATTAATTGAAAATTCGATTCAGTTTTTACATACCGTAAAATATACCTTACCGAAATCATTTATAGAAAATGTAAACATCTAACTAAAATCCGTTAAAGAGGTAGAAACTATAATTGGTTCGTTAAAATTAATTCTTTTAATTTCTTTAGGGCTAGTTACCAACAGCTTGCTGCGAGTTAAGAGCTAATTCCCTAAAGATACCTCGTGGGTAGTCCATTAAAAGTGTTAAAGGCATCTTGTGATCTCAAGATGCCTTTTTTGTTTTGTTGGCATCCATAATGAATTTGAAATGCTCAGTGTTATGAAAAATAATGCACAATATTTATATGAGATTGTAATTTGCCCCTTTTAAACGGATGAATGCTAACTATCCATTATAGTTATTAGTATTTTCAAAGTTTACTAGGTTAATTTAATGTGATTTTTTTTTGTTCGTAATCGTTTTTTCTATAACTTGCATTGAATTTTGATAGCGTAATATCAAACAGCGTGTACTAATCATCACAACGTTTTTTTAATTAACTGTATAACAGCAAATTAACACAAAAGTCAAAACCATAATTGTTTACCATTTATCTAACTAAAACAAAACATTATGAGAAAGTTTACAGCATTGATTGCACTCCTAGTCCTTTGTGGAATGCAATTAGTCTTTGCTCAATCTCGGGTGACGGGAACAGTATTAGACAAATCGAATGGAAGTCCTATTCCAGGAACGACCATTCTTGAAAAAGGGACAACAAATGGAACTCTATCTGCTAATGACGGTACGTATGGCATTACTGTAGCAAGTGGAGCAACATTGGTTTTTCGGTTTATTGGAATGAAGACAATTGAAATTCCAGTAGGTGACAGAACGAATATTGATGTAGAATTAGAGTTTGAGACACAAAGTATCGAGGGTATTGTGATTACTGCAATCGGCATTTCTCGAAAAGAAAAAGCTCTAGGATATTCTGCAACAAGTGTTGGTTCAGAAGAATTAAACAGAGCTGCACCAATTAGTGTGATGAATTCATTACAAGGTAAAGTAGCGGGTGTTAGAATTGCTAGTACTTCTGGTGCACCTGGCGCTTCAACTTCAGTTGTAGTTCGTGGTTTTTCTTCTTTAAATGGAGATAATCAACCTCTATATGTTGTTGATGGATCTCCTATTGAAAATTCTCGAGTTGGTGGAGAGAGTTTTAGTAGATCCAATGACTTTGGAAATGCTGCAAATGATATTAACCCTGACAACATTGAAAATGTAACCATATTAAAAGGAGCTACGGCAACTGCTCTTTATGGCTCAAGAGCGGCAAATGGTGTTGTTATGATTACTACAAAAGGTGGCAAAATTGGTCAAGATAAAGAAAGTCTGAAAGTTGACTTTTCTTCATCTGCAGATTTTTCAACTCCTCTTCGGCTTCCTCAATTACAAAATACTTTTGGGCAAGGTTGGTCTGGCCATTGGGATTCGCAGGAAAATGGAAGCTGGGGCCCAAGAATGGATGGTGTTGTAAGACCTTGGGGTAGCGTTGTTGATGATTCACAACTTATTAAACCTTTTGAAGCTCAGGAAGATAATCTAAAAGATTTCTATACAGTAGGACAGGCTTTCAATAATACCGTAACTGTAAGTGGCGGTGGTAAATCAAACACATTTCTTGTATCTTACAATAATGTGGCTTCTAATGGTATTGTACCAACAGATTCTGACTCCTATAACAGAAATGGTTTGACTTTAAAAGGAGGACTTAATGTTAATAAATTTAGTATTAGTGGTTCTGCTAATTATATTAATAAAAATTCACAATTTGTTACTACAGGCCAAGGAACTTCAACGGGTGCAACTATGTTCCAAGAGATTATCCAAACGCCTAGAGATATTAGCATTGTAGATATGGTCGATTATGAAAATAAGTTTTATAATGCAGATAACTTCTACACTCCTTATGCACAAAATCCATATTTCGTTTTGAATGAAAATGGAAATGATTTTATTTCTGAAAGATTTTATGGAAACACTTTCATGAAATATGATTTTACAGAGAATTTTTTCGCTTCTGCACGAGTTTCTACAGATATTTTGTCTTCAACTCTAAAAGACTGGCAAGCTGTTGCAACCCCTAAAGTTGGATCTCCTAACGAAGGTAGTAACATTGCTGTTGGTGGTGTAAGTGAACAGTCTAGATATTCGAAAGAATTCAATACTGACCTCATGCTTAACTATACAAAAAAGCTCAGTGAAAGTTTAAATCTTACTGCTTTACTTGGTGCTAATGTTTTGGAAAGAAATTATAGAAGCCAAATTTCAACAGTTGAAGAATTAACAATTCCTGGCTTCTATAGCCTAAGTAATAGCCCAAATGCTCCAACTCAAGCTTCATCGTATTATGAACAAAAAAGACTTATCGGAATTTATAGCCAAATCGATTTAGCCTATAATGACTATTTATTCTTAAACCTTGTTGCTAGAAATGACTTTTCTTCCACATTACCAGAAGATAATAATTCATTTTTTTACCCTGGTGTTGGTGTAAGTTTCGTTTTAACTGAGGCTGTTGAAGCTCTTCAAAATAATGACGTGCTCAGTTTTGCAAGACTCCGCTCAAGTTGGGGAAAAACAGGAAATGATGCAAGTCCTTATCAAATATATAGCACTCTTGTAGCTGCTAATGTTGGCTTAGGGTTTGGTGAAATATCTTTTCCTCTTGGAGGCGTTTCCGCTTTTGAAATTGGAAATACTATTGGAAACAATGCACTCGAACCAGAAATTACCTCTGAATGGGAGGTTGGTGCAGACTTACGCTTCTTTAAGAGTAGATTAGCTTTTGATTTTGCTTATTATTCTAAAAAAACTGATGGTCAGATAATGGAAGCTGATATCGCTCCTAGTTCTGGTTACACTCTTAGAGTTGTTAATTTAGGACTTGTTTCAAATAAAGGAGTTGAACTATCGGCCACTGTTATTCCTGTTAAAACTGAGGATTGGAAGTGGGAGTTGAATTATACCTTCACGAAAAATCAAAGTTTAGTGGAAGAATTACCCGACGGATTAGACAAATATTTACTGCAAGATGCTTATGGAATAGAATTTAATGCAGTTGAGGGTGAGCCTTTAGGTGTTTTTAGTGGTCATGCTCCAAAATATACCGACGATGGTCAAATTATCGTAGATGCAACTACCGGAATACCTGTAAATAATGAGGAAAAAGAAGTCTATGGTACATCTCAAGCAGATTATATGATGGGTCTTAGATCTGGTCTTACTTACAAAAGCTGGAGCTTAGGCGCAACTGTTGACTATCAAAAAGGAGGTCTGTTTTATAGTTATACCGCAAGGTTGAATTATTTTGTTGGAAATGCAACAAACACTTTATATAATGATAGAAACCCATTTATTGTACCAAATTCTGTAGTGGAAAGTACAGATGATGAGGGAAATGTTACTTATATAGAGAATACTACAATGATTGATAAAAGCAATATTAATGAATATTGGAATCAAACTACAAATAATATGATTTCCAGAGAACACGTTCTTGATAAGACTTTCTTTAAGCTTAGGGAAGTAACATTGTCTTATTCATTACCTCAGACTTTGGTTAAAAAAACGCCTTTTACTGATTTAAGCCTTACCTTCTTTGGTAGAAATCTACTCCTTTGGACTCCTTCAGATAATAATTTTATTGATCCTGAATCAACGAACTATGGAAATGATTTATCTGGTATGTTCGGCGAATTTGCTGTAGGTCCAACTGTTCGTTCTTTTGGTGTTAAACTACATTTATCATTTTAATAATTTTAAAATCTAAATTATGAAAAATTGTTTTAAATATATAATGGTTTTTTCACTGGCATTTTTATTAGTGTCTTGTGAAAAAGGATTTTTGGATGTTAATACTGATCCAAATAATCCTGCTCTGGAAGTAGGAACACCGCAATTGATGTTTCCTGCAGCTGTCGCCTCTTCTGCCGGTAGAATCGGTGCTGAATATGCTATCATTGGTGGTATGTGGTCTCAGTTTTGGACTCAATCAAATGCCGCAAACCAATATAAAGCATACGATCAATATAACGTTACATCTACTACTGCTCAATATGTGTGGAGTGAAGTATTCTCAGGTGCATTAAACGATTATTCTTATATTATCAATTATGCCCAAGAAAATGAAGATTGGACGTATTATCTGTTGGGAACTGTGATGAATGCATACACATATCAAATCATGGTCGACTTCTATGATCAAGTGCCTTACGATGAAGCTTTTATGGGTGGTGATGGAAATTATTCCCCTGTTTATAATGATGGAAAATATGTTTATGAACAACTAATCGCTCAAATAAAAGATGCCTTATCGAAAGACTTCTCTTCTAGTACTAATTCTGTTGTTGGTGATGAAGATTTTCTGTTTGGTGGTGATGTGGATTCTTGGAAACAATTTGCAAATACTCTATTATTGAAAATGTATTTACGAATGGTTTATGAAGACCCAACGATGGCTCAGGATGGTTATTCTTATGTGAAAAATAATGGATTTGGTTTCCTGTCTACTGATGCCGCTATGGATGTTTTTGAAGACTCCCCAGGAAAAAGTAACCCATTATATGAATATAACTTTAGACAGCTAAATGTCTCTACTAATTTAAGAGCAAGTTATACTTTCTTATCTTGGATGCAGGAAAATGGTGATCCAAGAATTGATAAATATTATACTCCTGGTGCAGGCGGTCAATTAGCAATGCATCAAGGTACTTTTGGGTTGTCAACTACTGAACTAAGCCCTGATGATGTATCAGTAGCTTTAGTTCACGCTACTGATCCTGTCTATTTTATCTCTGCAGCAGAATCTTATTTCCTTCAAGCTGAGGCTTACGAAAGATTTGAAAACGGATCTGGAGCCAAAACATCTTATGAAATGGGTATTGAAGCTGCTTTTGCTCAAACTGGCATTGATGCTACTATTGCTCAAAGTTTATATATAGATGGTGCCGTGTATGCTTATCCTGATGGTGATTTTGAATCTAAGTTAGAAGCAATTATTACTCAAAAATGGGCTTCTTTGCCCGGCGCACATGCATTTGAAGCTTTCTTCGAAAAAAATAGAACAGGCTATCCTAAAACAAGTACTGTTTTTTCTGATGATGCTAGTTATATCCCTGGACAAATTGTTTATCCAGAAGGTGGCATTACAGCAGGAAAATTTCCTATGAGACTTGTATTTACTGATCGTGAATCAAATACAAATCCTAATACCCCTGCAGCTGTTTCTTTTGACACAAAAGTTTGGTGGGACGTAAATTAATTATTAATTCAAAATCACTCATGTTATGAATAAAATAT
>Ga0265294_10006665_pt1 | contig 13809 bp, 13 predicted proteins | sample MunlanPumphouse3_FD_192504 | JGI IMG/M metagenome (GOLD analysis project Ga0265294, IMG submission 192504) | Groundwater microbial communities from a municipal landfill in Southern Ontario, Canada - Pumphouse #3 | ecosystem: Environmental > Aquatic > Deep subsurface > Groundwater | place... | reverse complement strand
AAAGCAGTAAAAAAAATGCACCACAGAGGAACACAGAGAGACACAGAGAAGAATATACAACAATCACTTACATGGTCTGGAATCCAAGAACGACAAACTAACATCAACTTAACACAAATGTCTTTCCCTCTGTGCTTCTCTGTGCTCTCTGTGGTGAAAAAAAGCAGTAAAAAAAATGCACCACAGAGGAACACAGAGGAGCACAGAGAAGAATATACAACAACCACTCCCGTGGTCTGGAAACCTAATGAAACTTGAATCAACCTGGAAAAAAGTCGATAGTCTCCGCCTGCTCAAACGGTCCATGAGCTATTTTACCCCCTATAAAATCAGGATCACCCTCTCGATCATTTCCATGGCCGTGGTGGCGGCCTGCTCTGGTGCTGCGGCTTTTCTGGTCAAACCGGCCCTGGACAATATTTTCATCGACAAGGACGAACATTCCCTGGTCTTCATTCCCGTGGTGCTTATCGGAGTCTTTCTCCTCAAGGGAATCTTCAGGTTTCTGCAGAACTATCAGATGAATTATTGCGGACTCAAAGTGCTGGAAGAGCTCAGAAATGAGCTGTACGAAAAAATAATCCGCCTGCCCCTTGGTTTTTTCGAAGACAATCAGGTAGGCATGCTTATGTCCCGCATATTGAATGACGTGACCCAGATCCGCTCCAGCCTGCCTTCCATTGTCATGCTCATCCGCCAAATCCTGACCATGGTGGGTCTGCTGGTGGTTGTTTTCTACCGCGACCCTTATCTGGCCTGTTTCGCCGTTTTGGTACTGCCCCTGGCCGTGTATCCCTTTGTGTATTTTGGCAAAAAACTGCGCAAACTGGGCCGGAAAAACCAGGCCAAAATTTCAGACATTTCCACCGTTCTTCAGGAAATTTTCAGCGGCATCCGGGTGGTCAAGGCTTTTGCCACAGAACCACGAGAAAAAGAAAAATTCGGCAGAGAAAACGGAAGGTTGGTTAAAATCGCCATTGACCAGATCGTATACAATGAGCTTTCCTCGCCGGTCATGGAACTCATCGGCGCCCTGGGTATCGGCCTGGTTGTCTGGTACGGCGGCCGGGAAGTCATTGCCGGCAACTCCACCCCGGGAACTTTTTTCTCCTTTATGACAGCTCTGGTCATGCTCTACGATCCTGTCAAAAAACTCAATGATGCGAACCTGACCATCCAGAAGGCCCTGGCCGGAGCCGAGCGGGTCTTCGAGGTTCTGGACACCCCGGAAATCGCCATTGAAACGGGAGGTACCACCGAGGTCCAGCTCCCTTTTGAACATCTGAAAATTAAGGATCTCTGCTTCACTTATCCCGGCAGCACAACCCCGGCCCTTAAGCATCTCAATCTTACGGTCAACCGAGGGGAACGGGTCGCCATCGTGGGTTCCAGCGGATCGGGCAAGAGCACGCTGGTAAATATGCTTCCCCGTTTTTACGAACCGGAAAGCGGCACCATCCTGCTGAACGATCTTCCTTTGCAGGAGTATACCCTGCCGAGCCTTCGGCTGTGCATGGGTATTGTATCTCAGGACAATTTTCTCTTCAACCAGACCATTGCTGACAACATCGCCTATGGTCAGGAAAACATGACGCGTGAACAGATCATGGATGCAGCCCGGGCGGCCTATGCCCATGATTTCATCATGAGACTGGACCAGGGCTACGAAACCATCATCGGTGAACGCGGAGTCAAACTCTCCGGCGGACAAAAACAACGCATCACCATTGCAAGGGCTCTCCTCAAAAACCCGCCCCTGCTCATCCTGGATGAGGCCACCAGCGCCCTGGACACCCAGTCCGAACGCATCGTCCAGAAAGCCCTGGAAAACCTCATGCAGGAACGCACCAGCATTGTCATCGCCCACCGCCTGTCCACGATCATTTCGGCAGACCGCATTCTGGTCATGCAAAACGGCAAAATCATCGCCCGGGGAAAACATGAGGAATTGCTCAAGACAAGTGCAACCTATCATCAATTGTATACCATGCAGTTTCAGGAAAACACCAGCCAGCCGGCATAAGCTGGATCATGTCTTCTTCTGTATATGCACACTCCCCAAAACAGGACAATCAGCCCTACCGGTCTTCACACACATGATGATCACCTTCGTAAAAAAATATCTTCGCAAAGGAGGAACGCGCCTGCTGCTTGCCCTGATTGTATGCTTGGCCCTCCTCCTTCCCCCTAAGGTTCAGGCTGAACAGATTGTCATCAATGAATGTTTTGCCCGGGGAAAAGGCAAACGTCCCGACTGGATTGAACTGTACAATCCCGGCAGCAGTCCGGTTTCTCTTGGCGGCTGGAGCCTGACCGACAAGCCCGACAACCCGCGGAAATGGATCATTCCAGAAGCCACTGTTATCCGTCCCCATGGTTTTTGCGTTTTTTTCGCAGACAAAAAAAATAGGGGCAACCATACCAATTTTAAACTGGACCCCAGTGGAGAATACGTCGGACTCTCTCATGCCAAAGGCGATCTTGTTGACAGCATCACCTATGAAAACCAGCAGCATCATGCATCCACAGGAAGATTTCCTGACGGCGCCCCGGGATGGTTCGTATTTTCCGATCCCACCCTGGGAGCCCCCAACACCAGGGAATCCCTCACCGTGCCTATCACCCAAAAAATAAAGCGTCTTCAGATACCCGCTCCTTTTGTTTCCCCTGCAGGCGGGTCCTATACAACGTCAAAGCGTATTACCATCACAACAGACGTACCCACGGCAACCATCCACTATACAACAGATGGTTCTCTGCCCACCGAGGACTCCCCTGTCTCTCATGAGCCTCTAACAATCACCCAGACAACGGTTCTGCGATGTCGTGCCTTTACAAAAAGCAACCAAGGGAGTGCAACAAGCACCCAGACCTATCTCATAGGCGAACCGACCCACCTGCCCGTCCTCTCTCTGGTCACCGATCCGGCCAACCTCTGGGATGCGGAAACAGGCATCTACATCAAAGGGAACCAGTGGAAACGCCATGGGTACAACAAAAGTTTGTATAATTGGAAACAATCATGGAAGCGGCCCTGCAATGTTGAATTTTTCGATACAGAACAGACAGAAAAAATCAATATCCCTGCAAAAATAAAAATATCAGGCGGGAGATCTCGCAATTTTCCACAAAAATCATTCACCCTGGCCCTGCCCGGCAAAAGCGATGAAATGTTCAGGTACCCTTTTTTTCCGCATAAAAATATTCCTGCCTCCAAAACAATCCTCCTACGAAATTCAGGAGATGACTGGCAATATACCATGTTTCGGGATATTCTCATGCAGTCTCTCCTGATTCATCGCATGGATATTGATATGCAGGATGCTCAACCTGCCGTTGTTTTTTTAAACGGGGAATACTGGGGAATATATAACATTCGAGAAAAACTGGACAAATATTATCTTCAGGCCAATCATCACTGTGACCCCAAGGCTATTGATCTGATCAAAACATACTCCGATATCAAGGCCGGCGATCTCTCTGCGTACCAGGCCATGCTCCGATTCATTGGCTCCCATGACCTTACAGATTCTCAAAACTACGAAACAATCACCCGGCAGATTGCTATCGACGAGTATATCAACTACCAGCTGGCCCAGATTTTTTATGATAACTGCGACTGGCCCGACAACAACATCGCATGGTGGCGGGAAAGAAACGCCCAAGGCAGATGGCGCTGGATTCGCTGGTGGAACTGACGGCTCCGCCCACCACCCTTATGCGAGCCATACAGACAACCTTCCCAGGAGCCAATGTTTCCATAACCCACACCCAGGGACTGGTGTAGGCCGCGAGCATGATAAAACTACGCTACGAGCGCAAATATCTCATTCCCCCAGACAAAAAGCCCCAGGTGAAGGCACTGATCCATATACACCCAGCGGGATTCCATGAAATTTTTCACCCGCGTCATGTCAACAGTCTCTATTTTGACGATGCCCGGAATACCAACTGGATCGAAAGCGAAGAAGGCTTTTTCCATCGGAAAAAAATCCGCATCCGATGGTACGGTGATCTCCAGGGCAGCATCACGGCACCCCGGCTTGAAATCAAGCAAAAGCAAGGAATTCTGGGAGGCAAGCGCATTTTCCCCCTGGCACCCTTCACCCTCACAGGATTTCTCAGGGTGCAAGAAATCCGGGAGATTCTCCTGGGTTCAGACCTGCCTGAAGAAATCCAGAACCTCATGCGCCTCTATACTCCCTCTCTGATGAACCGCTACCACCGCAGCTACCATCTTTCGGGAGATACACGCTATCGCATAACCCTCGACGACGGCATCACCTATTTCGGGATCACAGGGAATACCACGACGATCATGCATGGCTATGAAGATCCCTGCCCAACGGTGCTGGAACTCAAATACGACCAGAAAGACGATCCCGACGCCGACGCCATCAGCAACTACTGGCCTTTCCGTCTTTCTCGGAAATCCAAATATGCATCCGGCATGAATATCACCCGATGCGCGTTGGGATGATGTTTCTCCCGATCCTTCATGAAAAACGTCAGACGTTTCTCATCTCCCGTGGAAATATCCGATCTCCCGATCCTTCCCTTCGCGCCCTTGGCGGTAAAATGCCCTTGCTGTTTCCCGTCTCCTGTCTCCCGTCTCCCTTTATTCTTCCTTCTTCTCCCAAATAAAAAAGGGGCAGTCCGCAGACCACCCCTTCTTTTTTCTCCCGTCTCCTGTCTTCCCGCCTTCCTACGCTTCCTCTTCCTTCACCTTCTGCACAAAGGCCATGAAGAAAGCCGCGAAGATCCCCAGAAAAAGCCCGCCCACGCCGGCAAGAGCGACGATGAGAACTTTTCTGGGCGCAACCGGTTTTATGGAACTAAACGGACGCTGGATTATTTCAACGGGAGAAAGTTGCGAGAGTTGTACCTTGGCCAATGCAAGAAGTTTTTCAAGATTCTGTTTCTGCAGAACCAGTTCCTTGGTTTGTTTTTCTTTTTTGTCGTTGATAAGTAAATCAACGTTCTGCATTTTATCCAAGAGTTCTTTTCTTTTTACACCCTGATTATTAATATCAAATCGCAATGCATCCATACGCTGCTCAAGATTGGCAGAATACGCTATGTTCTGCTGAACAAAATTTGCATACATGAGCTCTGAAAGCTTATCTGCCTTTGCCTTGAACATTTCCTTGCGCAGTACCATTAATTCCTGAGTATTGGCATTAATCGTATCAACCTGTTTTTCCATTCGCTGTATGATATTTTTTTGTTCTGCGATATGCGTATCAAGGGTGGCAAGGTTAACATCAAGAATTTTTCTTTGCCGTATCGTTTTAACAATATCATCATCAAGACGGGAACGTTTGAAATCCCATCCTTCAAGTTGCTGGGTGAGATCAAAAATTCTTTTTTCCATATGTGCCTTTGCTGCGGGGTAATTCTTTTCTTGGGCAGCAAAAATACTTATGATATCCTGGAGAACCTCCTTGCTCAAATCAGGAGTACTTGACTCAAGAGACAATATCAGCATTCTGGTATCTTTGGGAAGATCGACAGACAAGTCTTCCTCCCTGGAAGGAATGGTACCATTTTCCACAGCCTCTATCCCGTAATGTTTAATAAGTTCAGGCAAATAAATACCAGATTTAAACCATTCATTCATTTCAGTAATAGATGAAGCCTTTATGGGAAGTTGTTCACCGTTAAAACCGATCGTCCCCGGGGCAAGGAACGTCCGAACCTCATATTTCGGAGTGGCCAGCAGCGCGTATCCCACCGCACCAAGGATACATGCCAGCGTAACCCCCATGACAACCCACTTTTTACGCATCAGCGTGCGCCATAACTCCAGCAGATCGATTTCATCCTCATCCGCTTCCATGGGCATCATCTGTACGGGCATATACTGTATATTTTTTTCCTCGTGTTGATCACTCAAGATAGTGTCCTCCAGACATAAAAAGTTTACCCGTCAGCTACAGTCTCCGTTATACAGAGTAACTGCGTATACAAGAATATACAGGTTCACGCGAACCAATACTTCAGCTATCTTCCAAGCGGCTGCTGTTAATATTTCATCACGACAAAAACAAGCCTGAGTATACCGTCGTAACGATGAAAATAACAATATACCGACCACCTACCACGGCGGGAGGAAAGACGGTTTTAGGTTTTATGTTTTTTTCAGTAGTTGCCCGATGAAATGTTTTTGCTATGTTGTTTCAACCGGGTCAGTTTTCTGTTGTCATGTACACCTAAATCCTAAAACCTGAAACCTAAATCCTAGAACATGATCTTTCCACAGCTCCTCCACCGTGAAGGATTCCTGGAATCTCGACAAGAAGTAAAGTGGCCCCAACCGTTGACCGGTCGACATCATTGTGCAATATCAAGCCATTCTTATCGGTCTTGATGTTTTTTCAGCCTTCGCTCAACCCCTTTATATAACCTGTTACCCCTTACCTGACATGTCGACCTGCAAATCTCCGAATACCGTTGTATATCGCGGCAATATTGACCGCTGCGCCCGGGAACGCCAAAACGGCCATCGTTCCAAGGCATTCTGGTTCACAGGCCTGTCCGGGTCGGGTAAATCCACCCTGGCCCACAAGGTTGAGGAAGAACTCTATGCCCAGGGCATCCGCACCTACGTGTTTGACGGCGACAATGTCCGTCACGGTCTGTGCGGAGATCTCAGCTTTTCCCCCGAAGGCAGGGCCGAAAACCTGCGGCGCATCGGGGAAATGGTTAAACTGTTTCTCGATGCCGGAACATTGTGCCTGACCGCATTTATCTCCCCGCTGAAGGAAGACCGGGAAAAGGTCCGCCGCATTGTCGGAGCCGACGATTTTTTCGAGATCTACGTCAAATGTTCCCTTGATGTCTGTGAAAAACGCGACGTCAAAGGATTATACAAACTGGCCAGGGCAGGAAAAATCAAAAACTACACCGGAATTTCAGCCCCCTACGATGAGCCGGAACATCCAGATCTCGTTGTGGAAACACATAGATGTGACCTTGCTACATGCGTGGATCAGATCACGGCCTATATTCATAACCATCTTTGAATTTTCCAGAGCCTGAGGACGAGGCACGGACCTCCACAGATGCACAGCAAGGCCTACGTCTCATGAGTACGTTCCAGCACAAATGCAGTTCATGAGCCAAATATTGCTGCTATGTTGATTCCAGAAGCCCGGGGCCAAGAACCCGATGGATTTCAAACAGCACAGCCAATAATTTTGTGCGTGAGTGGGTCCCAGTTCGTTTTTTCTCCGTGACCCCTGTGTTCTCTGTGGTAAAAATACTCCTCCCCCTTCCCAGTTCACGCCTTCAATATCCCCAAAATCTCCGCAGTCTTCTGTTGCATAAGCTCTCTATTCCCCCTGCCTTCCACGTTCAGCCTAACAACCGGTTCGGTATTGGAACTCCGCACATTAAACCGCCAAGCATCAAATTCCATACTGACGCCATCGGTCGTATCAACCACTGTGGCCAAAGATGCATAATGAGCCCGCACCCTGGCCATGGCATTGGGGGCATCTTTAAGCCTGGAATTAATTTCTCCCGACGCAGGAAAGGCTTTTATCCGCTCCCGAACCATAGCCGACAAGGGGCGACCCGATCTGGAAACAAGTTCCGCCACCAAAAGCCAGGGAATCATACCGGAATCACAATAGCCAAAATCACGAAAATAATGATGGGCACTCATTTCACCGCCATACACGGCGTCTTCAGCACGCATACGCTCTTTAATAAAGGCATGGCCGGTCTTACTCTGGACGGGGATACCTCCGGCCTTGGTGACGATATCTATGGTATTCCAGGTCAGTCTGGGATCATGAATAATCTTGGCCCCAGGAAATTTTACCAGGAATGCCTGGGCCAGGAGACCTACAATGTAGTACCCTTCAATAAAGGCACCTTTTTCATCATAAAAAAAGCACCGGTCAAAATCTCCGTCCCAGGCAATCCCCATGTCCGCACCATGCTCTACAACGGCGTTGGCCGTGTCGGCCCGGTTTTCCGGAAGCAATGGATTGGGAATCCCGTGGGGAAAGGTGCCGTCCGGCTGGTGATGGATCTTAATGAATTCCACAGGCACACCGGCACAAGCAAAACGTTGTTCAAGAGCATCGATGACAGGCCCTGCCGCGCCATTGCCTGCATTGACCACAAGACGCAGGGACTTGAGTGCTGTCAGATCCACATAGCCCATGAGGTGCTCCACAAAAGCGTCTCTGATGACCATAGTTTCGTACTGCCCCCGGGTGACGGCATCAATGGCGGGAAATACTCCTTCCTCGGCCAGTTTCTGGATATCCCGCAACCCGGAATCCCCGCTGATGGGCACACCACCCCGGAGCACAAGTTTCATCCCGTTATAATCAATGGGATTATGGCTGGCCGTGACTTCGATAGCCCCGTCCACGTCCAGAGACTGGGCTGCAAAATATATTTCTTCCGTGCCCGTCATGCCGAGATCAAGGACGTTGGAACCCGCATCCATCAAGCCTCTGACCAGGGCTTTTTTGAGGGCTTCGCTCGTGGTCCGCACATCGCCCCCCACGGCAACGGCCCGGGGTTTGAGATAGACTCCAAAAGCCCGGCCGATGCGGTAGGCGATATCTTCGGTAAGTTCATCACCCAGGTGGCCCCGGATGTCGTAGGCTTTGAAACATGTAAGGTGCGTCATGGATTGTCTCTCCGAAAAAATAAACCACCCTGGAACGTGCACACGGCGCTCCAGGAGGTGGTTTTGATTGTCAATAAATGCTGTTCCCGTGCGTTGATCTGGGCGATTTTCTGTTCAGATGCCAGGTGGTGCATCGCAGCAGCCGCACGATCCATAGCACGTGTCCTGGTCAGCAGATTTCTGGCTGCCAAGCCAAAGATGCTGGCGATACTGATCCCCGGTAATTCTTCCAAGGGACGTTGGATATCATGCGTTGCATTTAGTCGTACATTTGGGAATACGTCAACGAGCGAGTGGGAATCTGCGTAAAAAATAGGAACATCCCGGTCTTCTGTCCTATTTTTCAAGATCAAAGTGGGTCTGTGTTTTTCGGGCCCTGGTGATGACGTGTTCTGCAATTTTTTCGCAAAGAGGATGCCTTAGGTTCCCCCCATTCTTAAACCACTGACCGACAAACTAAGGCGGGGTATGCGGGATACGTTTTGAAAAAAACGGGGCGGGGTAAGGCGGGGTATTCGAGCTCGTTTAGGGGGTCAAACTGGCAACATAACTAAACTCGCTACATAATGTCCCTATCCCTTTCCTCGGGTGGGGATGACGGTGAAAAGACGAAGCTCAAAATGTCATCAAATGGAGGCCTTTTTATTCTTGCGGAAATGGATTTCTTGACAATGGTTTAAAATGAGATATTTTATCTCAATATAAAGGAGATAAATCATGCAAACACAAAACATGACCCATGCCCAAATAGCCATCCCCGCTGACAACCTTGCGCTGATAACAGATCTGATCACCAAGCTTGGTGGACAAGTAATGAACTATTCTTGCCCCTATCCGTCCTGCAATCCGATGCCAGAGGTTGAACGCGGTGGGAAAATGCTCAAAGAACTTCGCCACAGGGCAGGTCTCACCCAAAAAAAAGTAGCTAGCACTCTTGGAATTCCTCAGAGTCATATTTCAGAATTCGAGAGGAATAAGCGCAACATTCCCTATAAGCATGCTCAAAAACTTGCGACACTACTACACACTATTCCAAGTCATTTTATGATGCCTAACAATGAAACCCGTGAGGCGATGGACGAACTGGGAAAGGGTAAAGGTGAGCGCTGTGTATCTGTAGAAAAATTGTTTGACAGCTTGGAGATATAGCCAATGCTGACAACAGTTTACTCGTCAAGATTCCGAAAAGATATTAAGCGGATGAAAAAGCGCGGCAAAAACATGGAAAAGCTTAAAACATTGCTCACCCTTCTGATCAATGAAGAGCCTCTGCCCGATTGGTATCAAGCTCATCTGTTAAAAGGTAACTGGCTACCTTTTTGGGATGCTCATATCGAGCCGGACTGGCTTCTCATTTACTTACAAAAAAAGGATGAACTTCATTTGGCACGAACCGGAACTCATGCTGATATATTTAATTTATAGTCAAAAACAAAGAACTTGTCCCATAGTTTTTCTCATCTTCGTATCCTGTTTGTTTTTGTTTCTGTCCTTTCCTGTCAGCTCTGCATAAGGTCTGCTACGGCTCGCAGGCTCGCCAAGCATTCACTTTCCCCGTTTCCGTGCCTCCCTTCCTCTAGCACTTTTTCAACCTCTTTATGGAGTATACCCCGTCCGCTCCGGTCAGGGCTATGAACTTCCGCTCATTTTTGGATTTCAAAAGATATTTAACCTGATCGAAAACCTCCTGGACGAATTCCTTTGATCCCAGGATACCGGCATCGCTGAAATATTTGGTCCGGTAGCAGAAGAGTTCGAACCGTTTCATCTCAAAATTCTTCTTCCGCTCCCTAGCTACGATCTTCTGGTCCATAGGTTTCCCCTTGCCCGTATTCACAGCGCCGGTCTCATAGATAAATTGTCTATATTTACGAATGATTTCAGCGGGATCAGGTCAAGTACAAACAACCTGTCCCTTTGTTTCCTAGTACGCAACCGTGAGGAGAGTGTTTGCGCGGGGAGGCTTTTGCGTTTCAGGATAAAAATCTGGTGGAAAGCATAGGGAAAGAAGAGGTGTGAGCATAGTTTGCCTGTCCCTACTCGCCTGTCTGTCTTACCGAAAGGGCCGGTAAAAGGCTTCATGGGCCAGAGCGAGCATGGGCTTGTCTCCTGAGGTATCACCGTAGGCGTAGATCCTTTCAAACATATGTAAGTCATAACGTTCTCTGATTCTGCGAACCTTTTCGCTTCCATGACAATTTTGTCCGGCATAGCGTCCTGAGAATCGTCCGTTATCTTCTTCCAAACGCGTACCAATCAGGGCAATGCCCAGGCTTTGTGTCCATGCCTTGAGCCAGATTTCAGGAGATGCACTGACAACAGTCACAGTATGCCCGTGGTTGAGATGCCATTGTATTTTTTCTAAAGCCCCGGGACGAAGGATTGCGGGGATACGATGCAACGCATAACGATCCGCAAGGGCTGTAAGATCCGTTATTTTCCAGTTCGCGAAAAAGTACTGCAGAACCTTTTGCTTGGCGGCTCCATTATGCATCAGTTTTACTGCATATGCGGCGAAAACAGGAGAAAGCATAAAGGCCCCGGCCACCATTTTGCGCGTGCCCACCGCAAAATGGATAAAATCGGCCAGGGAATCCTTCTTGGTCAGCGTCCCATCAAAATCAAACAGTGCCAGTGCGTTCATCGCCACTAAAGCTTTGTACGTTTAAAAATACATTCTGGCAGATGAATAATGATGGTCATAATCAGCCGCCAGACCGGTTTGACATACAGCGTGTTTTTCTTTTTTTTGACTCCCGCAAATATTTTTTCCGCAACTTCCTGGGGCGTGGCTGTTAGTTTTTCCGGCAGGTCCAGCCCGGCAGTCATCTTGGTGGCTACGAATCCGGGCTTTACCGTGAGTACAGAAACTCCCGTAGCGAAAAGCCGATGGCGCAGGCCTGATAAATAGGCTGAAAATCCTGCTTTTGCGCTGCCATAGAGGTAATTGCTTTTCCGGCCACGATCCCCGGCAACGGAGGAAATGCCGACAATGAACCCCCACCTGCGTCTTTCAAAATCTTCAGCTATGATCTCAAGAATGCTCACAGCCCCGGAGTAATTCGTATCAATGATGGACTTGGCTATGGTAAAATCATGCTGTGCGGCCTGCTGGTCGCCAAGTAGACCAAAGGCAACAATCACCCCAGAGGGTTTGGCGTTCAAATTTGCATAAAATGCAGCATGGGAATCGAAATCCAGGGCGTCGAAGAAAAACGTGCGGACCTCGACTCCATATTTTACGTTCAAGTTTTCGGCTTCCTTGATTAATTCTTCAGTATTTCTGGAAGCCAACTGGATATTATATCCAGCTTGGGCAAACCGCCGGGCTGTCGCCGTGGCCATGTCGCTGTTTGCGCCAAGAATCAGTACCCAATCCTGTGTCATAAGCTCAGCCTTTTTGATTGTAACGAGTTAAATTTTGTATCCAGCCCCATTTTTTTCCTGAAGGTTCTGAATTCTTCGATGTGTGAGTAGCCCTGTTCAAATGTTTCTTTGCTGACCCGGACATCTTTAGCCAAGTAGATGCGGCCGCCGTATCGAAGGACAATCTGATCAAGGTGATCCAGGAGTTTAAAAAGTCCTTTTTCAATTTTGAAATCAAGGGCAAGGGAATAACCTTCCATAGGAAAGGAGAGATAGTTTTGATTGGCCTTGCCGTAGAGTTTTAAGACGGCCAGAAACGATCCTTTGCCGCTTTGGGCGATAGTGCCCAATATTTCATTGAGCCCCTGAAAACTCACCTCTTTGGGCAGGATGAATTGATACTGGGTGAAACCATTTTTTCCATAAATGCGGTTCCAGTTATTGATCGCATCCAGGGGATAAAAAAAAGTATCAATATCGACTTTCTGATGAGAAACGCCCGCGGGTGCTTTTTTGTAATAGAGCCAGTTAAAGGCTTTGACGCTGAGGTTATTGAGAGCAAAGGAAGGAAAATTACAAGGGATGGTAAGTCGTTTTTTTTCTTTGTAATCAAGATGCATATCGTCCGCGAAATCACCTACCATGAGAAGGCATTTGCCGATATTGTTTCCCGTAGCCAGACAGTCGATCCATGCAACCGAGTAGGGCATATGGGAATATTCTTCAAACGCCTCAAAGGTTTCACGGAGATTTTTGGTTTTAATGGTAGTCTGGTTGATATTTTTTGATGTGACTTTTTTGAGAGATATCCGTGCATCCAGGATTACACCGGTCAGCCCCATTCCTCCACAGGTGGCATGGAAGAGTTCATCGCCCTTGGCACAGACGAGGATCTCGCCGTTTGGCTGCAGTACCCGCATCTCTTCAACGCATTCGCTGAAACACCCTTCCACATGATGGTTTTTCCCGTGAACATCACTGGCAATGGCCCCACCGATGGTGATGAGTTTGGTGCCAGGGGTAATTTTTAAGAACCATCCCCGGGGCAAAAAGGTTGCGATGATTTCCGATAAAAGAACCCCTGCTTCGCAGGTGAGCCGACCTGAGCTTTCATCAAAGGCCATCATCCTGTCGCGTGAGCGTTGCGGTGCATACTGCGTCGCCAATGCGCTGTCGCCGTAACTTCGTCCGTTGCCATAGGGTATGAGATTCTGGCGGTCCTGGATGCTATGCGCGAGTGTGTCTATGTTTTGAAAATGTACAGGATTGGCTTCAATTACGGGGTATCGCCCCCAAGCTGAAAATTTCATTTTTTTCCCAAAAAAATATAATGTTACATATGTAGTGTGGATATCTAGCGAAAAGACCAGCGTTTATGTCCTATATAGCTGGTAAATGCAGGGACAAGAACACCTACAGCATGTGCGATTTCACGAGTGAAATGTAGTATCCCGCAGGCTGGAAGTATATAAAAAGCAAGACCTATGCTTATTATCCATGTCTGCATCACCGCAAACACGTTTACTAATGTGAAAAAAAAGGCTGATCTACGGACAGATTGTGTACTTTCTTTAAAGACAAAGAGTTTGGCAAGGATAAATGCGGTTATCATTCCTGTTAGATAGGCAATAATTACTGCCGAAGAAAATCCCATCCACTGATTGTAGAAAATCCGGGAGCCAAAGTTGACTCCTGCAGCAATTCCGCCGGTCACCAAAAAAACAAAAAATTGTCGTGATAGAAATATACGTGTCACGCGGTGGCCTCGGTAGCTATGTTGCGGCCAAAAT
>Ga0265294_10006664_pt1 | contig 13810 bp, 13 predicted proteins | sample MunlanPumphouse3_FD_192504 | JGI IMG/M metagenome (GOLD analysis project Ga0265294, IMG submission 192504) | Groundwater microbial communities from a municipal landfill in Southern Ontario, Canada - Pumphouse #3 | ecosystem: Environmental > Aquatic > Deep subsurface > Groundwater | place... | reverse complement strand
TGGTTTTACAACTAATCCACTTAAACACTTAACTCTCAACGTTCTAATAGCTCTTCTTACAAAATTCAATTCTTCAAATAATGAAGCTAGAATAATTGGCATATTAACATTAAATTCCATTTCTCCAGCTCCAGTAGCTCTTGAGATTGTTAAATCATTTCCTTCAATATAATGAACAACTTGGATAACCATTTCTAATATAACCGGATTATTTTTTCCGGGATTAACAGGTGAGCCTGGTTGTACTTTTGGTAAATCAATTCTATTATAACAACAAGATAATAATTTTAAATCATTAACATTTTTAAGCAAATTCAAACTAAACATTTTTAAAGCAGAAGACAAGAATGCAAACGAATCTGCACTACGGGTATTATCTATCATATTTTTAGATCTATACAATGGTTCTCCACTAAAATCAACTAAATATTTAACTACTCGTCTTGTATATTTAGGATCAGCATTAATTCCCGTACCAATTACAGTACCTCCTAAATTAATTGCATATAATTCTTCCATAGCACTACTAATACGTTTAATATCTCTATCAATACCGTGTTTAATAGCCCCAAATATTTCTCCATATGTAACAGGAACACTTTCTTGTAAATGTGTTAGTCCAATAGTTACAACATCGTGATACTTTTCAGCTAATTCATCATAGGCATTAGCGAATTTTTTCATTTCAACAAGTAATTTTTTTGTTGTATGAATAGCCGCAATTTTACCAGCTGTTGGTACGACATCATTAGTAGATTGACAAAAATTAACGTGGTCAATCGGATGAATTGGCGAATACGAACCCTTAGGTTGCCCTAGCATTTCGTTAGCACGGTTAGCAATAACTTCGTTAACATTCATGTTCATACTAGTACCACTTCCACCTTGTACTAAATCTGTTATAAACTGTCCGTGTAAACGGCCATTATATATCTCATCACAACTAAGTGAAATAGCTTTACACATATCTTTAGTTATATATCCTGTATCAGCATTAGCATAAGCTGCTGATTTTTTAACTAAAGATAATCCTTTAATCATTTGTCTCGATATTGGTCTTTTGGAAATATTAAAATTTTCCTTTGATCTTAGCGTTTGAATCCCGTAATATGCTTCATATGGGACTTCTTTTTCGCCCAATTCATCTTTTTCTATTCTTACTTTCATTTGAATCTCCTATAATTCTTTACACATATCCGCAAAACTTTGAGCAACGTTAAACCCTGCTCCCATATAAATATATCTTGCATAATTATCTAAACCAGTAAACAAGGTCATATACTGAGCATTATTCTGCTTTGACTCATAACAAAGTCTAGCAAAGATACTAGTACCTAACCCTTTTCCTCTAACTTTTGCAGAAACAAATATGCCATCTAAATGGCCTCTTCCGCTCGGCTCTGTATATATCGCTCCCGTCCAACCAACTATTTCGCCGTTTAGGGCAGCTACAATAAACGGATAAGGGGATTTTCTTGCTAAATTAGATTTTATAGCCCTAGCAAATCCCGCAGTTGCTTCTTCACAAAACTCATCTAAGCCATGATGTTTAGTTGCATCATATTTTTCAACAACTATTCCAAGCTTTTCGTTTTCTTTATCACGTTCTATTACCTTACTAGGTAAATAATAATTCCTTAAGTCTACATGAAAACCTTCATGAATACTATTTACTTTATACCCATTATGATATAAGAAAAGATAAAAAGGACTATTAATAGGTACGCACGGCATTCCCGGATGAATATGTTTAGGGGTATTAGGTATATACCAAGGCCAATTTATTTGACTCAAAAATACAAATCTTGCATTTTTCTTTCCCATATTAGATAAGTATTCTTCCCCTAAACGAAGAAGTGTTGTGCCTACTCCTTGTAATCGATATTCTTTTGCAACTATAATCGTATTAATATATCCAAAACCTTCTCTTTTTTGGTCAGTTACATTACAACTAATAAATCCAATAACTGAATTATTTTCAATACAAACAAATGAACCATTATTACAATAATACTGACTATTAAACAAAATACTATTAAATTCTTTTTTAGTTAAGCTTTTAAAAAATTTTTTTTCTTTTTGAAAAGATGCGTATAATTTATATACTTCCATCTTATATTGTTCGCTCATCATCATATACTTCATTTTGTATTGCTCCTATTTTTTACTATTACATTATACTATAAATCGTAGCCTTTAGCAACTTATTACAAAAAAGTAAGCCCTTTCATTCGAGTAGAATAATTACTTTTTGTGATTTTCGTTGATAAAAGACAATATAAGTAAATATTTTTAAAAAATTTATTAAATCTTTATTAATGTTTTTTTACTACCCGAACTAATTATAAACGGTAATAAAATTAATAATAATACACTTAAACCAAACATTGCATATTTAATTCCAAAGCTATCCGATACCCACCCAATTATAGGTGATAATATTATAACAAATATTGAAGTCACTTGAGACCCAATTGAAAGTACAGTTGCTCTATCTTTTTTAGGCATATTATCGTCAAGCACATCAATATAAATTGGTTTTCTAAAGTTTTGTGCTAAGTATATGATTATATAACATATTATAACAATATAATAGCAATTCATAACTATTCCAATTACACCTATAGCAATAATTAGTATCACGTAGAACGTATTAAGCCAAAAGCTTCCCAATTTATGATTAGTTAAGTGATATGCTGTTCTAGATGCAAGAGATCCAAATAGATTAAAGAACATATATGTAATTCCAAGTATTATTTTTAAATTATCTTCAGCATCCATAGATGTAATTAATATTATTCCACTTCCAACAATTACTAACTCTAACACAGGCTGAATATAATCTTTAATTGATTTGATTGTTCCCTCAAATGCTCCTTCACCAATTAAAATATGTCTTAATTCTTTATTTCCTTTAAATGCAAAAGCAAGTTCATGAAACATTTCCTTAAAAGTAATTTTAGCTTCTTTTACTCCCTTGTCTAAATACTTAGGATAAGTTAATATAAGAATTAAATCTAAGATATAGGGAACAATTGCTGCTAAAAAGATATATCCATTACTAGGCACATTTAGAATAATGATAATTCCTAAAATGGCGCTAATTGCCGATCCTATTTTAGATAATGACCTAGTTTTTCCATAAACAAAAGTTTTATATGCTGTCCACCCTTTTTTTTCTAAGTACGCAAATATCATGGCTTTATGTGTTCCTGATCTAAATGCTTCACCTAAACCAAAAAACACCATAGCTAAAATCGCAATACCAAAATTCTTGCTAAAGAAAAAGAATACAAAAGATATGATGTACATAACAAAACATAAACATAATTCTTTCTTTTTACCAAAATAATCGGCCAGAAGTCCAGAAGGTACTTCAAATATATTCACAATTATTTCTCTTATTGCTATTAATATACCAATTTCAAATAAGCTAATACTATTACTTGTTAAATATATAATTAAATATGCTTCAAAAAATTGTAAGTTCTTTAAAAAACCATACAAAGAAAATTTAATTATTTGTTTATCTTTTAAAATGATTTTTTTTTGATTTTCCACGTTATTACTCCTTCATATCGTTTTAATATTTTAAGTTTTTAATAATTATCATGTTATAACACACTTACATATTATAACATAAAAAGTAATTACCGCACATATATTCTGAATAAAAAACCAAAATGAAAGAAATTATCAGCATTTTCATTTAATACAAATTTAAAAACCCTGCTAACTTATATTTATTACTTAAAATACTAAAGTTGCAGGGTTTATTGAGATTATTATTTTATTATTTATTTTAAAGAAAATTTATTTTTTAGTCAACATCATTATAATTTAATGAAGTTAGAGTTATATCAGTAGTAACAGATAAAGTTACTATACTATAAGTATTATCCAATACTAACTCTGGCGCAGTAACATAAATCATTTCATATGCTATATCTGTACTAATTGCAGCAATCAAGTTACCATCACTGTCTTTAAGTGCGATATCTCCATTACTACTAATTGCAGTTTGGATAGTACCTTGGATATCACTATATGTATCCTCACTCATACGAGTAGAACCAACAGCAATTAATATTCCGCCGGTTACAGAACTTTCTCCATCATAGTTTATTGGACTATTATCATCACCTAATTGAACTATTTTTGTATAACCACCAGATATATACAAATCTCCATTTGAATCAAGGCCATCACTAGTTGAATAAATAGTAATTTCTCCACCAACAATATTGATATATATATTAGCTACATCACTTGATGCATTAAGTCCATCTTCTACGGCATTAATATCAATTGTTCCACCTAAGATATTGATAGTTGCAGCTTGAATTCCTTCATCAGAAGAATTAATTGTTAAAAGACCATCCTTCATAGTGAAATCACTACAAACAGAAATTGCTTGATCACTTGATGTTATATTAAGGCTTCCGTCTTGAATATAAACATATGAATCTAAATCATCATTGTCTGAATGTAGACCATCTTTTCCAGCAATAATTGTGATATCTGCTGAAGTTATTCTAATTGAATCATTTCCACTAATACCATGTTTTGTTGCAGTAATATTAAGCGTTCCATCACATACTTTAACATCATCGTTTCCACTAATTCCATTTTTGCTAGAAGTAATATTAATTACTCCGGTACCATTGAATACAATGTCATCTTTAGAATATATAGTTCCATCTAACTCTTCATCTTCAACTGCAGCAATATCGCCGGTAACTACTATATTATTAATAGTATTTTCTGCTGATGTGATATAGGCTTTATCGCTGCTTTTAACATATATAAATGCCATACTATCATTTGTAACATTTATGCCATTAAGTACTATATGTACTTTTTCTTCAGTATCAACAACTATTTGTACATCTGTTGCATCACCTGTAAATTCATATGTACCTTTTTCGGTAATATTGTATGTACCATCTATAGTAGACAAATCAATTGTTGCATCTACTTCATATGTACAATCTAGTTCAGCACTTTTAAATTCATCTGAATAGTCAGCTAAAGTGACTGTACTCACTCCTTCAATTACGCTTATATTACTATCCTCTTCTTGCGTAAATACTTCAGTAATTTGATCGGTATTTGTATTAATAGCATCATCTTCGTCTTCATCTGGGCTAGCGTTTACACAACCCACTAATACGAATGCAAATAACACACCTAAAACAATAACTAAAAATTTCTTATTCATTCTTATCTCCTTTATAAATAGATTGAACTTATTTATAACTAGATTATATTCTACATTCCTAAAGTGAACTTAAAGGATTATAATTATATTAAAAAAAGATGAAATTTACTCCATCTTTTAAATTATTATATTTTATCTTTATTTTTTTTATTTTTACGACATCCATAAGGCGTTACAGAAACTACGTAATCTGTATTAATTACCATTTCTTTCTTGTTTTTTCCCACTAAAAGCGTAACCCAATTATCTTCTATTTTTGTAATTGTGCCTATAGATGTATCAACAAGTGATTTAATTACAACTTCTTTGTTCATTAACTTTTCTACTATATCGTTCATCTCATTTTTCTCCTCTTTTATTTTTCTTATTTTAGCTTTTATTGCAAACCGCATATTCTTTCTTTGCACTTCTTGCGTGTGCATTATAATTATAAATATAAAAAATATACTTACCATGTAAGAATAATTATACATACCTTTATCCCCCTAAACCCTTATAAATATCAAAATAATAAAAAAAGAATGTTTGTCACATTCTTGTATATTTTATAACAAATGGCAGGGCCAGTTAGATTCGAACTAGCGGTGATGGAGTCAAAGTCCATTGCCTTAACCACTTGGCTATGGCCCTACACAAAAATGGTGGAGAGAGGTGGGTTCGAACCACCGAACTCGTAGAGAGTGGATTTACAGTCCACCGCGTTTAGCCACTTCGCTATCCCTCCATGTCTTAGCATTTGCTTTATTATTATACAATATAATGTATCTCTTGTCAAACCATTTTTAAAAAAATGTATTTCTTAACATATTGTATTTTCTCTAATACTATGCTATAATTTAATAAATGATATAAAGGAGTTAATTATGAGTCAACAATTAAACGATCAAGAAATTGTCAGAAGACAAAAAATGGAAGAATTAAGAGAAAATGGTATTGATCCATTTGGTCAACGTTTTGAACGTAGTGATTATTCAAATGCGTTGCACGAAAAATATAAAGACTATGATAAAGAATCATTAGAAGAAAAACATTTTACAGCCTGTGTTGCCGGTCGTATTATGTCCAAAAGAAGAAAAGGTAGAGCTGGCTTTATGCACATTCAAGATAAATTTGGATTAATTCAAATTTATATTAGAAGTGATGAAGTATCAGAACTTGAATATACAATGTATAAAAGATGTGATATGGGAGATATTATTGGAATAAGCGGTGAATTAATGCTTACTAATACCGGTGAAGTAACTATCAGAGCTAAAAAGTTTACTCATTTAAGTAAAGCACTTAGACCATTACCCGAAAAATTCCATGGTTTACAAGACCGTGAAGAAGCTAGACGTCATAGATATGTGGATTTGATTATGAATGAGAATTCAAAAAGAATTGCTTTTATGCGCCCACAAATTATTAGGTCTATTCAAAAATTTATGGATGGTAGAGGATATGTTGAAGTGGAAACTCCAATATTGCAACCTATTTTAGGTGGTGCAAATGCAAGACCATTCGTAACCCATTATAATGCCTTAGATAGTAATTTTTATTTAAGAATTGCAACTGAACTTGCCCTTAAGAAGCTAATTGTTGGCGGAATGGAAGCTGTATATGAAATAGGTAGATTATTTAGAAATGAAGGAATGGACTCAACTCACAATCCCGAATTTACAACTATGGAAGCCTACCTTGCATATTCTGACTTAGATGGAATGATGGAGCTTGCTGAAAGCTTATTGAAATTCCTAACTGCAGATGTACTTCATAATACACAAGTAGTTTATCAAGGTGAAACCCTTGATTTTGCTAAACCTTTCAAAAAAATTAGTATGGTAGATGCCGTAAAGGAAGTAACTGGTATTGATTTCTTAGATAAGGACTTAGATGAATGTTTAGCTTTAGCAAAAGAACATAATATTGAAGTTCCTAGTCATGAAAAAACATATGGTCATATACTAAATTTATTCTTTGAAAAATATGTTGAAGAAACATTAGTTCAACCAACTATAGTATATGGACATCCTCTTGAAATAAGTCCACTTGCTAAAAAAGCTGAAGATCCTAGATTTACTCAAAGATTTGAATTATTTATTTGTAAACACGAATATGCTAATGCATTTTCAGAATTAAATGACCCAATTGATCAAAGACAAAGATTCGAAAATCAATTAAAAGAAAAAGATTTAGGAAATGATGAGGCATGTGAATTAGATGAAGAATATATAGAAGCTCTAGAATACGGGTTAGCACCAACTGGTGGTATTGGTATTGGTATTGATAGGTTAGTAATGCTATTATTAGATATCGATTCTATTAGAGATGCTGTATTATTTCCACAAATGAAAAGTAAATAAAGTAATTAGGGTTGACTTTATCAACCCTAATATTATATAATATATATAGGGGGGTTACTATGAAACAAAAAAAATTTATTATTGTATTGCTAATAGCTTTACTATTAGTATTAGCTGGTTGTGCGGATGCTGGTGGTGAATCTGGTCCTAGTATTGGGTCAGTAATTGGTGATTTTGGCAAGGCAACGGACGGCGAAACACCACCCGATGCTGGAAGTATAGATGCTATGATAGGCGGAGAAGGCATGACTTATAGTCCTGGTACATCTGATGGTTCATCTGATGGCGGAGAACAGACTACACCTCAAGCAGGGTCTCTAACTGCTAGCGTATATTTTGATAATAATCATTATGATTTTTGGAAGACATTAATTAATGCTCAAGGAGATGATGCTATATTTGATACAAATTACAACAATACAGCATTTAATACTTTAAATAGAATAAAAATAGTTGTTCCTGGCATTAAAAATGCAAAAGTCACTTTAATGAATACTGATAATACTTCAGCTTTGTTTACAACTTATACTGATGGCGATGGTAATGCCTTTTTGTTTAGTCCAACAATTCAAGATACATATAACATTAATGTTAGTTATACTGACAATAATGGTACAGTGTATTCTAAAGATGCTGAATTAAGTGAAGACGGAGTTATTGATTTAGATGTTACATCTTTCCAAACAAATGAAACTTTAGATTTAATGTTAGTTTTAGATACTACTGGTTCTATGGGAGATGAAATAAATTATTTACAAGCTGAATTAGATGATGTTATATCTCAAGTTAAAACTGATAATCCTAATGTAATTGTTAGATTTGCGTTAATATTATATAAAGATGTCAATGACGCTCAAGATACATATCTTATACAAGATTACGATTTTACTACTGACCTAGCTGCTCAAGCAGCCAATTTAGAACTTGCTGGTGCAAGTGGCGGAGGCGACTTCCCAGAAGCCGTTGATGAGGCTATGGAAAAAGCTGTAACATTAAGTTGGTCTGAGGATTCTTCAACAAAAATATTATTACATGTTGCAGACGCTCCATCACACGATGAAACGATTGCAGATTGGTCTACTGCTGTTAATTCATTAACCGCTAAAGGAGTTAGAATTATAACTGTTGCATCAAGCGGAATAGATAAAAACACTGAAGGATATTTTAGATCTCAATCTATGATCTCTAACGGTGCATATGTATACTTAACTGATGACTCCGGTATTGGTGAAACACATGAAGTACCTACATTAGAAACAAAACCAGTCGTTGAATATTTAAACGCATTATTGGTTAGATTAATTAATGGTTATTACAGCGGTTCATTTGAAGCTGCAATTCCATATAATCAATCATCTGAATAAAAATAAGGATACCACATTAGTGGTATCCTTTTTTCTTATAAGTATAATTTTGCTCTAATGTCTTCAAAAAGCTCAGGAATAGTTAGGAAATCTCCCTCCATTGGCATAACTGATAACATTTTTGTATTATACTCTTCAATTTTGTTGTTAAAATCTTTTTTATTTTTCATTATATCCTCAATATCATTTAGAATATAATCAAATACATCAGATACATCATTTGAATACATATCATCTTTTTTTAAAATATCTTTGATTTCGCCTATATAGATATAGAAATTGATGATTCCATCATATTTTAACATCCCATCTAAACTTCCTCCAAAATAACTTTTTAAGAATAATTGTAAATCGCTAACAAATGTAAAAAGGTAAGAAAATCCACTATCTAAAACGATAGATAATTCATCGCTGATTTCATCTTCTTTTTTATTAACTATATATGCTAAGACTAAAATAATATCTTTTGTTCTATTAAATAAAACCGAATTATGATCATCTAGATACACAAAAAAATCCGAATTTTTTGTATACCAACTTTTAAAATCATTAACTAATGTTGCATTCATATATCTATGTTCCTTTTATTAATTTACTTATTCATTGTAAGAAAAGATAATATACTAACGATAACTAAAATTTGTCCTACTGCCAAAAAAATCCATCCAACATACATATAGTCGGTATTTTCAATGAAAAAATAGGTACTAAAAATAGAAAATAATACGCCTACAGTAAGTGCTACAAGAAGTCTACTCTTTTTTTGTTCACTCATTTTATTACTTCTTTTCTTGTTGAGAGTTTTCTAGGACTTTTTGAGCCTTTTTCGCTTTTTTATCTTCTGCTTTTTTTGTTTTTTGAATAGCATCATATTCTTTTTTTATTTTCCCAAATCTTTTATAATTTGGTTTACCTTTTTTATCTCTTGTGACATTATTATTAATCATTTTTCTCATCATATCAAGATCGCCTTCAATAATATCTGCTTTTTTCAAAAAGATACCAGTATTTTCACTGCCATATAAATAAAAATAATTATCGTTCTCACAAACTAATTCTACTTCACCCCAACCAATTACAGCCTTACCATTCATATTATCACAACTTCTTTGAATTTTATGTTTTGTGACTTCAATAGTATCCGTAGATTTGAGTCTTTCTGGGGTTTCTTTTTTAATAACTTGATTAATTTTAGTAATCATTAAAAAGGGTATAATAGCCGCTGCAATAGAAAACATAATTAATGTCATCCATACATTACTAAAATCTCCACTTTCCACAGCTTGAAATATATTAACTACTACTAGTACTAATATCATTAGTAAAAAGAACATCATCCAATAAAGGGTTGTTGATTTATGAAACAAATGAAACATATAAAATTTCTTATGTTCTTTCCTTGAATATTTGGTTTTTGTTACAACTTTATCCATTTTTTTCTCCTTGTCTAATTTTTCTAATATTATTATAACATATTTGAATGTTTTTTTGTATGTTTATTTTTATTTTTAAGCTATTTTTACTTTAATTTATGTACTAAACATGTTAAAATAAATATAAGAAAACTCTAAGAAAGGACATAGATATGGATAAACTAATAAAAGCATTAGCGTTAAATAACGCTGTCAGAGTATATGTTATTAACAATACAGATACGGTAAATACAGCCATAAAGAAACATTCCCTTTGGCCATCTGCTACTTCTGTTTTATCAAAAGCTTTAACTATGGGGCAAATTATGGGCTGCATGTTAAAAGGAGATGAAGGCTTAACTATTAAAATCACAGGTAACGGACAAATAGGTCAAGTTATTGTTGATGCTAAATCAAATGGTGAAGTTAGGGGATATGTTCAAAATCCTGAAGTTAATTTTGTGAATAATAGTGGTGGACTTAATGATTATTATGCTATCGGGAATAAAGGCACAATTGAAGTAGTAAAAGACTTACGAATGAAAACTCCTTTTACGTCAAGTATTGACTTGACCGGAAACCTAGCCCAAGATTTTACTTATTACTTTTTTGAATCCGAACAAACTAAATCACTATGCTCTTTAGGTGTTTTAGTTAACACTAAAAATATTTGTGACATAAGTGGCGGAATTTTAGTTCAACTTCTTCCAAATGCTACGGAAGAAACTATTGATTATCTAGAAGAACGTATGAAATTAATCACAAATTTTAATAAAGTATTGAAGAATCATAGCTTAGAAGGTATTTTAAGATTATTATTTAAAAAAGATTATGAAATATTAGATACTGTAAATGTAATGTTCAAATGCAATTGCTCTAAAGATTCATTTTCTCGTTCACTTTTAACTCTTGGGTCAAAAGAATTAGAACAAATACTAACCCAAGATGAGAAAATTGAAACACGTTGTTACTATTGTAATAATAAATATGAATTTTCAAAAGATGAAATTAAAGATTTAATTGCTGAACTTAAAAAACAAAATAGATAAAATAAAAAAGTGCATAAATAAGATAATTTTTTAATATGACTTATAAAGACTTTTAACATATATTTTAAAATTGAAAGAATTGCTCGTATGATTTTACAATCTGCGAGCTTTTTAAATTTCAAAATATTGCAACAATATTATTATATTGATAAATGCAATTTTATTAATAAATAAAACAAATTAATTTAGAAATGATAATATTTATTATTGACAAATATAATTTAAAGAACTATAATAATCATATTAAACATATAAATCATACAAATCATACCTATTGTATAAACTATTTGTTAAGGAGATAATAATTATGAAAAATACTAAAGGAAAATATGCTTGGATTGTTAAAGTAGGAGAAAAGGGACAATTTGTCATACCAAAGGAAGCTCGAGATGTTTTTAATATACATCCTGGAGATACACTTGTAGTACTTGGAGATGTGAAAAAGGGGATTGCTATCCCACCTAAAGAAATGTTCTCTGATCTTGCACATAAAATATTTAATAATGATAAAGAATTATAAGAAACAATTATTTATAAAGGAGATTAATAATGAATGTTGTAGAAGTTAATAATTTGTGTAAAATTTATCCAAAATTCGAACTCAAAAATGTGTCTTTTACCCTTGAAAAGAGTAAAATTACGGGATTTATTGGCAGAAATGGAGCAGGGAAAACTACTACATTAAAAAGTTTAATGAATTTGATTCATAAAAATAGTGGAGAAATATTATTTTTTGGTCAAGACTTTGAAAATAATGAAGAAATTATTAAACAAAAAATTGGTTTTGTATTAGGGGAAGTTAATTATTATTCAAATAAAAAACTTAATACAATTACTAGAATAACTAAATTATTTTATGAAAACTGGGATGATGATGCTTATATACATTATATGAAAATGTTTAATCTTGATGGAAGCAAAACACCATCACAATTATCAGCTGGAATGAAAGTAAAATATTCTATTGCTTTAGCATTGTCGCATAATGCGGAAATTCTTATATTAGATGAGCCAACTAGTGGATTGGATCCGGTATCTAGAGATGAAGTACTAGATATTTTTATGAACCTATCTAATAGTGGGGTTACTATTCTATTTTCTACACATATAATAACTGATTTAGATAAATGTGCAGATAATATAATTTATATTAAAGAAGGTAAAATAATTGCTGATACCAATGTCAATGATTTTGTCAATAGTTATAGGATATTAACCTTCAAAACAAAACCACAAGAGGCTATTAAACCTATTCTTATTGGTTTAAAGCCAATTAAAAACGGTTATTCTGCTTTAATAAAAACAAAAGATTGTCAAAAGTTTCAAAGTGTTTCTACAGTAGCTGATTTAGAATCAATTATGATACATATTGAAAGGGAGGAATTTTAACATGATTAAACTTTTTAAAAAAGAAATTGCATTAGTAATTCATCCGACAGCTTATATTTTTTTAGCATTATCAATGATGTTAATAATACCAAATTATCCTTATTATGTTATATTTTTCTATACAGGATTAGCAATATTTTTTACATGTTTAAACGGTAGAGAAAATAATGATATATTATATTCTGCTATGTTACCTATATCAAAAAAGGAAATTGTTAAATCAAGATTTTGTTTAGTCATTTTATTAGAAATTATGCAAATATTATTAGCTATTCCTTTTGCTATTATTCGTCAAAAAATGAATGTCCCTAGTAATCAAGTGGGAATGGAAGCTAATATTGCCTTATTTGGATTTTCATTAATAATGTTAGGTATTTTTAATATGGTATTTTTCTTAATATACTATAAAGATGTTCGTAAAGTAGGTGTTGCATTTGTTAAGTCTAGTATAGCAGTTTTTTTGTATATTGCCATTATAGAAACTTGTGTTCATATAATTCCTTTTTTTAAAAATTATTTAGATACTAAAGATACTTTTTATATTTCTTATAAGTTGTTAATATTAGGTCTTGGAATCATAATATATACTATTATGACGGTTATTACTTATAAAAAGGCAGTAAAATTATTTGAAAACTATGATATATAAAAGTTATTGAATTAGAATAATATTAAAAAGTTTTATAAATAAACATTAATTGTACTAAACATAGAAAGTGAGAAGGATTTATGGAATATATTAATATATTTGGGCTTATTATTGTTATAGTAATAATGATTCCCAATATTATATTTGCAATAAAATGTAAAGATGGTTTTGAAAACAATTTTAATAACCGCTTCATTAAAGTTGTTGAAGCAATAGGTAGATATGGTTGCATAGCTTTTATGATAATAAAAATACATGGAACAATATTTGATTGGTGGCAAAATGAGATATTAATAGTTTATCTGATAGTAAACGGAATACTGGTATTGTCATATTGTATAATTTGGATTTTTTGTTTCAAAGATAGTTCTCTGTTTAAATCAT